>Ga0213859_10001240_pt1 | contig 11421 bp, 9 predicted proteins | sample PICome_2_FD_160133 | JGI IMG/M metagenome (GOLD analysis project Ga0213859, IMG submission 160133) | Coastal seawater microbial communities near Pivers Island, North Carolina, United States - PICO304 | ecosystem: Environmental > Aquatic > Marine > Coastal | place: USA: North Carolina | collected... | reverse complement strand
TGCGCAGCGCTTTCAGATCGGCCTGGCCGGGATCGCGCTCCAGATCGGTCACGCTTCCCACAACAAAGACAAAGCTCTGGCCAAACCGCCGCTTCACGGCCGTGAAGGGCACCGCCAGCATGCGTTCAGCACCAAGGATCACGCGGGTGCGTAGACGTTGGCCATTGCGGAGCTGGCCATTGCTGTTGTTGATTGCAGCTTGGGCCAGCATGGTTTGGCTGGCTGTGTTCACTTCGGGGTCGATGCGTTCGATGCGCCCCTCTGCCAGCGGACGGTTGCCCGTGCCATCGAGCAGCTGCACCAGCTGCCCGGCAGCAACGGCATTGGAGCGGTTTGCGGGCACATTGATGCGGGCCTGCAGGTTTTCATTGCGAATGATCCGGCCGAAGGGGGTGCCGGCTTGAACCACATCCCCGGCCTTGATGCTCAGGTCGCCGAGCAGGCCGCTGATCGGGGCGCGCACGTCTTTGTATGCCAGATCAGCTTGTTTTGCTTTCAACGCCTGTTCGGAGCCAATGGCCTTGGCTTGTGCCTCATCGCGCAGCAGGGCCGTTGCCGCGCCTTGTTCCACCAGGCCCCTATAGCGCTGATAGCTGATTGCATCCACGGTTGCCTTGGCTTCCAGTGCTGCCACATCGGCACGCAACTGGGTCTGATCGAGCACCACCAGAAGCTCACCGGCTGCCACACGATCACCGTCGTGTACTAGCACCTGTTGCACCCTTCCACCGGCTTGAGATGCCAGCTCGATCTCGTTGGTGGCTTCCAGGGTGCTCACGGTGTCGAGGCTGCGCACAAAAGCCTCCAGCTGCGGTTCCTCGGCTTGCACGCTGATGCGCCTGGATGGTCTGGGAGCCATGCTGCAGCCGCTGACCACCACGGCCGCGAACAATGCCCCACTCAGCAGTCGATGGCGCTTGCTCATGCGGATTGGCTCCTGCTTCCTTTGATCACGCGGTACACGCTCGGCACCACGAACAAGCTGAGCCCGGTGGCCACCAGCAGGCCTGAAAACGCCACTGTGCCAATGCTGATCCGGCTGCTTGCACTGGCCCCGCTGGCCAGAAGCAGTGGCAAAAACCCAGCCAGAGAGGAAATAGCAGTGAGCAAGATGGGCCGCAAACGGCTGATTGAAGCCTCACGAATTGCCGCATCCAGGTTTAACCCATCGCGCACTCTTTGGTTGGCGAATTCCACAATCAAGATCCCGTTTTTGGCTGCCAGTGCCACCAGCACCAGCAACCCCATCTGGCCGTAGGCATCAAGTGGTAGCCCCCTCAGTGTGAGGCCGGCAAGGGCGCCTAGTAGGGCCAAAGGCACTGTGATCAGGATGATCAAAGGATCCAGCAGGTTCTCGTAAAGCGCTCCCAACACCAGGCCCATCACCAGAACGGCCAGCAGGAAGGCCCGCAGGCTGCCGCCGCTGGCCTGGGCCTCCTCACGGGCCAAACCTGCCCACTCCAGTGACACCATGTTGCCGCTGTGCTGCCGCTGGATCTGTTCCATGGCTGCCATCGCTTGGCCAGTGCTGACCCCAGCTGCTGGTTGGGCTCGCACGGAGATCGAGCGCACCAGGCGGCTGTGGTTGATGGCGCTGGGCCCAGTGGCAGAGCGTGCCTGCACCACTTGCTGCACGGGGATCAGATCGCCGTTGCGATTGCGCACCTGCAGAGCCATCAGGTCGTTGAGATCGCGCCGTCCTTGCCCCTCCAGCTGCACGATCACGCGTCGTACTTGGTCGCCTTCAAAGCTGTCGTTCACATAGAGGCTGCCGAAGCTGGCTTGCAACGTGGTGATCAGCTCATCGAGTTCCACATCGAGCGAGGCCAGCTGCAGCCGATCTGGTTCCAGTTGGAGCATCGGTGAATCGGCATTGAAGCGGGTCAGCACCCGGCTGAATTGGCCGCTGGCATTGGCTTCAGCGATCAATGCTTGAGCGTGCTGCGCAAATTCCTCAATGCTGAGCTCGCCGTTGCTGCTGTCCAGCAGGTCGAGCTCCAAACCACCTTCACTGCTGAATCCACGCACGCTGGGCGCTTCGCTGAGGATTACCACCGCCGTGCTGATCTGTTGCCTGAGTTGCTGGTTCAGCCGTGCAATCACGGCGGCATTGGAGGGGTTCTGCGGGCCTCTTTGGCCGATCGGGTGCAGGCGTCCGAAAAGCAAGCCTTTGTTCGAGCTGCTATCGCCGAACGAACGGCCGGCATAGAAGTTGGCGCTGCGTACAGCAGGATCGTTGCTCAAGGCGCTGCGCACCTGTTCGATCACCTCCTGCGTGCGCTGCAATGAGGCGCCTTCGGGCAGAAGCACCACACCGCGCAGCTGGCTGTTGTCTTCCTGGGGAATAAAGGCACTGGGCCGCAAGCTCAGGCCGCCAGCGGTGATCAGTAGGCCCACGACCAGGGCTACCAGAACCCGGTGTCGCTGCTTCAGGGTGCGGTCGAGCCAGCGCCCATAGGGTTGTTCCAGGGATTCCAGCCACCGCCGCGGTGGTTCAATCCAGCGCAATAGCCAAGGCGGTTCCACCTGGCCGCGTCGCAAGAGTCGACTCGCTGCCACCGGCGTGAAGCTGATGGCGTTGAAGGTTGACACCACGATTGCCGCGCCAATGCTGATGGCCACAGGTGCGTAGAGCCGCCCCACGCTGCCTGGCATGCCCAGCACCGGCAAGAAAACCACCAGCAGCACCAGGGAGGTGGCCACCACTGCTCCTCCCAGATCCGCCATCGCTTCGCGAGCCGCTGCCATCGGTGTGGCCCCGTTTTCCAGTCTTCGGCCGATTTCCTCGCTCACCACGATGGCGTCATCAACCACCAGGCCAGAAGCCAGCACCATGCCGAACAGGCTGAGGGTGTTGAGAGAGGCACCGCTGAGATAAAGCAGGGTGAGTGATCCCACCAGCGATATCGGCACGGCCAGGGCGCTGATCAGAGCCAGTCGGCTGTTGCCCAGACCGAGGAGCAGGGCCACAAACACCAGCAAAACGGCATCGCGCAGGCTGCCCCCGGCTTCGGCGATGCTTTGGCGCACGCTGTCGGCTTCGTTCACGATCCGCTGGAGAGCAATGCCTGGCGGGAAGTCCGCCTGCAGTTCCGTTAAGGCCGCTTCCACCGCATCGCTCACGCGTAGCGCATTGCTGCCATCGCGCTGGTACACCCCGAGGGCAACAGTTCGTTCCCCATTGAGATTGGTGGCCACGCTGTCGTAGGACTCGCTTCCCAGCTCAACCCGGCCGATGTCGCTTAGGCGCACCACGCCGCCATCGGGTCCCAAGGCCACCACCAGCTGCTCGAAGGCTTCGCTGCTTCGCAGGCGACCTTCCATCTGTAGCGGCAATGTGGTGGCCTGACCTGGCGGGACGGGCTCATCACCCACCTGTCCCAGGGCGGCGAGAACGTTCTGGGCTTCCAGCGCATCGCGTACATCGTTCACGGTGAGCTGGTGTTTCAGAAGCTCTGCTGGGTTTAGCCACAGCCGAAAGGCCAGTGGACTGGCTCCAAACAGGGTCACCGTGCCCACGCCCTCCACCCGCTGCAGCCGTTCCTTCACCACTTGATCCACCCAGCCGCTGAGAAACAGGGAGCTGTAGCGGCCTTTGGCGCTGCTGAAGCTGAGCACCATCAGCAGGTCGTCGGAACTGCGCCGCACCTGCACGCCCAGACGGGCGACGGGAGCAGGCAACTGCCGCAACACCTGGCTCACTTCGTTTTGCGCGTTCACCTGATTGAGTTCAGGCGCGCCGCTGCGAAAACTCAGCTGAATGCTGCTGCCGTTGGAGGTGCTGGTGGAGCGAATGCTGTCGAGCCGATCGAGCCCATTGAGCTGCCGCTCCAGTAGGGCTGTGACGCCCTGTTCCACCACTTCTGGACTGCCTCCCGGGTAAGTGCTACGCACGCTGACGCGTCCGGGTGCAATGGCCGGCAGATTTTCAACCTGCAGCTGCAGCAAACTCAGGACACCCAGCAGCACCAACAGGGCACTGAGCACAAAGCTCAGCACAGGACGTCGCAGGAAGAGGTCGGCGATGGAGCGCCTGTGCTGTGTCATGGCGCGGACCACGCACCAACAGCCGGTTGCTGTTGCAGCCAGAGGAAGGTGCGACGGTCCCGTTCGCTAGGCTGAGCACCGGTTGTGCCCCCGGTTTCACGGCCAACGCATCACCCCTTTCGGAGCTGTGGCCCCAGAGCCCGAAGGCATGGCCCAATTCGTGCAGGGCTGTGGCCTGCATGGCTGGTGCTGCCTGGCCAGGACTGATCATCACGCGCACATGGGGTTCCAATTCCCAGCCTTGGCCGCGTTGCACTTCCAGCAATTGCAGTTCTGCTCTGCCATGGCTGGCTCTGTTGTTGCGCAAGGGTGGCCGCTTGCGTTCCACCACCACATGGGCCTGCTCAGGTTGGGCCACCAACGTGATTGGGATCAACTCGCGCCAGCTGGCCAGCGCCTCAAGCACTGCCTGATGCCAGCGCTGCTCCCAGATCCCCGTGGGGCCAAGCTCTTCTACAGGTTCCAGCCACACGCACCAGTGGCCGCGGATCGGCCAGCCGGCTGGTGTGGGATGCAGCCGGTCGCGGTAGTCGTCGCCCTTGCTTAAGGGTGCCGCGCTTGGGGGCGCCGCTGGTGGGATCAGTGCCGCTGCTGCTGCGGCACCTTGCCATGGGCGAATTTCTGCTGCCACCGCGCAGGAATGGTCGGCAACCGGTTGCAGCTCCACGCGTTCCTCAGGCCGGTAGGCCCACGCCTCGTGCCATCAGTGTGGCCAGCAGCGGGATCAAGGCAAAGCCCACCAATTCGATGTTCAAGATCCAGGCCAGACGGTTGGCGAGGGCTTCGCTCACTTGGGGCAGCTCCCCCTTGCGCAGCGGGATGGCCCAGAGCACGTAGGTGATGGTGGGGTAGAGCGACAAGCCACCAACAGCTAGATAAAGGCCCACCTTCCACCAGAACAAAGGGTTCTCGGTGTAGAAGCTGCCGCCTTGCCCGAAATACATCACCCGCAGGATGCCACTCACCAGCAGTGCCAAGGCTGCTATCCCATACACCACATCGGTGATCACCATCAAGGTGGCGTCCTGTCGGTTCGGATTGGGACGGATCAGCCGGCGTTCCAGCACGAGAGCTCCGAAGCACAGCATGAAGCTGAGGTAGTGCACGTAGGCCACCCCGGCACGGGGGAGCACGTTGTTGGCGATCTCGGCAAGCATGGCCGTGGGTCGGGCGGAAGGACGACCGTAGCGAATGTGATTCCGCACCGAGCTGCTGGTGCCCTTGGTCTCCATTGAGGGTGCACGCAATGCCGCAAAGACACCATTTTTTCGAATAAAAAATTCCGCTTTGGTCGTATTTTGCTGAGTACTTTTGCTGTGTTTTGTGAAGCGATCTTGAAAGGTTAAGCCTTTCGCTTTCTTCTTGGTATTTGCAAAAAACCTCTTAAGTTCAATTCAGCGGATGTAACTGTGGATGGGTAGCTCTCTGAGTGCGTTCTTGGGCGAAATCGGGCGGCATCAGTTGCTCACGCCTGAGCAGGAATTGATGCTGGGCCGCAAGGTTCAGGCGATGGTGGCTCTTCGGGAGCGCTGCTTGTCATCTGCAGGCGGGGAAGAGGCCTGTTGCTACAGCGATCTGGAAAAGCGCACGCTTCGTTTGGGAGAACGCGCTAAAGATCAAATGATCACGGCCAATTTGCGTCTGGTGGTCAATTTGGCCAAGCGCTATCAGGGCAAGGGTTTGGATTTGCTGGATCTCATTCAGGAGGGCACGCTTGGGTTGACCCGTGCTGTTGAGAAATACGACCCCACTCGTGGTCATCGCTTCAGCACATATGCCTACTGGTGGATCCGTCAGGGCCTGAATCGAGCCTTGTCAACGCAGAGCCGTACCATTCGCATTCCGGTGAATGTGAACGAAAAGCTGACGCGCTTGCGCGCTGCAAAAGCGCGACTGCTGCAGCGCAACGGCATTGCGGCCACGCCCCACCAGCTCGCTCGGGCGATGGATGTGCCCCTCGCGGAGGTAGAGGATCTGCTCGGCTGTGAGCTGCGTAGCGTCACCGTCAGCCTGCAGGGTGTGGTGAAGTCGAAGAATGACCCCACCGAACTGGTGGACGTGCTGCCCAGCGAGGATCCGGCTCCGATGGATCGCTGTGAGCGGGCCGAGCGCAACGCTGCGGTGTGGACGTTGTTGGATCAAGCCAATCTCACACCCAAGGAGCGAACGGTGGTGATGCTTCGCTTCGGCCTCGACGGCAGCAATGAGTGGCGCACCTTGGCAGAAGTGGCGCGCATGCTGGGCTGCAGCCGTGAATACTGCCGCCAGGTGGTGCAACGTGCCCTGCGCAAGTTGCGCAAGGCCGGCATCCAGAGCGGTCTCGTGGAGGTGGGCTGAACATTCCATAGTGGGAGCTGGATCTGGGAGGCGCTCTGCCTGTGGCCAGCAATTCCTCGGCCGATATCGGGGCGGATTATGTGGACGCTGAGGTACTAGGTAGTACCGAAGTGGATGAAGGTGCCCTCCGGCGGCTGTTGCTGCGTGCAGGGCGAACCCTGGCGCGACCGGCCTTGGAATGTTTGGAGCTGTTGCTCGATGCCAATACCCCCGTGCAGGTGAGGCTCACCATGCTTGCCGCGCTGACGTATTTGTTGGTGCCGCTGGATCTGATTCCCGATTTCATTCCTGCTGCTGGTTTTAGTGATGACCTGGTTGCCCTTACGGCGCTGCTTGGTTTGTGCTCCAGACACATGAACGACGCCATTCGTGCACGCGCGCAGCGCAAACTGGATCGCTGGTTCCCACGGGGGCGCTGATGGCCAGCTTCACCACCGATCAATTGGATGATCTCCAGGCGTTTCTCAAGGATTGGTTGCGTCACAGCGGCCGCACGCAGGCGGATCTACGCCGCGCTCTTCATGCCAGTTCCATCCGTATGCCGGTGCTGCTGGAATCCCTGGCCGGCACCTACAGCCGAGAAGGCCTTACGGGTTTGGCCCAGTGTTTGTGTGACATTGAATCCTTGTGGCAAGGTGAGGATGAGGGGCTTGCTGCACCGGGATCGGCATCGACGGATGTTCTGGAAGACTCCCTGGGCCAGCTCGATCTTCTCTTGCGTGAGATTCGTTTGGACAGTGGAGAGGCGTGACGCCTTGCTGTGCAGGCGTCAAAGTGGTTGCAGATGCACCCGTTCTTTGACATCGCCTCTGCGGATTGCTGTGTGGCTGGCGGCGCCAGCAGTTTTGTGGCTGGCGCCGCCAGCCAAGGCTCAGGTGGAAAGCTTTCTGCTTGGACCAGGCAGCAAGGTGGGCCCGGCAACGCAGGTGGAACCCACCAATTGCGTGACAGCTGACGATGGCACCATCACCTGTGACACCAAGCTCGTGAACCCTCCCGGAGACACGCCGGCCAAGCCGCAGTACAGCCCCTTTCGCAATTAATTCAGGTCTCACGGCTCGGCTTCCCACCAAAACAAGGCAAGCCAGATCGTTCCGGGCGCTGGGTCCGTGGCCACCACACGATGGCGTTGATGCGGGGCAATCATCAGGCAATCACCCACGCAGAGATCGCGCGGGTGCTCTTCGCTTTCGAAGTGCACTTGGGCGCTGCCACGCAGTACCAGCACCCATTCATGTTCGTGCTGGTCGTACCAGTTCTGGTCAGCGGTGCGGGCTTGGCATGAATGAATCCTCTCCAGGCGCCATCCGTTCCCTTGTGCCAGCACGTCGATTCGTTCCTGTTCGGCTTCAGGGCATGTGCTGCTGAGCAGATTGCTTTGGTTTTTGGCAACGTTGAGCTGTGATTCTGCTTGGGCAGGGGTTGTGCTGTCGCCCCAGCGTCTACCGATGTCAAATCCCTGCTGGGCGGCAAGCACTACCACCTCGTGGTGTTGGCTGCAGTTCTGCAAGGCGCGCCGTAGTGCGGGCTGCTCCTCGCTCAAGGCCACGAAGGCATTCAGCTGCTGCACTTTCTTGAGGAATTGTTGGAGCTGTTCTTCGGCCATGGGGTCAGTATCAGCGACCTAGGTGTTTGTGCATGCGGAAGCGCTGAAAGGGAACGCCTGCAATGCGCAGTTCTTCGCGCCAGCTCACCGACCACCCTTCCTGGGCAAACAAAGCATGCGATATCAAGCTCGCTTCGGTGCGCAGGGTTTGGCATTCTTCCTTCCATGCCTCTGCCTCAGCAGCACGAAGCAACTGCCTGCCTGCCCCGCGACGCTGATGTTCAGGGTGGCAGTAAAACAGTGCGATCCGTTCGCAGGGTTGGCGCAGGATGAATGCCACGACCTGATCGTTCGCTTCGCATGCCACCAGTCCTTGGCCCTCTAGCAGCACGGCGTGCAATCCGTCGCTCTGGCTTGCCCAGGCTGATTGCTGTTGCGTGGTGTAGAGGGTTGGATTGGCGGTCAATGCGGCTTGTCGATAGATCTCCCTGAGCGCATCGTGATCTCTGCTTTCAAGGGGGCGAATCTTCAGCGTCATTCTTGGGGTGATCTGTGGCAGCGCAGATGTTGATGCTGTAAGTTCTGTATGTCTAGTTGATCAAACACACCCAAACGATCATGCTCACCGGATCAGACCTCCTAGCCAAAGTCAAAGAGCTGGGTGATGTGGGTAAGTCGGAGATCGTCCGTGCCTGCGGTTATGTCTCCACCAAGAAGGATGGTGGTGAGCGTCTGAACTTCACCGCCTTCTATGAGGCGCTTCTGGAGGCCAAGGGCGTTGATCTTGGCGGCGCCAGCAAAGTGGGTAAGGGTGGTCGCAAGCTCAGCTATGTGGCAACTGTGCAGGGCAATGGCAACCTGTTGATCGGCAAGGCTTACACCGCCATGCTGGACCTCCAGCCCGGCGATGAGTTTGAAATTAAGCTTGGCCGCAAGCAAATTCGCCTGATTCCTGTTGGCGGTACCGACGAGGACGAAGAGTGATCTGTTGATCGTCAGATCAGCCCAAGTTCACTTGCATCACATCTGGCCCTCCGTCTGCCGCGGAGGGCTTTTTTGTCTGAGCCATTGCCAGTTGGGCGTAGTCTTCGCCGTGACAGGTCAGCAGCACAATCTGCAAACCCTGATCAAGGCCGAGTTGCATCATCTCTTGCAGGCCTTGGAGGCGTTGCCGATCGCTGTTGGTGAACGCGTCGTCGAACACCACCGGTAAGGCGTTGTTGTACGCCGGCTTCAGCACAACCGCCATGGCCAACCGCACTGCGGCGGCCATCTGTTCACGCATGCCGCCGCTCAGTTGTTCAAAGCCAAAGGCTTCACCCGCTTGTTGCATCTGCAGTGCGTGAAAGCCCGCTTGGGGATCGAAGGCCAGCAATGGTTTGTTGTTGCCATCTCCGAGGCAGCGGAGATAGGGGGTGATGGCTGCTTTCAGCGGTTCGCTGTAGCGCGCAGCCAGGTTGGCCTGAGCGCGGTGAAAGTGATCTAGCAACAGCCGCAGTGCTTCTCCGCGTTGTTGTTGCGCTTGCAGTTCGGCTTGTGCCAAATCACGCATGGCTTGCCTGTGTTCGCATTCCGCACTTGGATTGTTCGATCCAAGGCTGTTGCATCGCTGTTCGCACTGCCCCTTCTGTTGGAGCAGCTGCTCTCTCTCCTGCTCCAGTGCACTCAGCGCGCTTTCGGCATCCAGCTCTGGATGCCAACCAGAAGCCTGCCGTTGCTGCCGATGCTCCGACAGATCTCGTTGCAGCTGTTCCTGCTGCTGTTGTTGTTCTGCAAGTGCCTCGCTGTTGATGGCACGTTGTTGGAGGTTGTCCAGGCGTTGTTGGCGAACAGCCAGCGCACCTTCGAGTTGGGCGAGCTGGGCCTGTTGATCGCTCAGGCTTTGCTTGCTGCGTTCGAGTTCCTCTTCCACGAGCGTGGCCTGGCGGGTTTGTTGTTGGTGTTGGTTGTTGAGGTCGTGGCTCTGCTGGCGAGACCGATCCAGCTGGTTTTCCAGCTCTGTTGCACCCAGTTGCGGCTGTGTTTCAGGAAGGCTGTGGTTGGCGATCGCCTCTTCGAGTTGCTGACGGCGTGGTGCGATGGCAGCCAGCCGCTCCTCGAGGCCCGACCATGGAATGGCACGGGCGCTTTGCCGCAGGTTGCTTAAACCGGCTTCAAGCAGCTGGCGTTCGCGTTCGATGGCTTCAGCGTCATCGCTGCTTGGAACACCCAGTTGCTGTTGCCACCGCTGCAGCTGCTGCAGGCATTGCTTCTGCTGGGCCAGGGCATTGGGTAAGGCCTCTCCCCCCCCTGGGCTCCATTCCAGAACCACTGTGTCGCCTACTTCCAGGCGGGCTTGGTCATGAATCGCATGCTCTTCCCCCAGGGACAGTTCCTGGCCATTGAGGCGAACGGGCCGATCACTGCGTTGCACCACCAGGGTGGCCGCCATGCTCTCAATGCGTGTGTTGGCCTGCATCAGAGCCTGTTCAGCACGTCGCAATTCCTTCACCTCTTCAGGCTGGATGGGCGGCAGAGCTGCTCGTTGTTGCTTCAGCTTCTCGGCTTCCGCTTGCAGTTGCTGCAGCTGCAAGCGATGGCTGTGGAGCTGTTCTGCCTCGCTTTCAAGGCGTTTGAGATCCAGTTGGAGTTGAAGGAGCTCCTGGGCCACCGCTAGCTGTTGTTGTGCAACGGCTGTGTGTTGCTGTTGCTTGAGCAGTTGCTCTCGTTGCTGTTGCAGTGGCTGTTGCTTCCGCTGCAGGGCCTCAATGCTGAGCTGAAGGCGTTGTTGCTGCTGCTGCTGCTGCTGCTGTTGCTCTTGCAGCTGAGCCTGCTCACGGGCCTGCTCCAGCTGAGGGATGAGGGTGAGATTGAGCAGATGGAGCTGACGAGCCAGATCTCTTTCTCGTTGCAGGCATGGCCGCAACTCGTTCTCGATGGTGTGCATGCGTTCGCCGATGCGCCGCAACTGCTCCATTGCTTCGTTCAGATTGGCCAGGCGTTGCTCAGCAACGGCCAGCTCGGCTTCCGCTTCACGGCTGTGCAACTGGGCGGTTGCCAGCACGGATCCTGCTTTCACGCGACCTGTGGCTGTGTAAAGCTCCGCCACCTGCGCGCGAATCCGCTCGAGCACCTTGTGATCAAGCTCCGATTGCAGGGCATCCCCGGTGTTGCCTTGTTGAAGTTGCTCCACCAGCCGGTTGTGGTCGTAATGAGCTTGTCCACCACTGAAGGGGTTCATCCCCGCTTCGCCTTGACGAACCCATAGGTGTGCCCAGCGTGCAGGCAGCTGCGCCATCCGCCGTCCTTCCACCGGGCCTTCAAAGCCCAGCAACGCTGCCAGTTGTTCTTCGGCGGCGGCGCCGTTGAGTGCCAGGCCGTTGCTATTGCTGAGCTGACAGGTGCCGCTTGCGCCTGCAAAGCGTTTGCGCAGCCGCCAACCATCGCCAGCTGCCTCAAAGTGAATCTCCACCTCCGGCAGCCCTGGATGCACTCGCGATCGCAGTGTTTCC
>Ga0213859_10001239_pt1 | contig 11422 bp, 18 predicted proteins | sample PICome_2_FD_160133 | JGI IMG/M metagenome (GOLD analysis project Ga0213859, IMG submission 160133) | Coastal seawater microbial communities near Pivers Island, North Carolina, United States - PICO304 | ecosystem: Environmental > Aquatic > Marine > Coastal | place: USA: North Carolina... | reverse complement strand
GTAGGTCATCACGGAGTGGGTTTAAAAACCTCGCCACAGGTATCTTCCACTTGATGGGATCCACGTCTGTAATCCCAAGCAAGTAACATATAAGACTACTACCTGCTGACCCACGTGTCATGTGTGTTAGGTCAGTAGTGAGGTCTATTATGTCGCATATTTGTAGGAAGTAATCTGTGAAGCGTAGGTTAATTATTAACTCAAACTCTTCAACAAGTCTCTCTTGATATTCTGTACCTTCTGGTATTTGCCTTTTAAATCGTGCGAGTAGTTTTTCAATGTTTTCTAAATCTGTTGCCATTGTATGCCTCTTGTAGTTTTTTATATGCCTGGTACTTTTAAAGTACCAGTTATTTAGCATCGTAAAAACACACACAAATAAATATTTGATGTTTTATCATATTCAATTAAATTGTATACCTCGTAGTGGATCTCATTTACTAATGTCACATATACTTCCTCGAGGATACGTTGAACTACCGCTAGATGTAAGCATGTATCCAAGAATAAACAATTATCGAGGATTATCATTGATTCATAATCATGTAGGGGATGGTATTGATCTTTCTAGATTTAAAGACGACAGGAAAGTTGTAAATGTCATTTTAAAAAGAAACCATTTTATGAGTGCTATAAGTTTAATAGTGACTGAATACACAGGCGAGTACAAATCATATTCAAATAAAAAATTTGATAAAATTACAGTATCTCCTGAAAGAGTTAAAGAAATAATACATGCTAATACACGAGCAATCAAAGTGTGGAAAAAATTTAAACACGACAGAATTGCTAGAACTGTAATATTAGACTATGATGATTTAGTAAACAATAAGTGGACTGATGTATATAATAAACTAGGCATTGTACACAATCCTATACATCCTGGATTAAACGGTCTTGGTACCAAAATTGACATAGTTCGAAAAAGTCCTAATATACCTAGTCAACTTGTAGAAAATTATGAAGATTTAAAACGTCAATTCAAGTAGCATCAATTAGATTAGGATATTTAATTTTTAAAAAAGTTAAATGCTTTTTTTCTACATCGCAATAAAAAGTAATATTGTCTCTAGTGTATTCTTTCCAAACACGATTGCTATACTTAATTACATCGTCAACAAGATCATCACCTACTTCATCTCTTAGTGCATATACATCTGTAGATTGATAATCAAGCCAACGATTCATATCAATTGTTGCAACTAATAATTTCAAACTTCGGTGCCTAAGTTGTTTATAAAAGCTCTCAACTGTGTGCTATCAGCATCTGCTTTGATTTTGCCTACTGTGTCACCATCGCTAGGATCTTGTTTTTCGATTGGTGTTTCGTTTGTGCGTTTTAATTGATCAAACACAGTTGATTTGCGTTTGTTGAATTCTTGATATTCTTCATCCTCGCCTAAGTCACGTATACGCAAACTATCCACATCAAACTCTAAATCAATCTTTTGTCCTACACCTGAACTACTACGTGTTTTCATCAACTGTATCTGATAGCGTCCACGTTCACGCATAGCTCTACTTGTAAAGATACCAATCAAGTTGTCTGCTGTATTGATCTTTGAAATACCACCTGATATGTGGCTGTGGTCAAATTCAATTTCTTCTACTGAACTTCTATTCAACTGCGATGCTGTCACAAACAGAGTGTTAAGTTCCATTGCCAAGTTGCGTAGTTCTTCTGACACATACTTGTCTTTAACAAACAAGTTCTCTGCACTAATCTTAGCTGCAATAGGGTGCATCAAGTCCAAATAGTCAACAAGCAATACATCTACTTTCTTGCCTGTTTTGATCTCATATTCTTTCAAATAACTTCTAATGTCATTTGCGTTCTTGCCAGTTGGCATATACTTGACTTGAAATGCACCTGCTTTCTTTCCAATCATCTTAACTTTCATTTCAACATCATCGATTGTTTTAAAGATGTCTCTACTTGGAATGTCTGTAGTCATACTATCTACACGCATACTAACCAAGTTTTCACTAAGTTCAAATGTCAAGTAAATTACATTCAATCCTGCCAATGCCCAGTTCACACCTAAGTTAGCCAAGAACAAACTCTTACCAGACCCTGAACCACCTGCAAAGATATTCAGTTCGCCTCTGTTGAATCCACCAAATAGCTTTTTGTCAAGTGCCGGCCAACCTGTGCTCACCTGTCCGTTTTTGTCTTTGATTGCTTCAAGTCTACTTCTTGGATCTGCCCAATAGTCTGTGCCTAAGTCTTTTTGCAAACCAATTTGCACAGCTTTCTTAACCAAGTCTTCAACTGGACCATATTCACCTTTTTCCAACAAGTCTGCACTCTTAAGGATTGCACTTTCTAATGCTTTGTGTCTGCTAAATGTTTCAAACTCTTGCAGCAGCCAATCATAGTGATTCTCTGCTAAGTCACCTGGGTGTTTCAAGTCACTGTTGGTTGCAGCATTTACCATTTCAAATGTAGGTAATGCATTGTGTTCAACCACATAATCATTGATAAACTTTGCTGGCTCTACTAAACGTCTGTCAAATGTATTTGCATCAAACACAGATTGTGCTCGCACAAAACTTTCTGCGTCTGTTAAAAACATTTCAAGATATACTTTTTGTATATCATATCCGTAGTCTGTGTTTTGTCTAGTTGCCATTGATTGCCTTTGTGAATACTTTTACACCATACATATTAGCAAAGTCTTCTGCATCTGTCAAGTCATTAACAATAGGTTTGCCTTTGATGTTAAGCGATGTATTTAATAAGATAGGACAGCCTGTTTCTTCGTACCAACGTTCTAGCAGTTTTCTAAAGCCCACGCTTTGATTTGCAGAAACTGTCTGTACCCTAGAGGTGCCGTCCCCGTGGATGATTGCAGGTAGTCCAGGATCCGTGCAAGTTGCAGTGTATTGCATAAAGGGTCCTGTGGGTCCATCGAAGTATTTGGAGGCGTGTTCTTCAAGTACTGCTGGAGCAAACGGTCTAAACTTTTGTCTGCGCTTGATTTCATTGACTCGGTCTTTGATGTCTGTGCCTCGGGGGTCTGCAAGTAAGGAGCGGTGTCCAAAAGCTCTGGGCCCGAATTCAGCTCTGCCATTGGCCACACCACAAATACCAGTAGTAAGCAACTCATGTAGTACTTCTTCAACAGGATAATCTCCTTCTATGTCATACCCTGTGTACATATGCTGCATGGGCATAAACTGTTTTTTATGGGCTAATACAGCACCTATACTAGACCCTGCATCACCCGGATTGGGCATTATATATACGTCATCAAAAAACTTATAGGCTAATGCGTTTGCACTACAATTTAGTGCGCACCCTCCCATGAGGACGAGATTAGAACTCCAACCTTGACTCTTGGCCGAGTGTAAAATATTGCAAAATAATTCTTCATACAGCTTCTGGGTGGCAGCAGCAATATCAAAATAGTCTTGCTCTGAGGTTAGATCAGATCTCCACCATTGACACCCTCTATGTAAATTGTCTTTAAATGTCACAGGGTCGCCGCTACCTTTGATAAAATCTTCTTTCATTTCGGCATATAATCTATCAGGGTCTCCATATGCTGCCATACCCATGAGAATATATTCATCCTCCTGTGGCTTTAGACCAATACGCTGTGTCATAGCACTATACCATAATCCCACACTGTGTGGATATGTTTGTGAATATTTCTTTTCTAATGTATTACCCTTACCATGCCACATGGTAAGTGTATCAAACTCGCCTATGCTATCAATACAAATAACAGTAGCATTATCAAAATTGCTAGTATAGTACCCGGCAGCAGCGTGACTAAGATGATGATCAATATAAGTAATAGGACAATTAATTCCATATTTTTTTAAATACCTCTTGATATTGTTTTCACGTAAATTGATTCCTTGTCCTGCTCGAAACTGTCTCCATGTTTTTACCAATGGACGTTCATACCAAAACACACGATCTGGTTCACCCCAACGTTTAGCATAGTCAATTAATCCACTGTTCAAATGCGCATCATTTTTTACACCACTGAATCTTTCACTGTGGCTAGCAAATTCTAATCCGTCATCTGTAAATACAGCTAATGCAGCATCATGGCTGTTAGCACTTATACCCCATTCGATCATGTTGCGTCAATTGCCGCCTGTACAAGTTTTTGTGGTAAACTACACAACCAAATGTATGGTACCCAAAATAGTATGTTATAGATAATAATCTCTGTCATTCTTTAATCTGCCTTTTTCTATGAACCATATCCCAATAGTCATCATTATCCATTGCTGGACGTTTTGCTACTTCTGCTTCCTGTGCAATTCTACGTTTGCGGGCTTGTCTAATACCCCACCAGAAGTAAAGTCGCCAAAATAATTTTGTATCCATAAGCCATTTCTTCATTTGTAAATAAAAGGATCTCTTTTTCTTAATTCTTTTAGTCTTTTACGATAACGCATTTCATCTGTAATACGTCTATATGGCCAGGTAATAAATTCCCATACTAATGTAAGCAAATATAAAATACCATACCAGATGTTTTTTAAGTAAACCATTTTTTAGCTCTCAATCTAATTTTAAGTGGCGAACTCTCAGCTGAATTCGCAATACTGTATAATGTATATAGTCTGCCGTATTTACTTACAGCATCTCCTATATCATTGATACCTGATTCCCATTCTGGCATACTAACATGCCAGCCTCGGTCAATAGCTTGTTCTACTAGTTTAGCACCAGCACGATCTCTATCAGGCACAACATATATATCCTTGCCTAGTCTGTTGAGTAGCAGTGCTTGAGCATCATTTATATCACTTCCTGTAAGTGCGCAACCGTCAACATGTAGCGCATCAATAGGGCCTTCGCATACAATACAAAACACTTTGTTGTGCCCTTGTTCATCTAAATTAAACACATAACCTGGTTGTGAGTCAGTTAGATACTTTACTTTGTTATCCCTTATTGTACGGGCTGTATAACCCACTACACGCCCCTCATAGTAGAAGGGTATAATAAGTCTGTCACGATAAGCAAGTGTTGGAGACCAGTGATAATCAATGTCTTCGATACTTAAATCACGTTCTAACATGTACTGAAAACAACGTGCAATTCTTTCATCTAACTGTCCAGCCTCTGCCCACATGTGTTTAGACAATGGCTCTGCACCTTCTGGTAGTTGTGTTGTAGCAAACTCAGGCAGTTCAACTCTGTGCTGTTGGACCTCTACACCTTCGTTTTCACGCATTACATCTAGTGCAAGTTTTGTAATTTCATTGTCAGGAGTGTTTAACCACTCCAAAAGTTTTTTGAACTTATAACTGAGATTACGTCCTGGTTGCCAACTGGCTTTGTATCCACAGTTAAAGCAATGATAGCTAATAACATCGCCTTCGTATATAACACCACCACGTCCTCTTGTATCTGCATTTTCGTTGTTGTGAACACAGCAAGGCGCATTGAAACTGGTCCACCCACTGGGTGTAGTTTTGCGCTTTGCAGGCAGATATAGGGACAGGATGTCAGATACAATGCTCATAATGTAATTATAGCATCATGTAATTACAATGTCAATGATTAAGTTTTATGCTTGCGATATTGCCGTCAGTCCAGTCTTCTACATACGCTCTTACCCAAACGTAATTGCCTGTGAAGTTATAGATAAAACTGCCACTGCTACCTGTATATGTTTGATCTGTAGCATTTACATCAAACCAGTCACTTGTACCTGGATTAGTTGCCAAACTTGCTTGGATTACAATGCGACCTCTAAACGTATTGCTCTCACCGTCGCCACTTAGATTGTATTGTATTGTGTGCAACCCATCTGCTCTACTGTAATATCCATCGCCTTTGTATTTGTCACCAGTCACTGTTTGCGCACTGCTGTCGCCTGGATGTTCTTGTTGAGATAAAATTGTTTCACTATTTGCGGCCATACTGTATTTACCTTAATTTCTAATTAGTACCTTGGTGACTTTGTTTGTTGGATCAGCACTGGCTTTTATACGCAAAAAACTAAACACACCGTTTACATTAGCAGGAACAGGTTGCGTTTCAGTGCCTGTAAATGTTAATGTGCTCAGTGTTGTCCAATTATTATTACCTGTGATTTGGTTATCTAAAGTACCTTGTATTTCAATATCGCCTACATATGCATCCGTGTACACTGCAAGTGTATGTAGTGCATCATTGCCGTTTAAACCAGGTTGTGCATCAATTTTGTTAACATCGTCGCTTCCAGCATACCATGCATTGTTTTGCTCTAAGAAATTTGTAATTTCTATACTGCTTTTTGGTCCAGGATAAGCGTCACCGTCGAGATATATTACACCTGCACTTTCAAAATTTCTGTTAGCATATGTGACTGTATTTGTAGTACCATCTGACATGTAGATATTATAGTGTAGATATTGTTGATTTAAATTTAATAAATCATTTTCGGTAATGTCAACTTTAAACATACCTTTTAATGCAGCAGTTGAACCGTCGTCTTGCACAGTGCAAGCTCGTTCCAAAACTTTGCTTTTGTTTTCATCAAACACTACAATATAAGGTGTGTTTGACACTAATACAGGTTTTTGATCTGCATTGAGATATCTAAATTGTATTGTGTTATCTATACCTCTATAAATTTTTAATTGTCTACTATACACTGGTCTATACTCCACGGTAAACCCAGAATCGTTAGCGATTACATCTACTTTGTTTTCGACTAAATATCTAGGTATAAGTTGCATTGGGGATCCTTTTTTGTATAAGTATTTATCGGCATGTTATTAAAAGAAATAGAAGAGCAGTATCCATATATTAGTGTTGTCGCTTATGGCGGTCAAGAATACGTGGGCATTATTTCAAATCAAGATCAGTTTGTCACCAGTATGTTTGTGTACACAGATTTAAAAACCGATCATGATAAAAAGCTTCTGTTAGATTTAGGTGATATATGGTGGTGGGAATCTAATAGAATGATTCCAATAAACATATTTCTAAAAAAAGAAATGGAAAACTTAAATTATTCTTTGCTTACAATGAACAGTAAAAATGTTAAAATTGTAATTGGACCATGTGTTAATGTAAACAATTTAGCAATCAAAAGAATAAAACGTAAAAGTGTACAATTAATTAAAAAAACAATTAAGTAGCCAATTGTTCACAAATTAAATTCATATGCACCACAACACTTACAGCATATGCAATAGCGTGTGCTTTCTTAAAATAATAACTTCCGTCAGTGGGTGCGACCCACACATTTTCTAATATCGTTTGCCAAGTTTCGTTGACAAGATGGCGTTTGGCAGGCCGTATCATCGCTAGTACTGCTGCCAACTGTTCTACGTTTGTAGGTTTTGTTTTGCGTAAGATTTCGCCGTGACCGGAGATATGAAAGATAAGATCTACAAAATCGTCGTGTTGTAAAAGACTCCATTCGGGTTCCTTGTTCATTAAACGTTGCAAGTGTTCTTCATTCTTTACATCATTATAGATACTAACATTCAGAAAGTCAAGTTTAAAGTAGCCTCTATCTTCCGCTGTCTTGTAATCAATAGTAGACAAGTTATCCACAGGATTGTGTGGACACTCGGTCACATACACACCAGTGTTGTGTTTTTTACCCGTATCTAGTTTAGCAACACGGTGTTCTATTTTAGACAACACTACATTTCTATCTGCAAAATCTATATCAATATCTGGCATACTAATCCTAAATTAAAAATAACTGTATCATTGCAATACTGTTCATAACAACAAACCAAGCACACAATACTATTGCAAATGCTGCTTTACGAATTACAGTGCTAATAACTCCAAGTATACTTCCTAACAAATACATTGGAATAAAAATTTCTGTAGCAGGATCTAAAACTGTAAATGTCAACACTGCACTTGCTGCAATTAATATTGTGGTTTCTGCCATCTCACAATAAAATGCAACAGGCGACAGTCTATAACTTTCTTTACAAAAGTCTACAATATATTTAATCCAATTCCCCATTACGCCTCATCTCTGCACGTATTTTAGTTGCACTAATATTGTGTATTTCATCACCTAGGTCGTGCTGTGTAAATGTGTATCCTACACCACGTCCATAACTAATATCTACAATGTTTGGTACTTGCATAATAACATACTCTACTCCTTCTGTAAAGTCATGTTCTGCTAGTCCTGCAACAATATTTTGACGTACTTCGTTCCAACGGAATGGATTATCGTCCTGTGTTGCTGTACGTCCTGCGCCAGCATCTTCGCCTACAATGCCTCCAACGTCACGTACCATAATGCATACTTGTCCTGTTTCGGCTAGTGCTTTTTTAAACAGTGCAGTATGCCCGTCATGCCAAGGCTGCCAACGTCCAAGCATCTGTGCTGTAGGTTTTTTCCAATCAAACATTATTTCTCTCCATCCAACGTTGCACAACTTTTAGTAGTACTTCGTGTGTATCACTAAACCAACCTTCTACGTGATAGTCGCAGTGTGGAGGTTGTACAAACATAGCATTTGTATCTTCAAATCTACCTTCTTTGATTGTGTCCATCCACACAGTAAAGTCGGGGTTAAATTCCATACGTGCTTGTTCTGTAGGACATACAAAGTCACTAACTGCAACTTTGCCTGCACGTACAACACCATCCGCTAGATAGCGCATACGTGCTGCTTGACGCATACGTCCTTCAGGTGAAAAGTCCCAGTCGTTATAATGGCTTCTAACTTCGTCTGCATTAATATGCACACCTCTAATTAAGTCAGCAAAAGGTTTTGCTAATGTAGTTTTGCCACTGCCTGGTAAGCCAAAAATTAATATTTTCATTATATCTCCATTAGGTTAGGCAAAGAAATTTGCCAGTTATTATCTTTTAATTTGAATGTTTTTTGTTCATTTATATATACTTCGTCATTACATTTTTCTATAATTATACTTTTGGTTGCATATAAACTTCTGCATCGGGCTACATAGTACGAATTTGTAAAATGTGCTGGTATATTTTCATTGGTTAATATTTGTAATACGGCATCATTGCTGCACCATACTATTTGATTTTCTGGACGTTTATCTTTAAAAATAACATAATTAATTATTTGTTTTGGAAGATAAGGAATGCACAGCAAACGTTTTATCCCAGGTTGTAATTCTAAAAGATCACCGTGGTGAACAGTTAAGCATATAGGATCATCTATTTTTTTATCTACATAAAGAAGTAAAAATAAATCAGCCCATGATTTATATACTTCGTCTACTACAATTTTATTACTATCCTTAAATGTTCTTTCAATTAATTCGTTCCACCTGCCAGGATCAATTATCTGCTTATATTTTGTATAAAAGTTATACGAATTAAGTCTGTAAAAATTGAACCATAGATATTTTTTAGCTATTGCAACTTCATCAGGAGTGGTAATAGGTAATTTCATAACTGTGCCTTTGCAGCTATTGTTTTTACAAGTTCTACATCCCTTGTTTGTCTTTTAAAACGCATAGCCCAATGACTTGGATCTAATACACTGCCAAGCATATTTAATTGTTCTTCATTTAAACTAGATAGTGCTTGTTTTCCGCTTTTACAATTTAACACAAGCCATGGAGATATTTTACCATCTTTAATATCCCAAGTTAACCTATTAGAAGAGGCATATAAAAAATAATGATTATATGCACTATCCTTTTCTTTAGCCCAAGATTCCATTGTAGCAATGCTGCGTTCTAGTGCAGTTTCAACACCTTCTTTGCGAATCAGATCGATTGCATATGTTTCATACAATTCATTTTTACACCAATGATCAAGTTTTACATTGCTAGTGACAACATAATCAATATACTTATCAGGGTAAAGAGGCCTAACGTTATTAACAAAACTGCCGAACTTAACAAAAGCATTGTAAAACGATGACTTAACAAAGTCTTCATATGTTTTATCCTTTTTGTGACCTGCACTTAATTTATAAAATCTTTGAAATGCATAAAACCCTACTTGCACACGTTTTTCATCTTTTTGCAGCCAACGCCTCTTGGGCTCGCACATATGAGCTAACAATGTGCTTTCTTTTACATAACTTTTTCCACAGTATTCGCATGTATGTTTAGATGTCGACTTTGTCAAATCCATGTTGCTCAGCAAGCTCTTTGATTTCTTTTTTTGTAGATATTCTAGCAAGTGTTTCTACCTCATCCATTTTCATTTCTGGATATATTTGTGCCAACAGTTTTACGGCTTTGCTGCTGTCGTCTTTTTTCTTTTTAAGTCCAATCCAAGGATGGAACTGTTTCTTTCCTGTTTTGCCAGCAACACACAATAGTTGCCATTGTAGTTTTACATGCTTTGTGCCGCCGAGCACATTCCAGTTTTTGTTGTAGTATTCGTTAACCTTGAACACTGCTAGTGCAGTTTTTTCATAGTTGCCTTTTACACTGCTAATATAACGGTTCAAGTTCCATAAGTCTCCTTTGATATCTTTCTTGCCATCTTCGCCAGCAGCATCATACAGTTCTTTGAAGCCCATGTCAATGCTTGGGATAAGTTCTTTAAATAAATCTAATTCTTTATTAGGCATTTTGTTTGTGCCACTTCACTACATCTTCTGGAGAGTTAATTTCGATACCGTCAAACTCTACTTCTACTACACCAATTTTTTGTCCGTTTTGTATCCAGCGCAATTGTTCTAGTTTTTCAATATCTTCTTCTGGAAACTTTGTACTTGTTGTATACACAATTTTTGACTCTCTGTTGTATCCATACACACCCAAATGATGATCTCCGTATTCTAAACTAGCACGTAAGAACCAATGCGCTCTACCTCTGCTGTGTATCATTTTAACACTGTTTGGATCATTTCGCAAGTTAAAATCCATTGGTGTATATGCAGTTGCTACATCGCTGTGTTGTAATGCGCCTTCTACAGCACGGATGATTTCAGGTGTAATATCCGGCATATCGCCTTGCACATTTATATATCTATCATATTGTAAAACTTCGTCAATAACACTCATACACCTGTCGGTGCCATTTGCCAGTCTATAGTCTGTCATTATAGCACGATCACCAAACAGTGTCATAACTTCTTCACTGTCAGCCAATACATATGTATCCAATCCAGTCTCAACACATCTATCATATACACGTTGGATCAATGGCACACCGTTGAGTGGACAAAGCATTTTACGTGGTAGTCTTGTGGCGTTGAGCCTAGCGGGTATCAGTATTGCTGTTGTCATACAAACCCCTTTACAGTTTGATTGATATGATATAGTTGACGCACTGTTTCAGCAAAGTCTTCTAGTCGTAGCATGTTAGGTCCATCACTAGGTGCGTTATCTGGATCAGGATGAACTTCTAAGAAGAAGTTATCAACGCCCATGCCAGCGGCAGCATTAGCAAGAGCTGGAACATAAGCCCTATTACCACCACTGCTGTCACCTTGGCCTCCTGGCTTCTGGACTGAGTGTGTGACGTCAAATACCACAGGAACA
>Ga0213859_10001238_pt1 | contig 11431 bp, 8 predicted proteins | sample PICome_2_FD_160133 | JGI IMG/M metagenome (GOLD analysis project Ga0213859, IMG submission 160133) | Coastal seawater microbial communities near Pivers Island, North Carolina, United States - PICO304 | ecosystem: Environmental > Aquatic > Marine > Coastal | place: USA: North Carolina | collected... | reverse complement strand
CAGGTCTTCAACGTGTGACCAAATATTATCCTGTGCCAGCACACCGATGATTTTGTCGTCTGCTTCGCCGCCATCCAGCATGGGCAGTCCACCAATCACGCGAACGGTGACGATGACTTCGGACTTGTTGATGGGACGTTCACTGAGTACGCAGATATCCAGTGGGTCGCAGTCGCCCCGTCGTGCGTTGGGCATCAGTTCGGCAACACGATGTCCGCAAAATGTGCGTGGAATGAAGCCGTACAGTGCAGGTGGCTGAGACGAGGTGCGCTGCGGACGATCGACTCGCAGGTATCCGGTGACCTTGTCGACCTCATATTTCACCAGGTCGAATGGAGAAATCTCAATAAAGGCGTTGACCAGCGTTGGTGGCTCTGGCCCCACGTCGAGACCGTGCCAGGGGTGAGGACGCCAGCGGAAGAATGGTTTGGGGAAGGACATTCCGTATTTTCCAGGGCAAGGTCGCAGCGATCGGACGCAGGCACGGTGGTGATACGGTGAAAAAACCGCCCTGCCGATGCCTGTTTCAGTCACTGTAGTGCAGGAACGGGTGAATGACAGGGAAGAGTTACAAATGCTGAGGCGGAACAGGATGAGTTTTCATGGAATTCACGCATTGCAGGAATGACGAGGTCTCCTGTATCCGGGCATTCGGGTCGTCAGCAGTCGTAATAAAGTGCAAATTCATAGGGATGTGGACGACGGCGGATTCCCTGCACGTCCGCCTCTCGTTTGTGTTCAATCCAGTGATCGATGACGTCCGGAGTAAACACATCATCTCTGGTCAGGAACTCGTGATCCTGTTCAAGCGCCAGCAGGGCAGCATCGAGGGAATGGGGGGTGCACTCCAGCCCGATACGTTCTTCAGGTTCCAGATCGTAGAGATCCTTGTCCTGCGGTTTTCCGGGAGAGATCCGATTCTGGATTCCGTCGATCATTGCCATCAGCACAGCTGCTGTGCACAGGTATGGATTACCGGCCCCGTCCGGGCAGCGAAATTCCAGCCGCCGTCTGGAGTCATCGCCAAAGCTGGCGGGAATTCGGATTGCAGCCGATCGATTTCGATAACTGTACGCCAGATTCACGGGCGCATCGAATCCTGGAGTGAGGCGTCGATAGCTGTTGGTCGTCGGGCAGCAGAAAGCCAGCAGGGCCGGAGCATGTTGGAGAATTCCGCCCATCGCATGAAGTGCGGTCTCGCTGAGGCCTCCGTAACCACTTCCGCTGAACAGGTAATCTTCTCCGTTGCAAAGCGTTAGTCCCAGATGCAGACCGGAGCCATTGTCATCGCATAGCGGTTTGGGCATGAATGTCGCTGTGCGTCCGTGGCGATGTGCTGTATTTCGAACGATGTATTTGAGTCGCTGCACGTGATCGGAGATTTCGACCGCCGTATGTGCCGCGAGCGAGATGCCGTACTGACCGCCGGATGCCACCTCGTGATGGTGATCTTCCGTCACGACCCCGCTTTCGTGCAGCAGCATCATGATTTCTGTGCGCAGATCCTGACCGTTATCCACCGGAGGGAGCGCGAGATACCCTTCGCGATGTCGAATTGCTGTGCCACCTGCAGCGGCTGCCGCACCTCGATTCCATTGCCCTTCGTGGCTGTCAATGTGGTAGTAGCCGTGGTGTTCGCGTTGATCAAACCGCACATTATCGAAGACGAAGAACTGCGATTCGACCGCAAACAGTGCCCGATCGGCGATTCCGGAGGACTGCAGGCAGGCTTCGGCTTTCCGAGCAATATTGCGGGGGTCGCGAGGATAAGTCTGGTGTGAAACCGGATCCCGCACATTGCAGAGCATTGTGAGAGTCGACTTCATGAACGGGTCGACAAAGCAGGTCTGCGATTCCGGCACGACCAGCATGTCGCTTTCATGAATTGCCTGCCAGCCTCGCATTGAAGAGCCGTCGAATGAGAAGCCGTGCTCAAAGTGTTCTTCGGTCAGCTGTAATGCGGGAATCGTGACATGTCGGGCAGTCCCGCAGAAGTCGGTGAAGCGAAGGTCGATGGCCTGAATTTCTCGCTGTCGACACAACGCCAGGACTTCTCTGGGAGACATCTGAGTTTCTGACATCCAACGGCCTTTCACGTGAGTTGCGGTTGGACTGACCGCGGAACCCGAAATCACAGAGCGATGACCGACAGGTTCGTCAGAGCCACCGGGAGACCCGCTTCTGACCGGCAGAGTCGGGGGTTGTTGTGACCGCAAACTGCGGACCACATGCCGGGATTTACGGATCCCCGCCGGATTGAGTGAACAGATCCGACCAGCCTTGAAGCTGACAGGGAAAATTCTGCACACAGTCGTCAGCCGACAGGTGAGACCGCGATCACCCCGATGGAAAATACACCACTGGAGGGCAACCTGCAGGAAAGTCGTGCCTGTTTTTTGGGCATTCGTGCCGGATTATCAGTGGTTGAAGAGAAACTCACGACTGCTGACGATTCCCCAGACGAGATCTTCCAGAATCACACGTCGCTCCGCAGCGTCTGCAGCCAGATTCAGGACGTCAACGATCTCGGAACGCTCTTTGGGCTGAGGCTGTCGGCCAAGGCAGGTCAAATAAACTTCTGTCAATAGTTCGTCGTTGCTTTCGTATTGCTGCAGCCACTTTGCCAGTCGGTTTTCTGCAGTTCCCAGTTTTTCGTTGATGGTGGTGCCGTTGGAAAGGTGCAGGACCTGGACAAGGCTGGGTTCATCTGATCGCTCACACTCACACGTAATCCGGCGCTGGTTTCTGCCAAATGTCTGCAGGAACCATGAATCAACAGCGGAGTCGTGCAGCTGGATAGCGCGAGTACCAGCGGGGTATGCATCGGTGGCGCGACGGTCACCGCCGGGATAAAGCAGCTGGTTAAACGGGGTGGGTACATCGGTGACATCTGAGATGGCATCCAGCAGGACTTCTGCCATCAGCCTGCGGGGAAAATATCTGGAGTAGTGTCGCTGATCACCTGTATTCGCGGGCAGTGTCTGACTGCTGCGCTGCCATGCGGCCGACTGCAGGATGACCTTCATCAATGCCTTCAGGTCGTACTTCTGACTCACAAGATGATCGGCGGCTGCGGCGAGCAGTCGTTCGTTGCTGGCCGGGTTGGAGGCGCGCATGTCGTCGACCGGTTCCACCAGACCCGTCCCAAAGAAATTCTTCCAGACACGATTTGTGATCGATCTGGCGAACAGTTTGTTGTTCGGTGACGTGAGCCAGGTGGCGAGATATTCACGTCGACTGGTCGGTGCGTCGAACTCCAGCGGATCCGCGTCAAGCGGAGCGGGTTTGCGGGGACGTCCGGTGCGAGGCTGAATCAGTTCACCCATGCCGGTGGTGATCAGAGTTCGCTTTCCATCTCCATTCCGTGAATCACCGCCCCAGCCTTTGGCGCGTACGCGGGAAAACAAATTGGCAAATGCGTAATACTGATCATTGGTCCATTTTTCGAGCGGGTGGTTGTGGCAGCGTGCACAGCCAATGGAGAGTCCGAGAAAAGCCTGGCTGACATTTTCCGCCATATCTTCGGGGGCCTGATGTCTGGCGAAAAAGTTTGTGGCGCCGTTTTCAATGCTGGAGCCCTGGGCGGTCACCAGTTCTTCCACAAACTCATTCCACGGCTGATTCCGCTCCACGCGGTCATGGATCCACTGATACCATGCCTGAATGGCCGCAGGACGAAGTTCCTGACCGTTCAGCAGCAGCAGGTCGGCCCAGTGATAAGTCCAGTAGTCGACAAACTCCGGTCGTTTCAGCAGTTGATCAATCAGCAGATCACGGCGATCTGCGGCCGGGTTGCTGAGGAATTCTTCCACTTCCTGGCGTGTTGGCAGCACACCGATCGTGTCCAGAAACGCACGGCGAATAAAGACCTCGTCGGAACAAGGCGGTGACGGCCGCAGATTCAGTCGGCTGAGCTGCAGGTTGACCAGTTCATCGATGAAGTTAGCGGAATCTGCAGTGGCGATTTCAGCAGCGGGATCTGTGACGGGCCAGGGCACGGTCACGCTGGCGATAACGATGCGGCTGGAGAACCACGCCGTGACGGCACCTTCCCCGGGACCGACGACTGTAATGGTCCCTGAGTCATCGACGGTGCAGACGGCTTCGGCTGACGAACTGAATCGTGCAAGATGCGTCACATCTTCTGTATGACCATCCGAATAGTGAGCTCGAACGATGAGAGGCTGAGTTGCCTCGGGTGCGAGCAGGACAGCGTCGGGGAGTACCTCCAGATGCAGCAGTTTCGGGTCATCATCTGATGGTGGCACAGCACCGTCCGCGATCCATTCGGCCAGAATCTTCCAGTTGCGGGATTCGGGTTTCAGCCGCAGGCCGCCCTTGTGGGGAACAGCCATCGTGGGTTTTGTCAGCAGCAGGCTTGCAGCCGGATCCTGCAGCTCAATTCGCCGCCCCTGCTGTTGCCAGGTAATGTTGTAGTGATCACGCTCCGGATCATAGCCGCGGAGCGAAATTCTGAATCCGCCCTTGCCGGCCAGCGCCCCATGGCAGGCTCCCGAACTGCATCCCTGTCTCGCCAGTACTGGTTCCACATGATTGCGAAACGACCAGTGGAACGGCTGCTGCATGTTGGTGACTGTGACGGCAGCAGGTGAGCAGTCATGTCCATCCGCAACTCGAATGGTGGCTGTGCCATCGGCGACGGGAATCAGTTGGCCGTCTTCGATGCGTACGATTTCCGGGTGATCGCTGACCAGCTGCAGAGATTCTGCAGCCACCCCTGTGTAGTCGCTGCCATTCCACTGCTCAACCAGTACTCGATGTGATGCTTCTTTTCCGCTGAGTGTGAGCTGTTGCGGGAGAATTCGGAACTGGTCGGCCGCTGCAGGTGAAGCATTCAGCAGGCTGGCCGGCAACAGAAGCAGAACGCAGTGAAGGTGTAATCTCATGGTCGGAATCTCAGTGACAGGTCCTGCAGCGACAAGTCCTGCAGAAACGATACTCTGGGCCTGAATGCCTCGGTCCGGATTGTGGATTCTGTTTCGCTTTCCGTACCGCATCGCATGATCCGAGAGACCGATCTGCAATGCAACCGAGATTGAAGCATGAAACGGCCTGCGGCAATTGTTGCGGATTCACCGGCCGGAATAGGGTTGTGGCGAGGTGACCTGATGCACAGAATGGTTTGAAGTGGCAGGTCCGTGTTGGTTTTCACGAGAGCAGACGTCATAGTTCATCTGCTGTCGTTCGTTTTGCTGCGGTTTTCGGCACGTTTGTCTGCTGGCAATCATCTGCGGTGGCTGTAACGCGGTGCTGGGTGACCGCCGGCCATTCTGTTTGCCGTCTGCTGTTTCCCTGCCCTCTGTTCAGCAATGCGCTGGCACGTTCATTTGCTGTCGACTGGTTTTACGGGGTGTCACTGTGCCGCTGTCAGAAGTGGATCGTGAAATGTTGCAGCAGCTGCTGGCGAAGGAGCCGGGCAGCTGGGCGCGATTCGTCGATCGATTTGGGGGACTTGTCGTCCAGGTCATCCGGCAGACAGCAGACGCACAGACCATTCGGCTGTCAGCTGACGATCGGGACGACTTGTGTTCCGAAGTCTTTGCGGAATTTCTCGATCGTGACATGAGTGTGCTGCAGCGTTTTCGACGCAAAAGTTCTCTGGCGACTTACCTCGCCGTGATCGCCCGTCGCGTTGTGGTGCGTTTATTGCGGGAGCAGCGATACCGCCGAGCGTTTGGCCATGTGGATGCGCACCAGGCCGCGCTGGATGTGAAATCGAGAGAACGCAGTGTGTCTGAACGTGCAGAAGACCTTGATCGCGTCGAAAAGCTGATGCAGATGTTGTCGCAGGATTCGCGGGATCTGCTGCAGGCGATTTACCTTGAGGGACTTAGTTACGCGGAGGCTGCACGAAAGCTCGATCGGCCGATCAATTCGATTGGCCCGTTGTTGTCGCGGATCCGTTCGCAGTATGGTCAGCTGCCTGGGCTGCAATAGCGTTCCTGATCGTGGCGAATGCAGGATTGCCGAGGCCGGCTTGAGCATTGCGAAGCGGCAATCAGTGTTTGTCCTCGGCGGACTATTCGGCAGGGGGATCAGGTGTTGATGAATCCTTTTCCGGCATGTCCGACTCCCGATCGGAGAAGCGACCACAGCTGAACTCCTGAACCTGCCCCTCTGTGGTCACCATCAGAAACATGACATCCAGTTTCTCCCGGCGGGCAAGCTCGAGACCATCCTGTGGCCCCAGCACCATCATTGCTGTTGCGATGGCATCGGCAGTCATCGCCGACCGGTGGATCACGGAAACGGACGCCGGAGGATCTTCAGCGGGGTAACCTGTATGCGGATTCAGGACATGTGCATAGCGGCGGCCATTGATGACAAAAAAGTTTCTGTAGTCGCCGGACGTCGCGATGGAATTGTCCGTAAGTTCCACGGCGCAGTGCAGCCCACCAAGTGGCGACTCCACCCCCAAACGCCAGGCATCTCCGCCGGATTTGGCCATGCCGACGTGCAGTTCGCCACCCACGTCCACGACATGTCGCGAAAGTCCGCGTTTCTGCAACAGTTCAGAGACGAGGTCTGCAGCATAGCCGGGTGCCAGGGAATTCAGACTGATCTGCAGCCCCGGAATATCTCGTCGAATGGCCGGTGGTTCTTGTCTGACATGCAGATGTTGCGAACCGATCGATTTTAGCGCCGTATTGATCGCCTGTTCAGGCGGGACTTTCTTCTTTTCGGACCGACCAAATCCCCACGCTTCGATCAAAGGGGCGATCGTGATTTCAAGAGTGCCGTTCGTGAGTTCATGGATGCGCAGTGCTTCCTGCGTCACCTCGGCAAATTCCCTGCTTACGGGAAACCAGTCCAGCGATTCAGAGTTGTTAAAGCGGGAGATCTCTGACTCACCGTCCCATGTCGACATCATGCTGTTAATGCGCGCAAAAACGGCTTCGATTTCCTGCTGCAGCTGTCGTGTCTCTGTTGCTCCCGGAGTATCGATGACAATTGAGTAGTATGAACCCATGGTTGGGCCGTTAATTCGCAGCGGTTCCTGAGCCGCCGCCGGACAACGATTTCCAGTCCAGTTCAACAGCAGCAGAATCAGAACGCAGATCGATCGCATCAGCAGAACTCCTCTGGGGCATGGCCGTGACGCACATACAATAGGCATGACATGGGACTGAGACAAAGCTGGAGCAGGAATTCGAGGAGCCGGCATCAGGCCGGATCCGGCTGGCAGTGACGAACAGACGGTTCGTGCACGTTGCGCAAATCTGTATGTTTTTCGTAATTGGCGTCGGGATCACATTTCCAGTGCTGTTATTGATCGATCTGAGTGAATTCCGGATACTGTCTGTATCTGGCTGGTATGGCACCCCGGAGTGCTTGTTTGCCCCCGGCCAGTGCTGAAGGCCGTATTTGTGATGGCGGCCTGAATCGCAAACCCTCCCACCGCTGCATCGCTGCTGAACAGTTCATCCCATGATAAAATCGGAACATCCGTTACAGGATGTCAACATCATCGGCACAACTCCCCTGATCTCGCCTCAGGAGTTGAAGGAGCAGTACCCGCTGGAGCCGTCCGTTGGGGAGCATGTCCTGCGATCGCGCGAGATCGTTCGGGGGATTCTGCAGGGTACGGACCGACGAGTCATGGCAATCGTTGGGCCCTGTTCAATCCACGATCCGGATATGGCATTTGAGTATGCCGGCCAACTTCGGCAGATTGCGGACGAAGTTGCCGAGACAATTCTTGTGGTGATGCGAGTCTACTTCGAGAAGCCGCGAACAACTGTGGGCTGGAAAGGTCTGATCAACGATCCGCACATGAACGGAACATTCGATATCGGTTCCGGTCTGAAAAAGGCAAGAGAGATTCTGTGCCGGATTAACGGACTTGGCCTGCCAGCGGCAACCGAGATGCTGGAGCCGATTACACCCCAGTACATTGCTGATCTGATCACAGTGGCTTCGATCGGGGCCAGAACGACCGAATCTCCCACTCATCGTCAGATGGCCAGCGGGCTTTCCATGCCGGTGGGATTCAAGAACAGCACCGAGGGCAGTCTGGAAGTTGCCATCAATGCGATGCAGGCGGCCAGTGCTTCGCACAGGTTTCTTGGAATCGACCACGACGGCAAGACCTGCGTGATGGCGACACGCGGCAATGACTTTGGTCATCTGATTCTTCGCGGAGGGCGTCAGGGTCCGAACTATCACACGGAAGCGGTCGCTCAGGCCAGTGAAATGCTGCAAAAGGCCAGCCTGCCTCCAAGGTTGTTGGTCGATTGCAGCCATGCCAACTCCAATAAGGATTATCGGCGGCAACCGGATGTCTGGAGGAATGTCATTGGCCAACGTGCCCGTGGCAACTCAGGAATTGTCGGCCTGATGCTGGAGAGCAATCTTAAGGCGGGTGCGCAAAAGCTTCCAGAAGATCTGAGTGCACTGGAATACGGCGTGAGTATTACAGACGCGTGTATTGATTTTGAAACCACGGCACGGCTGCTTCGTGAGGCTCATCAGCAACTGCAGTCTGTTGGCTGAGCTTATCCCGGCACCGTTCCGGACAGGAGTATCCGATGCAATTTCTGTCGCGAGCAGAGGTGCGTCAGATCGATCAGGATGCCATTGAGCAACTGGGAATTCCCGGACTGTTGTTAATGGAAAATGCTGCCCGCGGGGTTTGCGAGCAAATCCAGCGAACCGGACCGTGGCAGCAAATTTCCATCGTGTGCGGCTATGGCAACAATGGTGGCGATGGTCTGGCAATAGCGCGACTGCTGGCAGCGGAGGGAGTCCAGGCGAATGTGTTTCTGCTGCGCGGCGGGCACGTTCTCAGCGAGGATGCAGAATTCAACCTGCAGTTCCTGCTGCGCAGCGGGATCAGTGTGCGCGAGATGAGTGAGCCCGGTGAATTCTCCTTCTCGCGGCCGCTGACGAAGTCGGATCTGTTACTGGACTGTCTGCTGGGTACGGGTGTTCGCGGCGTTGTCCGGTCACCAATTCGGGAAGTGATCGCCCGCATCAACAACAGCGGCGCCACGATTCTTGCCGTGGACTTGCCATCCGGCCTTGATTGCGACAGTGGAGAGCCGTGTGGCGTGTGCGTCCGTGCAGATCAGACCGTGACATTTGTGGCTCGCAAGAATGGATTTCGGAACCCGCAGGCTGCTGAGTGGACGGGATCCGTAGCGGTCTGTCATATCGGTATTCCACAAAACTGGCTGCAAAATCGAGCCCCTTCACCACTCTCTGACTGAGCGACAGCTTTCGCCAGCGGTGGGCCTGAAAAAGTTGTACCAGTGCTGATGAAGGTTGGGTCAGCTGATCCCTGCTGTCTGCTGGAGTGAGGCCGGTGGCCGAATGGAAGTAGGACAGGGGGGCGAAAATTCGTCTGGGGTTCAATCGTTCAACGAACTGTGTGGTCGGTGGCGGTTGTATTCATCCTTCCAGGAAACGCTCAGCCTTCGAGCTGTGAGCAAGCATTCAAACTCCTCCTGAAGTTGCAGCACGACGACTCGCTTTCGAGAAGGGCTGACCAGTCTCCCTCGTTGACCTGCTTCAGCATCCTGATGTCGAGTTGTTGTTTAGCCACGATCTGCATCAAACGCTTGTTCTCATCCTCCGACTCTTTGAGTCGCCCGGCCTCCTCGGACTTCATCCCACCCAACTGCCTTCGCCAACGTTCATACGTCGACTCACTCATCTCCGAAGTCTGCACCACCACCGCCAACTCCTGGCAGGAATTCAGCATCGCATCCGCATCCCGAAGCTTCTCGACAATCTGCTCAGACGTGTGTCGCTTCCGTCTCTTCGTACTCACCAAAAGGTCTCCTCAGCCCGTCATGGGCTGCTGGAACCTGCATCACACATGGATCCGTTTTCAAAGGCAGACCACGAGGCTCTCCGTCGTGCCGCAGCAGAGAATTCTCTGCAGGAGTCACAATTTTCCGGGAAGTTCACATTGTCTTAACAATTCACTGCTCAGATTGGCAACGATATGTTTCCCAGTACTGCGAGCGAGTCTGCTTAGGAAGTTGACCGCTCGCCGAATGAATCAGCAAGGCGAGGCAGAAATGTTCAGAAACAGAGACGGACAGGCAGCGTTGAAGGCGTCAGTTCTGATGTCATTGATGATTTTTGGCGTGGGCTGTTCGGTGGAATCTGTGGATGCTCCGGCTGACGGCAGCGGTGGCGGCGGCCCGGCTCTGGGCAGTGGTGTGCGTCGTATTCAGGTCGACGGCTCCAGCACAGTGGCCAAGGTTGCCGCTGCAGTTCAGGAGGAATTTGAGAGTCGATTCACCGACACAAAAGTGGCCTTAAAGGTGACTGGTTCGGGAACGGGATTCAAGGAGATGATTGCGGGCCGGATCGACGTGGCCAACGCATCCAGAGCTGTTAAGGACTCGGAGCTCGCTGACTGTGCCGCGAACGGCGTTGAGCTGCTGGAACTGCGGATTGCTCTGGATGGTCTGACCGTTTGTGTAAACGCGGAAAACGACTGGGTCGATTCGGTGACTGTGGGGCAGCTGAACAAAATCTGGGCAGCTGGAAGCGAGGTGACAACATGGAAGGATGTTGACCCGAACTGGCCGGACGAGAAGCTGTCGTTGTTTGGGCCGGGGGAAGAATCCGGCACGTTTGATTTCTTCACGGAGGAGATCAACGGTGAGGAAGATTCCATTACTGACAACTACAGTGCCAGTGCTGACGACAACGTAACCATTACAGGAATCGCTGGTGAGAATGGCGGGATGGGTTTCTTCGGTTACGCTTATTTCTACGCGAATCAGGACAAGGTGCGGGCGTTGAAAATCTCTGCGACCGAAGATCCTGCAGACGGAGTTGCCCCGACTTCAGAAACGGTGAAGTCCGGAGAGTATGCGCCGCTTTCTCGTCCGCTGTTCATTTACGTGAAGAAGGAAAGTCTGAAGAAGCCTGAGGTTCAGGACTACGTTCGCTTCTTCCTGACCGACGGGCAAAAGATGGTTGGCGATGTTGGATATGTGTCTCTGGATGCCGCCGAATTGAAGATTGCTCAGGAGTCTTTAGAGGCTGCAATTGCCGAGGTGACGGCAGAGTAGTGTCCCGGATTTGCCGCGGGAACCTGTCAGCGAATCCAGGAAGGGTGGGTTAGACCCGGCCACACGGGTGCAGAGGTCCGGCCTGTCTGCAAGAATCAGCACCGGGGTTGTCAGTGGTTGGTTAAAGAGCTTTTCGCGGGTTCCTGGAGTTTTTTCTGCGGCTGGGGCCGGTGTCCTGATGCCGCGTGCCGGGGGTAGTATGTCAGACTGGTTCTCGGCAAAAAAAAATCGTCGACATGAGACCGTGATCCGCACCGGACTTTTTGTTTGTGCTGCTCTTTCAGTACTGACCACCGGTGCAATTGTCTACGTGCTGCTCAGCAATGCTGTTTATGCCCCGGGAGACAAGACGGCATTCTTCGAGCGGGTGACTGTTA
>Ga0213859_10001237_pt1 | contig 11433 bp, 8 predicted proteins | sample PICome_2_FD_160133 | JGI IMG/M metagenome (GOLD analysis project Ga0213859, IMG submission 160133) | Coastal seawater microbial communities near Pivers Island, North Carolina, United States - PICO304 | ecosystem: Environmental > Aquatic > Marine > Coastal | place: USA: North Carolina | collected... | reverse complement strand
ATGGATTATTATTTTTTATTGTGTTGTTTTGTTACTTCAGCTTTGTTACTCACAACAACATAATCTAAGGAAGAAAAGGAAACGAAACCAGGATATACATCATGAGGAAAGTAGGTTATATATTTGAAGAACGCTTCATGTGGCACCAGCCACTCAGCCAGCAATTTACAACATTAGTTCAACCATATCAACCTTTTGAACACTCTGATACAAAGCGTCGCTTACACAATCTTATTCTTGTTTCAGGTCTTTACAAGCACTTGATCCATCTTCAGGACTTTACTGGTGCATCGATTGAACAATTGCAATCAACTCATGGTCTTGATTATATCCATGATGTCATCAATAAATCATCTCGCGAGGAAGGTGGTATTGGTGGTCCAGAAGCATCATTCTCACAATATGCATATGATATAGCAATACTTGCTGTAGGTGGGTGTCTACATGCTATTGATCAAATCATGGAACGAAAAATAGAATCGGCTTATTGCCTTGTAAGGCCACCTGGTCATCATGCAGTTCGTGATTCTGCAATGGGTTTTTGTATTTTTAACAATATAGCAATTGCTGCAAAGTACGTGATGCAAAAGTATCCTGACATAGTTCGAAAAGTTGCTATTGTTGATTATGATGTTCATCATGGGAATGGAACACAAGAGATGTTTTATGATGATGGAAGTGTACTGTTTATTTCTATTCATCAGGATTCTAATTATCCTCAAAATTCTGGATTTCTGACAGAAGTTGGAGATGGGAAAGGCAAAGGAATGAATGTAAACATTCCATTACCACCAGGATCAGGTAGAGGTGCTTATAAATATGCTTTTGATGAAGTAGTGGCACCACTATTGAGGCGTTTTGATGCAGATTTTATTCTAGTTTCTTCAGGATTTGATGCATCATATGCTGATCCATTATCTGCAATGATGTTATCAAGTGATGATTTTCGATACATGACCAAGACTATGAAAGCTGTTGCTGATGATATTTGTGAAGGAAGGATGTTATTTGCACATGAAGGTGGATATTCTGAATTGTATGTACCATTTTGTGGTGTTGCTGTGCTAGAGGAATTGTTGGAGGTTGAAGATATCATTGAAGATCCATTTTTGAATGAGGTCAATAATTGGGGAGGTCAAGACCTTCAGACTCATCAAAGGGAAGCGATTGATAAAGTGATCAGAATGCATAACTTGGCTTGATTGGGTCAAGGATCATTCATCCATAGTAAAACTAGTAAAAACTATCATCTTTTTCTTGAAAACGTGTTCGTAATTTTTTTACGTATTATTTTCGTCACGGTGCACTTTCGTCGATGCAATTTTTTTTTTCCTTACGATGCAATTTTTTTTGTCGAGACGTATTTTCGTCGATGCAAACGCATTTCGTACGATAACAGAGAAGAAAAAGCAGCAGCAAAGCAACGCAAAAGCAGCAACAAAACAAAAACTGATAAATGCAAAGCAGCAAAATATCCTTGTTGTTATCTACTTGGCTACCAACAAAGCAAATCATGAAGCATTCAATAGACCTCTCGAAGGATGATGCCGAAAGCGTCGGTAAGAAAAGAAGAGTACAGTTCAGTAATATAGGTTCAGCTAATACGCCAAATTCCACTGAATTGATGAAACAAACCGAGGTCCATCAATTCGAAAATCCAATAAATCAATCAAGATTCGAGGCTTTCAAACGATGTACATTTGCAAGTGATGCAGTGTCAAATTTTATCGCTTGTTGCTTGTTACATGCTAGTGAGCAGTCATATCATCGGAGGATTAACAATTTGAATCTTATTGGAGGGAGTGGATCATCATTATTTGGTAAGAATGAGAGTCATGATACTACGAGTAGTAGCGATAAGGATAACAAAGAAGACAAGAAAGAGACTCACAATCAAGGTGCTGATAGTGCTAAAAAGGATCAAAACAATCTTAATCTAGTGAAACAGCCAAAATCGGCACCTCATTCTGTTCTATTGGCATATAGTCAATATCATCATGTGAATGAGCAAAACGCACCACAACTAGCTGACTTAGTTGCACCAGGAGCAGCTTCCAAAATTACATCTGTTGTGATCACCTTGGCCAAAATAAATGCACAGCGATTAATACGAAGTGCAAGAGCCATTGCTACTGCTGAAGGATATAGTGAAGATCAAAAGATATTACCGCGTCATTTGATGGAGGCGCATAGAGTTAGGACACAGTACATGAATGGATTTTTTATGCAACCTCCACTCAATCAACCGAAGGGAGTGAGTCATTCCACTGGTGTTCGAAGTGCTAGTCTAGATAGTAATTTCGCAGCTGCTTTAGGTAAACTTGATAAGAATCAGATCCAGTACCAAGCTGCATTGGAAGCACAAACCATTTATGATGAGATAATGAGTCAATGTAAGGAGTCGTCAATTAAAGGGAAAGACAAGGAAGAGTTTGACTCAATGGAGGAAGACAAAGTTTTAGATAGTAGTAATAAGGTCGAGGAATAAAATTTGTTGTCAAAATTATTTTGTCATCGATAATAATTCAATTATGGAGTGCTGTAGTGTTGCTTGGAAATTCTCCAAGTCACAATATGATTCTCATTTTGTCCTATAGTAAGTAAAAGGGTTGTATCACTATTGAATGAACACCTCGATACAGGACCAACATGAAGCGTTTGCATTATGTATGGAGCAGGGTATGATATACATGGAAAATCATATAGTCGGACTTCTCCATTTGAAAAGCCGACTGCTATTAATTCGCCATTCTTGGATCGACAAACACTTGTCGGTTCAGGTGCAGTTTGAGATTCTGATACTGGTGGCCATAACCCTTGTACAGCCCATCCGAATGGGCAGGTATATGTATCCCATTCAATATTCCTCAGTTGCGATGGCAAATTCATTATTTCCCCATCATCTGTGTTAACTTTTATTTGAATGATTATCATAATAGAAATATTGAGCATCATCAGTTTACGTAATTAAACACACAACATCCTGGTAGATAGAATCAACAACAATAACAACGATTGAATCAATAGTAACACTAATGACTTGACTTACATCGAATATGATCATAATCCTTTGATGATGTTTGGATATAGTATGCATCTTTGGAAAAATCAATTGATGTAATTGGAGCTTTGTGAAAATCAGTCATGACTCTCAACCTTGGTTTAAAAGACTTGCATCGGTCTTTGTTGTCGTAAATCAATATTTTATTGGTCTCATCAACCAAGGCAAAGATGGCGCTATTGGGTCCAAATTTTGCGTGAATTACAGATTTTTTACAGTCATTCCCCTTCCATTTCAGTTTCATTGTTTTGATGTCAATTATAAAGCTCTATTGTGAAAAATTATAGTGAAATACAACGGAAAGCTTTGTTAGAAATATATTTGGATTGAAAAATTCTTATAGTCATTGACTTAATGATACATACTGTGAAATAATCTGATGATGATTGCGCATTACCATCAACGGCACATCCGACTAATAGTTCAGCTCCATCACTAGACCAGCTCATGCAATTAGGAATTGAAGGAATGGTTGTTTTCTCCTTCACAGTATTACTGTTGTGATTCCATAGACGGATGATACCTCTGTCATCGCATGAAGCAAATATGTTCTTTATCGAAGGATGAAACACAGCATCACGTCCTATATTGCTATGTGCCTCATGACAACAAGTAACATTCGATGTTCTTGTTGAAATTTCATAAATACCTTTTTGCTCGACGCCTATTAACAATCTATTACAATGTGATTTTGTGTTCAAAGACAAAGATTGAATATAGCATAAAGTATCAATACCTAGATACTGCTTGAGGTCAAACTTTTTCTCTATTTGAAATTCAGCATTCCATGTCAAGATAACACCTCTTTCGGATCCTGAAACATATCCTTTCTCATATCTTAGAAGGCAAGTCGTTGCACTATCGTGACCAACTACTTTAGATGAAACTGACTGCTCTTCCCATAAATAGATATGCCCGCTTTTGGCACCTGTCACAATACCTTTGTCATGAGTTGCACAACAGAGCATTGATTGTCGATCAAAATCATCACAAATCTTTCCTTTCGTAGGGGCTAAGCTGCAACTTGACCGATCCCAAAATGTTACACCATTATCTTCTCCTATGACAAAATTTTCGCCATTATTCACTGCTGCAAGAAAATGTGGAACAGATAATCCAGTTTGAGCTGTAAGATGAAGGATACCGTCAAACCATTCTCCACTCAATGACCTCCAAATACTAACACAGTGATTTTGGTCACTACCCAAGGTGATTAGAGTTTTATCACTATCTGTAAAGGTTAAATATCGTATGCCATTATTATTGAGTGAATTCAAGCAAATAATTTCTGTGCACGTATTTATGTCCCAGATTCTAATATTTCCTTGACTAGTATCATCTCCTGATGCAATCAAATGTGACGATGAATATGCTATACTCGTAATCATACCTATATGACCTCGAAAAACCTTTTGTTCATTAGTAATCAAATTGCTCACTAAGCATACAGCCCCAGCGTTAGTGATAATCTCATCTTGATTTACACATTGAAGGTTGTCACCATGTAACCCGGATATTGAGTGTAAATCAATCATTGTTGTTTCTGTGGATGATTTTTCATTTCGGGTTGCTTTGAAACCAATTGGTTCTATTGCGCTAGCCATCCATGGCCGACTCTTTTTAGATGCCATCCAGTTACATGTCTCTACATCATCTGAATGAATTTTTGTCAGTTGGTCTCTCTCTGCCTCCAATAGCTTCTCAGGATGATATTCTCCTTCTTCTTTGTAAAGTTCCTCATAGTTCCAGATCATGATAGCTTTATCGTCAAGTCCAATAGAGATGAAGTCTGTTCCATCAAGCCATAGAATCCGTTTCACGGGACCGTAATGTGCTTTGAACATGCAATATGGAGCTTGATTGTTTACACACGGATAATGAAACAAGCCTATGTTACCATCGCTGAATCCAGCGACTATTCTATCAAAATGATTGTTTATGTAAGCATCAACACAGAGTACCTGTATGTCTTCTTTACAATGGGACCATATGCCCGCAACATCATATGAAAAACAACAGTTATGAGTTTTCCACTTCACATCTCCTATTGAAGACACTTCTAAGATATAACTTCCATCTTCAACATTGAAAAAATATAAGTTGTCTTGGCAATTGACTTTCAAGTGATTAGAATCTACACTGAAATCAATATGAGAAATAGGAGAATAATGTTGGTCGATAGTGTGTCTCAAAGTTGCTTCAAATGATGTAGGCTCTGAATAGTCAACATGGTACAAATATACTTTGCAGTCCTGTGAACCAACAGCTATATGATTATCACTCCATTTTATTTCTGTTATCATTTTTCTTGAAGGGCGATGATGAAATATTGTTGATAGTGTAACAATATTCATAACACTCCATTTACCAGGAGTTTCTGACGCAAACTTTTTCATTGAAGAACCATGACCAATGGCAATTAATACATCATTGGCCGAAAACGAACAGCATTTTGATGCAGTGTCAAGCTGAATGCTTTGAAGAAGTCTCTTATCATAAACATTCCATATATTCAACATCTTATCATCACTGGTGGTTACTATCATGGTTTTATTAGGCGAAATTGCAAGACCAGAAAGTTCTTTACCAGATGGACCGCTTACTATTGCATTAGTGTGTAAGTTGGACCCATCAATAGCTGAGAACTCAAATATTGCGCCTTTATCTGTACCAACTAATACTTTATTTGAAGTCTTGCTCCATCCTATAGAGCTAATCTCTGAATTTAGTGATCCCAATTCTTTCAAAGTAAGTTGCATAATACACGAAAAACTTTTATTCCATATTTTTATATGTCCATCTTTAGATCCACTTATGATAGCATCACTGCAGGAGTTCAAGGTAAGGATAGGGGAATAAGTATCGCATGCATTGACTTCTTCAGCAATTTGATGATTTTTGTTTATTTGACATAAAGTTCCAGTGTCGGTTCCAGTTACAACCAAGTTGGTTTCTGCGACAATTGAGTGGAATGATCGATTCTGTTTTCAAGAACATGAGATATGATCTCATCGACGTATTTGATAAAACTCATCTAAAGTCCTCACTTACCTGTGTTTCATTACCGAAGTTGACATCAACGTATGATAGACTACCCTGTGTTACGCTCCAGTAACGTAGTAGAGCCTCTCCAACTTGTATGATCTGTCCACAGACAGTAAAAGCAATATCATGAATTGGAACATTTACTGTAGGAGAAGAAATAATGGCGGATGACTGTATTTCCCAATCATATATTTGAATCGTATGAAAATTATCATTACTGATAGTAACAAGATGGTTTCCTAACTTGTTGAATTTGATATGTTGGACATGATGATGTCGGTGCAATGTTTTCAAGATTTGCTTCGTTTGCATGTTTTCATGATCCAAACAAATGATATGTCCTGATACAGTTCCTTGACCTATAGCACAAATATTTCTATTAGGATGAATGGCGACACAAGTGATGATGTCTTCCGCGTCTAGGAAAATAGATTTATTATTCTCTTGAATATCAAAAGATATTAGGTTCCTTCCAATTGGGTAGATAATTTTATCTTTATTGGTATAGAAGATATTGTTTCGATATGATCCATTGTAACCAATGACACAATCCAAAATAGGTGTTTTGGGTGGTTTGCATTTGGTTGGAAGATTCACATTAGAGGGTACTACAATGTTTTTCTGCCAAGGCTTGACCCATGATGCTGTATCATAGTTAGTTCTATCACCGCAGATCAAAGCAGAATCACGGATGTCACTAGATATAGGGACCGTGAGGGTTGAGGAGGGCACCAGAACGTGACTAGCGACTGTTTTGGTATCATTCTGATTTTGAATGTTTATTGTTGTCGTTGCTCTGATGTCAGTGTATTTCCATTGCATCAGACAACCATCAAATCCTCCAATTGTCAGCAAATGACTATCATCGTTTGAAAACTGTACGCTACAAACAGGACCTCCATGTCCAAACACTTCAAAGTACTTTTGATCAGACCCGTAAGCTGGATAGTTGATAAGCCTTATGGAGCCACTTTTTGTTGTAAATGCAACCATGTTTCCGTTATTAGATTTGTCGCAATTTTCCACAACATTTTGATCTTTTTTATGAGCTCCTAGCATCTCTAAGCTCAAAGGACAATTACATGTCTCAAAGATAGTGTTTCGTTGGCTCATAGGAGTAACATGATTCCCATGTAGATCCCAAAACATTACCTCATCATTTTCACTATTGGATCTAATAAAATACGAGGTACCATTGTCATTATTAGTATACCCAAGGTCGATATGGTGCACAGGCGATGTATGTCCAGTTGCCCTGGAAATCAAAGTATAGTTACTTCCTTCGTAGATGTAGATTTTATGATTTTCAGAACCAAATACTACATATTTACCATCACGACTATGCTTGCACTCTATCAATGCTCTACTACAAGGTCTATCTTTTACCTTGATTGAAAGATCATCAGAGCAAAGCACAATAAATTCTCCTGCATGAGGTATATCCTTTGCTATAACAAGTTTCTTCCCATCACTACTATAGCTCACACAAGAAACGGGAACGTCCAAATACATTGTTTTCACAACTTGGTTTGTTTGCAAGTTGTAAAAGCGTAATATTCCATTGTCACCAACAGATACAAACTCATCTACCTTCCCTGGGTTGATCGAGAGTTGATATGAATCCAACTTTGAATAACCTTTTGTTATGAAAGACTTTATAGTTCCATTGGATGACCAAATCTCAATTAAGTCAGACGACGTTGTGCCAAGAAGAATAGTCTCATCTCTCCAATCTAGTGAATTAATTTTTGACCCATTTATTAGCTTGTTTGTATGGAATGTCTTACACAACTCTAATTCATCATTATATATCATTAATAACCCATCTATTGTTGCCGCACAAAGTTCTTCAGAGCTAGATACACTAAAAGAAACGATACTGGCTTTTTGCCTCGATACATCTATACTCTTGACACAAGATCGGCCCTCCCACATGTATATACCTCCATCTTTCCCACCAGTGATTATTTTTCCAGAAAAATTCACAATGCAAGTCATTGCTTGTATTTTGAAGGCTTTACCAAACAAGCATCGTTTTCTTCTATATCGTATGGGAAGCTCGGTTCGTTCCCAAATATGGAAAAATGCATCACCAGAGACACCAAACTTGCAGTCTGACCCAAGGAATTTACACTGATGAATAAAATTTGGGGATGTTGTTGTTGAATATAATATGCGACTTTCTTTCCAATCATATATGGCGATAGAATGGTTTTCATCTGCCCCCATAGTCAAAAGAAGTTTACCCGATGGTGAAAAGTCTAGGCATTGCATACCATTAGCATGAAATCCCACCATGACCTGTAGAGTAGCCAACGTTCTGGTGGACCAAACATTGATTGATGGATAACTAATATACTCTGATGATGCAACTATTGATCCATAATTCTGATATTCACTGAGTGACACTGCTATACAAGACACGAAAGTTTTATGACGCATATACATTCTTTGACAATCTTCATCACCAGTGGTTCTTTCATGGTTGACCACAACTGCACCAGCAGGATACACTATTCCTCCACTTTCTGTGTAGAATGCATTGTTTGAAGAAATATTGTTAGAATTCTTGCCATATATCCATGTCAACTCAAGTTTCACGTTTGGTATTGATGACACAGATTTCTCAACCTCATAATTTCGGGAGGCGCTAAGTTGAACCATTTCTTTCCAATTCCCACTTGAGACTTTGGAGTTTCTCACTCTATTTTGAAACAATAATTTATAATCTACGTCATTGTCTGAAGAAAGTGGCGAGTCTGGGATATCTACTTCATCTAAATCATCAAAGCGATGTAGCCATGATGTGATTTCTGGCAATGACAGAGCCAAGTCTGTTAGAACCGAAATGTCGCTAGTCTTTGTCAAGTCAGAATAGCTTTGAACTACATTTGTGCGATCATAACCGGGAAAAAGAAGTGAGGCAAAAAAGTCAACCATTTTGTTGTCAGGTTGCTCCAAATTTGCTATTTTGACCATGGCTGAGACAGATGAACGAAGTGACATAGTAACTTCATTGATGTTATATTCACCGTCATTGTCAAAATTGTACAGACTCACAATCTCTCGTACTTTATCTCTTACATCCATATCTGATGTAATAATGAAAGCAGAAAGTAACTCAAATGAGTCTACTACACATTTCTCATCATTATCCAAGAGACAAAAGAATGCTATTGACATTTCTTTGAAAATTTCATCTCCACACGAGTAACAATCTCGGATTGAAATTTTGAATATTTCATGCAATTCAGCGAGTGGTATATGAAAGTCTTCACAAATGAGTTGAACAGCCTCCATTAGCTTCTTTACATTGTTAGATGGTAGATTGACAAATGGCTGAGCTCTTCCATCAATTTGTAGTTTTCCATAGATCTGACCCATCGTATGTATTCTATCTTTGATTTTATAATTAACATATTTGTTATGAATACAAGTATACGTCGTGGAAAGTTCAATTTTTGAAAACTTTTTCAAAACAATTTCTAAAGTACTAGTAGGTAGACATCAGTGCAATTATTATTTTATCACTTAGTTGGTGCCTTGCGTTTCTTACTAGATTTGCTTGCCTCTATCCCATGTTTTCCTTCAGCTTTCATTGCATTGACTTTGGCGTTTTTGTACTTTGCCACAAAAGAATCAACTTTGAACTTTCGTTTACAGCCTGCATAGTTCATGAATCTAATCTTCCCAAAGATGGGCCGTTCTTTCCAACCCATGTCATGGACTCCCATGATAGACCAACCAACACCAACAAAGCCATTGGGATCATTTCCATCTAGTGCAAAACGATCATTAAAATACAGACCCGTCCGAAGAGCAATGCTTGGAGACTCAGTCCATTCGAGAATCTTTTTGGCCCAATACATTCTATTAGTATGAATAAGATTGTTTAGGGTTGATTTTTTATTCATGATAAGTATTATTATTATAAATAATAATATAAATTTATGTATGAATAAATAATTCTTACCGTAGAAATCCATGCATCTGGCCTTCAGTCACTAACTGAATCTGTGCCGCATTCCATAAATCATCATGGGTTTCTCCATTTTCTAATTCCTTCAATGTGTACAAATATTCTCTAGCATCAGTCGAATGTACTTGTAACGTTTCTTGCGCCCACCCCGCAGCAGCAGTGAGTTCATCGTAATTGTCTTTACTGTAATAAATGTAATTATCACTCAGCTCTCGTCTCACAATCCCTTCTTCAATGTAAGAAGCAGTTCCATTCGGATATTTCTTCAATGCACGAACTTCAAGTGCCAATCGTTGAAAAGAAATCATACCATAGTTCACCCATGGTGATAAGTTACTACAAACCTTATCATAATTCGGATCATTACGCAATGAATCAAAATTCTTCAATCCTTGTGTGGTACTGCTACAAAATTCATCAAAACGTTTCATGGCAGCTTCTCGACCTGGTTCGGCCCAAGCCACTGATGGGACAGAGTCATCCAAAGTCAAGAATGATTTGCATTCATCCCAGTTTGTTTTGTGATTAATTAATGTTGAAGGTCCTTTGATATGGTCATTACCTTCAAAATCAGGGAAATGTGTAAGGAAATCAGGTAGTAGTTTGTTTATCTTTGGACGAAGTGTTCGAGCTTTATTTTGTAGGTTAGAATTTTGTATGTATCCGACAATATGAGTGAAATAGTTGTTCATGGTATAATAGTCGTAAAAAGTAATAACGACTCAAGAAAAGAAATTTGACAACAATTGACTCACCACCAACTTCTCTCTTGGGACTAGCAAACCAAACTGGTACAATATTACTATGAATATTGATAATTTTGACAATGACAATATGATCACGTGTTAATAAAACCAAGAACCAATAATCAAACAAAGCCAAATAAAAAGACTTACTGTGCATCAACTTGATAAAATGGAATACCACTTCCCTCCATCAACGGCGCAGCTTGATCTTCCACCCAATTCCTAAACTGTCTCAATGGATTCATATCAGAAACTACAACTGAAGCAACCAATCCCTGTTTATTCTCCCCCTTGGCAGTCACAAAATCATGGACTGTTTGTCCTACGTTGCAGTGATTGGATTGAAGTACATGGAATGGTACGTTCTTTTGAGCTAATTCCTTTTCAATAATTTGTAATCCTCCTAATAAAAATGACCCATGACGTTCTGTCATTTTCATTTCACATACTTTTGGAGGTAAGCTATTACTTTTAGTACTACTGCTATCACGATTGTCATTCGTAAAAGGACAAGGGAGGATATACAAAACACACAATGGAATATTTTGCATTTGAGCTAAATGCTGTGCCAAGAACAATGCCCAATTATCCACCGTCCTCAT
>Ga0213859_10001236_pt1 | contig 11437 bp, 21 predicted proteins | sample PICome_2_FD_160133 | JGI IMG/M metagenome (GOLD analysis project Ga0213859, IMG submission 160133) | Coastal seawater microbial communities near Pivers Island, North Carolina, United States - PICO304 | ecosystem: Environmental > Aquatic > Marine > Coastal | place: USA: North Carolina... | reverse complement strand
TCACAGGTCTAGAATTTTCTCCTGATTTAATATGGATTAAAGTGCGTGATGCTGCAGATAATCACGTTTTGGTAGATACAATTCGCGGCACTGATTCTGTTTTATTTTCTAATAGTGATGATGCAGAGGCGTCATCATTTAGTAGGTTTACGAGTTTTGATTCAAACGGATTTACTGTTGATACTTCTGATACCTCTTGGAATAACAGCAGCAACAATTATGTTGCCTGGTGCTGGAAAGCAGGCACAGACTACACACCAACCTTGACTGGTTTTACCGCTGCAACTGCTTCTATTAACACCGAAGCTGGGTTTGGTATCTATGCTTTAACTGGTAGCAATACCGCAAGTTCATTTACCCATGGTTTGGATAAAACTCCTGAATTGATTATATGCAAAAATAGAGATGATCTTGAAGACTGGGCTGTTTTTTACCCAAGACCTGATGGTCCACCAACTCCGACCGATACTTATTTACGACTAAATGAACAAACCGATGAAAACAAAAGTGGCACACAAATTTTAACAGGCAATACTTCTACTACTGTGTCAGTTGCTAGTTTTAATGAAACTGCCTCTAATGATGATTACATTTATTACCTGTGGCACTCTGTTGAAGGATTTTCAAAAATGGGGCGTTACCAAGGAAATGGTTCTAGCGATGGCGTATTTGTATATTGTGGCTTTCGTCCCGCTTTCGTTATGGTGAAAGGTACTGGTACAACTAACGGCTGGGGCCTGTATGACAATGCCAGGTTTGAGAATAATCCTGTGAACGGACTGCTTTATGCAAACTCAACTAACAAAGAAAGCGCTTTTGTGAATCGTCCAATGGACTTTTTATCAAATGGTTTCAAATGTAGAGACGGAAACACTAACTTAAATGCTAGTGCCTCATATATGTTTATGGCCTTTGCTGAACACCCATTCGGTGGTGAAAACACTCCACCTGTAACTGCACGATAACAACTAATTAATTATGCCTTTAACACAAGTAAGCGGTGGTGGTATTGCTAATGATGCAGTATCTGCCACTCATATTGCCACGGGTGCGGTTACGGTTGCCGACATTCCCGATGGTGAAGTTACAGGAGCCAAGATTGAAGACGATGTGGCTCTCGGTGGTAACCCTACTACCACTACTCAAACAGCAGGGAACAACTCAACCCGTATTGCTACCACAGCATTTGTTACGACTGCAGTTGGTGCTTTATCGCAAGACTTGATTTCAACTGATGTCACCCAATCAGCTAGTAGGACATTTGCTGATAACCAAAACCATGCAATGGTTGGTCCTATGACTTTAAACTCTGGTGTTGTTTTTACAATTCCCAGCGGTGCAAAACTTAGTATTTTAAATTAATTATGGCCTACGGCAAAATTAAAGCAGACGCTGTTATTTGGGACAACAGCGGAACTGATGTAGAAGAATCTATGTCAAACATCGCTGGTAAGCTTAATGCTTCTGGCGGTGCAATGACTGGTAACCTTACCCTTAACGCCCAAAACGAACTACGACTTGCTGACTCTGACAGCAGCAACTATATTGCACTTAAAGCACCTGCAACGGTTGGATCTAACGCCACTCTAACGTTGCCTGCTAACGATGGTAACACTGACCAATACCTTCAAACTAATGGTTCCGGTGTATTGACCTGGGCTGATGTTACGCAATCGACAGGTAACAATGGTCTTGTAAGCACCGTTGCAGACTTAAACGGAATTGGTTTACAGACCTTCAGCTCGATTCCTAGTGATGTAATGCAAGTCACTTTGACCTATCGTAACGTGCGTTGGAGCTCAACTGCTGATGTTTTTATTAGGGTCGGCAATGCTACTGACGGGATTATAACTTCAGGTTATAACGGTTCTGCTATTTACGCAGGTACTTCTGGCTCTGGTGCACAATATTCACAATACATTGTCACTAACTATGGCTGGACTGGTGCGAACTCATACACTTTTGATTCTGTTTGCAACCTGTACAGAATGACTGATGATCATTGGTATTTTAGCGCACATGGTCATACAGACAACAACCCTGATTATCACTTCTGGGCTGCTGGCACCGTTGACTGCGTCAACACTCTTGATCGAGTAGCGTTGGGAGTAAGCGCTGGTTCTTTCACTCAAGGCACTGCTGATGTTAGCTATTACACTGAATCTTAATTATGACTGCTCAATCTTTTACTAACGTCCAAACTGGAGAAACAACTGTTGTTGACTTAACTGCTGAGGAAGAAGCAGCACGCAACGCTTATGCAACTGAAATTGCTCCACAGCTTCTTCGCAGTCAGAGGAACCGCTTGCTTGCAGAAACTGATGTGTACGCACTCCCTGACCGCACCCTTAGCGATGAGATGCGTGCATACCGTCAAGCACTGCGTGACCTCCCTGCTAACACTTCCGATCCTCAAAACCCTACCTGGCCAACTAAGCCATCTTCATAATTATGATCACCCTTATCCGTCCAATTCTGTTCAGCTTTCTGAACTCTGATAAAGTAAAACTCCTTATCGTTGACATGCTCACCAAACTGGCTGAGTCCACAGATAATGAAGTTGACGATAAAGCCGTTGAGTTTATCCGCAACGGTTTGTTCCCTGCTCCTAAACTCTGATGGACCTAGGGGAGCCACCTAAGCTTCCCTACATGGCCCTCCCAGAACCGCTTGCATTGCCTGTTCCGATACTGGAGGTACCAGATGCTCATGTACCTAGTTACAAGCCCATTGTGGTGCCTCCTAGCAGCCTTAGAGCGCCTCCTGGAGTCAAAGGGAAACCCTTAGAAGGACAACAACCAAATACACCTACAACCAATACACCTAAAGCACCAGAGATGGACTATGTGACGGTACCTATCATCGACAAAGATGTACCGGTACCTAGTCAAGAAATTCTGGTCACTGCCGTAAGCACAGCAACTGTGTCTGTTGCGGCCACCCTTACAGCTACTGCAGTTTTCAAACGTCTTGTTTCTTTGCTTAAACCTATCATCAAAACTGCATGGACAAAGATAACAAAAAAGAAGGATTCATCAAGTTCCTCGTCCTCGTCTGGTCCGCCGGACTCTTAACTGCATCATATGCAGGTTGGATGGAGAAGATGGATCCTACCTATGTTGCTTCTATTCTTAGTGGCACATTGGCAACGTTCTCTATCACCCGTGAAAAGAAAGAATGAAACATCTACTAGCACTTCTAGTTTTTACGCCAGCAGTAGCTCTTGGTCAGACTGTTACGCCTAATTTTACACAAGGCAGTATGCAGGCCACTACAACTACTACAACCACCATTGACCGAACCATTGAAACAGAGGTCATGGGCGGAGCTTATTCCTCATGGTCTGGCACAAACGTAACCCCAAGTGGGGACATCACAAATGGTTCGACTACCTTCTCGGTGCATACCGCAGGCGATCCCTTTCAACTGGAGATCACCACTCGGACTGCCGGAGTAATCGAAGACATCACAATTACCGAAGACATCGACATCACTTCTACCACTACCTCGTTGTCTATCTTCTCGCAGTAGGACCGGCTTATGCTGATGAACCTCGCGTACAGAATACCTCTAATCCTGTTGCCGCTGCTACTGGTAACGTCACAAATCAAGCGGTGCAATTCCAGAATAATGGAGCACCGTCTCGTCAATACTTCGCAGGGAGCAATTCCTGTAATGGTCCGACAATGACACTAAGCCCATTTATTATGGGTAATGAAACAAGACCTGTTGATCCTGCTGGGTTGGTTAAAAATTCCAACTGGGGTGCACAGGTTAATTTTATGGTGCCGCTTGATAGTGGAATGATTGAGCAGTGCAAGGCAATAGCTAAAAGACACGAGCAAAAAATGCGGCTCAACTATGAGCTAATACGAGCAGAGAAATGTGCAGACCTTATGAGAAAAGGTTTTACATTTAGACCTGGCTCACGTGTTGAACACTTGTGTAACGATATTATCCCAATTGTATCTATATCAAATGTTAGAAGCACTAGTGAGCGTAGCGATAGCCGGGATAGCCGGGGGAGCAGCTCTCAATAACCGACTCCATCAACGAGTCAACAATGTACATGATCGTATCAGTGGTCTTGACCGGCGTATAGATGCAATAGAACTTGGGGTTGCCCAAGATTATGTGTCTAAAGCTGACTTGTCTGTTATGACTAAGCGCATGGAAGACCACATGGTACGCATCGAGAACAAATTAGACCAAATAGTTTTACGACATGGCACATAAAAAAGCCACAGAAACACAATTTAATGAGCTACATAACCTAGTTACTAAAGAGTTTTTGGCTCGTATTAAGTCAGGAGAAGCCACCACTCAAGACCTGAAGGCTGCATGTGACTGGCTCAAAGCCAATGACATCAGCGGTGTCGCCTCAGATAGCAACCCTCTGGCAAAACTTGCCAAGGTTATGCCTGATGTAGACCCAGAAATGGTACAAAAGCGCCTGTATGGGCGTGTTCACTAGAGATTTATGGCCAAAAAACGCTTTTCTGGACCAAAGTATGCAAATGGGAACCATAAAGCCCAACAAAAAGCGTACAACAAAACTAATAAAGGGCTGCGTATGCGTACTGCAGCTAACAAACTAAACAATAAACTGGGAACTTATGGTAACGGAGACGGTAAAGACGCATCTCACACAGGACCTAATACAGGGAAACTTGAAAGTCCTAAAAAGAATCGTTCTAGACCTCGCCGTAACCAGAAGTACGCATGACCCCTCTTCTTCCTAATCCTGATTACTACATTGCAAACCTAATAACCATGACGTCTTCCGAAGCTACACGCCTTTGGAGGCGTGCCATTAAGGAATCTTTCGGCAAAACATGTGTTTATTGTGGAGAATCTTATGACTTACATGAACTTACTATTGATCACGTTAAGCCTCGTTCTAACGGCGGCGAAACTATCTCAAGTAACTGCGTCCCCGCCTGTCGCAGTTGTAATCAGAGCAAAGGAAGCGAAAACTGGGAAGACTGGATGCTAGCACGCTTTGGTTTTCATCCAGAAAGACAACAACGTATTTTAGATCACATTAGCTGATGAAAGGATTAACAAGTCGTCAAAAACTGGTATACTCATACCGCCGTTATTTACTTCAATATTATTCAACGGGACCAGGTTCAAAACTAGCAAAATCACAACGTTTTTACGATATTGTTAATCAAACTGATCCCGAAGAGTTGTTTAAGCATCTATCTGACGAATCATTAATACAAAAAATTACTCAGGATGCAGTTAGTAAAAAACCGCCAGATGATGCTATATTTAACCGCCAAAGAACAACTCTTGGTGGTCAACTTCATCATGAATCAGAATTAGAACGGAATAGACAATCTATCCCCCCTGAGTGGGATGATACTGAATTATATGAATATCATCAAGAATTAAAGGATATTAAAGAACGCACTGGTAGTGCTCCTGAAAATTTACCTGAATTACGTGAAGTAGACCATGATCCTAAAGGTGTTGATCGAACACCTGAAAGTGTAGCACGCTCAGCACACCCGTTAGGTACAAAATCAGCAGCCGGTCCTTTAGAGTATGACCCTAACAATGTACTAAGTCCTAAAGCTAGGGCTGGTGAAGTTTATTTAATGAACTTGCCAGATAAAGAGCGCATACGTGCTATTGAAATGGACCCCGAACGTCCTTCATTTAAAGCATATGAAGAGACTCAACGTATTAACCAAGAGCTAGGATTACCACCTCAGGAACGGCGAACTGCTAGACCTGGTAGAACCGGTAGTGCATTAACTTCTCAAGCTAACTATGAAAAGTATGCAACTCCAGAACTTGTAGAAGCTACTGGTATTCCTACTAAAAAAATAGGTTTAAGTGGTTATACTTCTGAAGCTGTTAAAGAAGCAGCGAGTATGTTAGTAGGTAAAACCGCAGCTGGTAGAGCAGCACGTTTAGCTGGTGTCGCAACTTTACCAGGTGCATTAACATTGCCAGCATCTGCAAAAGCATTTGATGAGGCTAAACAAGCTAGAGAACAAGACCCTTCACTACGTAATCGTGCTCTTGAAATTGCAACTGGTATGCAAGTAGCAGGAGACACGTTAGACGTTGGTGGTACTGCACTAACGGCTACGGGTGTTGGTGCACCTGTTGGTATTCCTACCGCTGCGGTTGGTGGTACTGTTAGCAATGTTGGTGCTGTTGCAGAGCAAGTTATTACTGCACCTGAAGCTTACCAACGTTCGGTTGATCGAGTAGTAGAAAGAACTGGTAAAACTGAAGAAGAAGTACGTGCTGATCCCCTTGGATACGGTGCAATTTTTAACTCAATAAAAGATAAACTAGGACAGATTGGTCTATCAGGTTATAAATCTGCCTTTAACTAACTAACTTATGCAAGACGTTATCCAAGCCTTGCAGGATGATTTTAAGCTGTTCCTACAAGCCCTGTGGGGACAGCTGGACCTCCCTAATCCTACAAGAGCACAGTATTCTATTGCTGACTATCTACAACACGGTCCAAAGCGTTTACAGATCCAGGCATTCCGAGGAGTCGGAAAGAGCTGGATTACAGGCGCATTTGTGTTGTGGACACTATTTAATAATCCAGAAAAGAAAATTATGATTATCTCCGCATCGAAAGAGCGTGCAGATAACATGTCTATCTTCCTACAAAAACTGATTATTGAGACACCATGGTTAACCCATTTGAAACCGAAGAGCGACGACGCCAGATGGAGTCGGATCTCTTTCGACGTAAATTGCTCTCCCCACCAAGCGCCATCAGTCAAATCCGTCGGGATTACTGGCCAATTGACTGGAAGCCGAGCCGACCTAATGATTCTAGACGACATCGAGGTTCCCGGCAACTCAATGACAGAATTGATGAGGGAGAAACTTTTACAACTCTGTACTGAAGCAGAATCTATCCTAACACCAAAAGATGATAGCAGAATTATGTTCCTGGGTACTCCTCAGAACAACTTCACCGTCTATAGAAAACTTGCAGAAAGGAATTATCGCCCTTTCGTGTGGCCAGCACGTTATCCCCGTGATGCCAGTAAGTATGAGGGACTCCTCGCCCCTACCCTTCAATCAGATATTGACACCGGAGCAGAACCCTGGGACGTAACAGACGATCGCTTCGATAACGAGGATTTGATACAGCGTGAAGCGTCCATGGGACGGTCGAACTTCATGCTACAGTTCATGTTAGACACGAGTCTTAGTGATGCTGACAAGTTTCCGCTTAAAATGGCAGATCTTATTGTTACTAGTGTTAACCCTAAGTCTGCTCCAGAAAACATCATATGGTGCTCCGATCCCGCCAATGTTATTAAAGACGCTCCCACTGTCGGTTTACCTGGAGATTATTTCTACAGTCCAATGCAACAGCAAGGGGAGTGGGGTCCTTACACAGAGACAATCTGCTCAGTTGACCCGTCGGGTAGAGGCTCAGATGAGACAGCAGCAGCTTATCTCTCCCAGCGAAACGGTATATTGTACTTGCACGAAATGCGAGCTTATAAAGACGGATATTCTGACCGAACCCTTCTAGATATCCTACGTGGCTGTAAGAAATATGATGTTAAAAAACTAGTTATAGAAACGAACTTTGGTGATGGTATTGTATCAGAGTTGTTTCGTAAACACTTACAACAAACTAAACAACTGATCGATGTCGAAGAAGTCCGAGCAAACGTCAGAAAAGAAGATCGTATCATCGATGCGCTTGAACCTGTTCTTAATCAACATAGGATGGTTGTTGATCGTGGTGTCATTGATTGGGATTACGCCTCTAACAAGGATGCAGCTCCCGAAGAACGCCTCATGTACATGCTCTTTTACCAAATGAGCCGTATGTGTCGTGAGAAAGGCGCAGTTAAACACGACGACAGACTAGACTGCCTAGCACAAGGTGTTAAATACTTTACAGATGCTCTAGCTATTAGTGCACAAGAAAGTATTAACATACGTAAGCGGGAAGAATGGGATGATATGCTAGATGCATGGCTAGAAGACCCAGAAGCTGCAGTTAATGCTATGGGTTTTGGTATGAACTTACAACAACGTAGACAGGCTAGATTAGAGCGTGGTAAAAAAGTAGTCCCTCACTGGTAAATTCCAATCCGTCCCTTATACAGGGGGAGGGAAGGGTGGACCCGCCTCCTGTGAGAGGATCGTTGATCTAAACGACCAACATCCTCTCTTATTAATACCGGTTATCCCCGGTATGGATAACTCTTATTATACTACTACTACCCACTCACAGATGGAATACGCATTCCCTAAGAACAACAATAACACTAACGTAGTGTATCACCGGAATAGAACCGGTCCTAATTACTTCCGTGTCTTCTACAAGAATGCAGCACAGATACGGTTTACTCCTAAACAAGTAGGAGCAGTGTTTGGTGTAGCACGTTTTACACCGACTGTAAACGAGATAAGGGATTGGTGCTATGAAATGGTTAAACAATACGGCAGTGAGACAGATAAGACCGATGATGGTTATCTTAACTACATTGCTAAGCATGGTTTTGGTCCCGAAGTACATGAAGAACCAAATGACAATACTAAAATGGTTGTATAATGAGTAACATAGTCCTGTGGTTTACAATGATGACCACCATGTGTTTTAAACATCCCGTTAACTTACAGCAGTGTCTTACCCCCTGGACCTGGGTACCACCGTATGTAACCGAGTTAAACCGGTTAGATGAGTTAAACCGGTTGAAAAACGGTAAAAATTTCTGAAGTCTATTGTGTAGTACAGGTGTACTATTTTTACCCCCTGGGGGGTGCCAGTTTACACACAGTACACTACCGGTTGACAACCGGTTGAAACATGTTATACTGTTTCGTACTGTGTGTTACACCGATACGAATACGTATTCACAACAACATCTGTCGCGCAACCAGTTTAACAACCTGCACAACACCAGCACCAAACCGGATCAAGCTGTGGTTATAATAGGAGCAACAAGACAGACACGCTCGAATGTACTCCTGGTTGAATCCAATGCCACAACGTCCAACGCTTCCAGCAACGAGACACGCTGAGTCTTATTACTACACTGAGCGTCAAGCATTGATCATGGACAAACGAGCTAGTGTCACACCAACCCACACAAGCTGAGCTGGAGCTGCTATACTGACAGAGTCAGACAAACACAGATCACTACCTCAAACCATTCCACTCTCGGTTGGTTTTATGTAGTCATCTCATTGACTACTTATTCACTATCAAACACACTCATTATTATGTTCAACGCTTCTTTCCAATCTCTGTCTGCTGCTGCTTCTAACTACATCAATTCCACTGTTGTTGACTCTATCTGCACCGATGCTATCTCTGGCACTGTGACTGTTCTGTTTAAGTCTGGTGCTGTGTATCGTTATGACAATGTTAGCCGTCGCGCTATCGTCAAGTTCAACATTGATAACGCTGCTCGTTCACTCGGTAAGTTCATCAACAACGTTTGCAAAGCTGACGGTGTTAAGTATGTTGAGCTTGCTCCTGCTATGTGATAGCTACTGATCATCACTGTTCTACACTAACTCTCAATGCTTTTCTCTATTCTTATTCACGATGAGTTTCATGACTCTCCGCCTGATGTTTGGGAAGACTTCGATAACATCACTGACGCTGTTGGTTACTTCAACACTATGAAGAATGGAACCGAACGCAAGATGTATCAAGACAGCATTGAGTTAGTAGTAGATACTGATGACGATCAACGTGTTACCTTAGATTACTATCAGTTGCAATACTGATCATTACACTTTAGGTTGTCGTGTACAACCTTTCCTGTAGTGTTCATTACTACATCACACACTCATTCCTTTTCAATTCATGACTGCTACTGTTGGTTTAGACATGGTTCAAACTATTCTCGGTGAAGAGTTCGATATTGACGAACTGCGTGACATTGCAGAGCATGGTATGTCTGCTGGTGTCTCTGGTTTTATCTACTACCGTGAGACTTCTGCTAAGTTTGATGATAACGATGACGAGATCCAAGACTTCCTTTCCGATTGGTATTACGACTGCATTGGTGGTGATGAGGGTTCGTTTGCATACTTTGCTCGTCAGTGCGAAGATATCACCCAACTCAAACAGAAACTCGTTTGGGCTTATGTAGAACTCAAAGCACAATCTATCCTGCAACAACTTGATGACTGAAGAACAACGCTTCGATAGTATTTATCGGATATTAGTTATGTCTGGTGAATATGAGAACAAAGAGTATCTCATTGAAGATCAAGTCCATGAGATTATGGACAATCCACACATCTACCCGGAGTATTTTTGATGGCAAACTATCGCGTCAGAGTTGAAACCAACGATGGGTGTGTGACATTTTGGCATGAGAAATCAAGCGCAAAAACTGCTTGTAAACTTATCACCAATCGCGTCTACAATCAACTTTGTGGACTCAACATCAAAGAAGTTTCTGTTACCCCTTCTGTCTAACTAATGTCTATCACTGAATTTATCGCACAAGCTCATCCTCTCACTCTCGATTTCATTGAGAATGTAATGATGGAAAAACTGCTGGAAGTTGATAAGTATCAGAAGGCAGTTTGCATGGTTCAAGAACTAAAAGAAAGCACACTCACAACGTGATTCTAATTAAACAGTGTTGTTTATTTCTAATTAGACAGCACTGTTTATTTATTATCAACAACTGTTGTGATTCACACTCATAATCACACTCACGACTACACGACTCACCCGACAGCCACTATGCGCAAGATTGAACGCGAGATGATTCAAGCCATTGTTGATAAACGTGGCTGGCATAAGTCAAACACTGCTGTTATGTACTCTGACTCACGTCAGGTGTCGTGCGTATATCTGCACGGCAACTTGATCGCTGTTGTTGACAAGGACACTGTGCAAGTGTATGATGGTGGCTGGCAATCAGTCACCACTAAATCAAGACTGAACGCACTCATCAATGGTCTTACTGCTGGACACATCAATCATGTATATCAACAAGACTTTCATTGGTATGTAAGTGACAAGCATGATGAGCGTCATGCATTTACCCAAGGACACACATTCGAGCGTATCTGATGAATGATGACTATTTGTGGCTCAACCTAGCCCATGAAATAGGTAATCATGATTGTTTCTACTACTTTCTTTCTTTAATCAATGATTGAACTACTCAAACAACGCGAACAACTCATGGAGGACATTGATTGTATTATCGAATCAAGATTCAGTGCGGTATTTCCACATACAGAGGATTATGAGGATTTGAGGGACGAACTCACTGAGGCGTTATGTGACGCTGTATGCACACACTTCCCAAAAAACTAATGATCAACACTGAATCTAACATCATCTTTGCTGTTATTGGCATGATTGGCATCATGTCCACACTCATCATCTGGCTTCGTGCCAACTCTATCACCCAACGTTATTACAACAACAAATGAAATTCAAAGATTG
>Ga0213859_10001235_pt1 | contig 11441 bp, 11 predicted proteins | sample PICome_2_FD_160133 | JGI IMG/M metagenome (GOLD analysis project Ga0213859, IMG submission 160133) | Coastal seawater microbial communities near Pivers Island, North Carolina, United States - PICO304 | ecosystem: Environmental > Aquatic > Marine > Coastal | place: USA: North Carolina... | reverse complement strand
ACCTGTCCATATAATCAAGGAGAGGCTTTGACTGCTTGCTGGGCCGAATGTCGACACCCAGAGAAGGAAGTCTCCAGAGAATCGGCGCCACACAACAATCGACAAGCGAGAATTCCTCGCTCATAAAAAACGGCTTCTCCGCAAAAATAGGCGCCACAGCGACTATGCTCTCTTTCAACTCTTTAATTGATTTCTTGACCACGTTGTCACTGCGCGACGACTGTATGGCATCGACCAACGCAGCCCAGTCACGCTCGATCCGATACACGAACAAGCGACTCTCGGCGCGCGCGACCGGGTAAACGGGCAACAAAGGGGGATGGGGGAACCGTTCGTCGAGGTACTCCATCATAACCTTCGACTCGTACAGCACGAGCTCACGATCTACCAGTGTAGGCATCGTGTTGTAAGGATTCAGGTCCCCTAGTTCGGCAGGAGTCGCGCCTGTCTCAGACTCCACAAGCTCCACCGTCACACCTTTCTCAGCCAGGACCAAGCGAACCCGGTGGCTGTAGTGGCTGGTGTTATCGGAGAATAGTGTCATGGAGGATCGCTTGGACACGATCCCGGAAGCATCATCTGACATAGATTTTCAACTGATTAGTGGGTGGCAAAGTGTACCACTCAATTGAGGGCAGAGGTTGCCCCCAAGGTATCGCGGAGGTTTAGTGGACGTCTTTCCAATATTCCCGGTTGAGCAGCCAGGCGAAGATAAAGAAGACCACCAAAAACAGCAGAACATAAGTGCCAATGCGCTGACGATCTGCCTTAAACGGCTCGGCGGTATAGGCCAAGAAATTGACCAAGTCATATATAGCGCCATCATATTGTTCAGCGGACATCGCGCCGGTCGAGGCCATGCTCATGTTGACGCACTGGTCAGCCTTGGCTGCCGCTGAGCCAGCTTCGTCGGTGCATGCCGCCAGTCCCTGCAACTCCATCAACACATGCGGCATACCGACGTTAGGATAGACACGATTATTCACGCCATAGGGTCGGAGCTCATCCTGATAAAAAGCGCGCAGATACGTATAGAGCCATTCAGGCTGGCGAGAACGGGATACCAATGTTAAATCAGGTGGCGTGGCACCGAACCACACTTTGGCCTCGGCCTTGTCCATGCTGTTTGTCATCAGCGACCCAAGCTTAATCTCTGGGTCGAAGACAAGATTCGCCTTGTATAAATCTTCAGGGATGCCAAGATCCCGCGCAACGCGATTATGTCGCGAATACTGCAACGAGTGACAACCCATGCAGTAGCTCGCATAGAGTGCCGCTCCACGTTGCAACGAGGGCTGATCGGTAGGATCCGCCTCAAATGCATCGCAGGCCATCGTGCCGCAGTCATATGCTGACTCGGCACCCACGACCTTGAGCGGCAAAAACGCGAGAGCACCCACCAGCGCTAAAGTCGCCAGGCTCTTCCAGAGTGGCATGCCCCCATCCATGGTGACGCGATCTGGCTCCGCCGTTCCGCGATCCATCTTCGACCACCATGGCATGGCCAGAAAAAACACGAAGTAGAAAATAGTGCAAATTTGCGCCAACACTGTTCTCTCTGGGGTTGGCGACTTCACGCCTAAAACGCCCAGAATAATGAAGGACGCCACAAAAAGAAGCAGCATGACTCGATTCAACATACCGCGGTAACGCCAAGAGCGAACCGGGTTTCTATCCAGCCAAGGCAGGGCAAAAGGGATGACCACTGAAATCGCAAAGAAGACAAAGCCCCAGAACTTGTCTGGAACCGCGCGCAACACCGAGTAAAACGGCGTGAAATACCACACCGGCGCAATGTGCTCCGGCGTCTTCAGGCCGTTGGCTTCTTCAAAGTTTGCGTACTCGAGAAAGAATCCGCCCATCTCGGGAGCGAAAAACAAAATGCCGCAGAAGAAGAACAAAAAGACGGCAATACCCTGCACGTCGTGCACTGAGTAATAAGGATGAAACTTGATGCCATCTAGGGGGACGCCGTCTGATCCCTTGTTCTTTTTGATCTCGACACCATCGGGATTGTTAGAGCCCACTTCGTGGAGCGCCAAGATGTGCAGCACCACAAGCGCTAGCAACACAATCGGCAATGCAACAACGTGCAAAGCAAAGAAGCGGTTCAGTGTGATGCCCGAAATCAAGTAATCGCCGCGAATCCAAGTGACGATATCTTCGCCAACCACCGGTATCGCCCCGAACAAAGAAATGATCACCTGAGCGCCCCAATAGGACATTTGTCCCCATGGCAGCACGTATCCCACAAAGGCTTCGGCCATCAGCACAACGAAGATCAGCATGCCAAAGATCCAAATCAGCTCTCTGGGTTTCTTGTACGACCCGTACATCAGCGCTCGATACATGTGGAGGTATACGACAACGAAAAACGCTGAGGCACCTGTCGAGTGCATGTAACGCAGCATCCAGCCATAATCAACATCACGCATGATGTACTCAACGGATGCAAACGCTTCTTCAGCCGAGGGCGTGTAATTCATTGTCAGCCAAATACCTGTCAGCAGCTGATTCACCAGCACCAACAGCGAGAACACTCCAAAGAAATACCAGAGGTTGAAGTTCTTGGGCGCGTAGTATTCGCCCATGTGAGTGTTCCAGGTTCGCGTCAGCGGCAGCCGCTCATCAACCCAAGACATCAAGCTTGTCAGCGCTTTTTCCATCAGACTGCCTCCGCGTCAACGCCAATGACTAAGACGTTATCGCTCTCAAACGTATAAGGGGGGATTTCAAGGTTTGCCGACGCGGGCACGCCCTTATAGACGCGCCCCGCCAAATCGAATTTTGAGCCATGGCAGGGACAGAAAAAACCGCCCAACCACTCATCACCACCCAAGTCGGCGGCGCCGACCTCGGGTCTGAATTTTGGGGCACAACCCAGATGTGTGCACAACCCTACAATGACGAGGAACTCGTCATTGATCGCCCGGCCCTCACCCGAAATGTATTCGGGTTGGGCAGAGCCCTCGGACATAGGGTCCTTAAGGTCATCGTTGAGGCTGGCCAGATCGGCAACTTGCTCTTCAGTACGGCGCAATACATAGACCGGCTTGCCCCGCCACTCAATCACCACCATCTGCCCAGGTTCCAGCTTGCCGATATCTGCGCGAACAGGTGCGCCAGCAGCTTTGGCTTTCTCGGACGGATTCCAGGAACCCAAAAATGGAACTGCCACGCCGGCCACGCCACCGATACCTACCGCTGATGTCGCCGCGGTCAGGAACCGTCTGCGGGTCTGACTGCTGTCAGCTGTTGGTTCGTGGGCTTCAGTTGTGTCGCTCATTGATCAGCCTCTCCCGATAGTGACTGCCGCCCAAACCATAGTGCTATCTGCCGAATGGCATTAAAAAAGCGGACTGGCCGTGGCGAGTAAGATGAATTTAGCGCGCGAAGTGTAATGGTCACGCGAGCCACCAGCAAGTTGAAATACCACAGGGCTCTAGCCGGCAGGGATCGGAACAAAGTCGCTGGATACTGCATTCATTGCCCGCGAATCTCATTATTTATGCGATGCATATCCATTTACCAGCACAACTCCGGCCACGATCATAAAGAGACCGAGAACAGCCCGCCAATCGAGCGCCTCGTCAAAAACGAGATAACCAAAAAGGGTGATCAAGAAAATTCCCAGACCAGACCAGGTCGCGTACACCACAGCGATCGGCAGCGCGTTCAGTGCGAAGGTTAGGCAATAAAAAGAGGAGGCATAACAGACGATGAGTCCTGCAGTCGGTAGCACTCGCGTAAAGTTCTGGCTTACTGGCAATAGCATCGTGCCACTGACCTCTAGCGCGACAGCGATTAACAAATAGAAATAATGCATGCGCTAACCTCCGGTCCAGCCTCGGCTCCGCGCGAGAAGACTCAGGGCGCGACCCTGCGAAGCCATGTGCACGCCTGTAAACGCGGTTCTACCGAACTAAGAATGTTACATGGGTCTGGGGGCCACGGGCAGATCTAGAGCAATCTCACGATCGCCTTTAGGACGCTGGCCCAGGAGGCCAACCGGCTCAAGGGAAACGGGCTTAGAGGCAATCTTATCGTGATAGGCACCGTGATCTGCAAAACGTCGTTGCAGCAACTAAGCCGGAGCGCCGATGCCCAATCGACTGCAGGATGCCCTGGTGAAGGTCTGGTGCAAGGCCAAAGAAAGCCTAGGCCAGAGTCAAACGGGCAATGACCGAAATTAAAAGAGGAGCGGCCATAAAAAAGGCCCGCATCTGCGGGCCTCTTCATCCTCTGCGCGGATCAGCGCTTAGAGAATTGGGGTCGACGTCTCGCCTTGCGCAAACCGACTTTCTTGCGCTCAACTTCTCGCGCATCACGCGTTACAAATCCTGCCGCGCGTAATGTCCCGCGCAAACTCTCGTCGAACTCGAGCAATGCTCTGGTTAGTCCGTGTCGGATCGCGCCCGCCTGACCGAAGCTGCCACCACCTGTTACCGTGACATTAGCGTCAAAATTTGCCACATTTTCGGTCAGCTCAAGCGGCTGCCGAACAATCATACGGGCCACTTCTCTACCAAAATACTCATCTATAGAGCGTCCGTTGATCGTGATGTTGCCACTTCCGTTACGCAGGAAGACGCGCGCAGTAGACGTCTTGCGCCGACCTGTTCCGTAATACTGTGCCGTTGCCATCAAGACCTCCTCAGATCGTCAGTGGCTGCGGCTGTTGTGCCGCGTGCGGATGCGAGGGCCCCGCGTAGACTTTTAGCTTCTTGAGCATAGCGCGCCCAAGCGGACTCCGCGGCATCATACCTTTCACGGCACGCTGAATAACGCGCTCAGGCGCACGATCTATCAGCTGCTCGAAGCTGGCGGAGCGAATACCACCTGGAAAGCCGGTGTGGTGGTAATACATTTTGTCGGTCTGCTTCGCGCCGGTTACGCGAATCTTCTCGCAATTCACGACAACGACGTAATCACCCATATCCATATGAGGCGTGTACTCGGGCTTGTGCTTGCCGCGCAGTCGGTGCGCGATTTCTGTTGCGAGTCGACCGAGCGTCATGTTTTCGGCATCAACCACCAACCAATCGTGGTGTATGTCATCTGCCTTGGCGCTATATGTTTTCATGACCAATGCCCTGAGGGCGATTCAAAAGGAGCGCGGATGTTACTGGAGAGGGGTGGGGCTTTCAACCGTTAATTTGACCCTCAACCATCAGGGTCGATGCTCCGAACGGAGATACTCTTGAGTCCGCATTTCCTGAAGTCTGGACACAGTGCGTTCAAACTCAAAACGTAGCCGAGATCCTTTGTATAGCGCCTCCGGCAGAGCATCAGCGGTTGTGATCAGTTTGACACCACGATCATAGAACTCATCGACCAAGTTGATTAGACGACGAGCGGCATCCTCTCTGTCACTGCTTATTATGGGAATCTGCTCTAAGAGGACTGTGTGGTACTCCCTCGCTATCTCCACATAATCCGCTGCGCTGCGCGCTTCCTCGCACAATACACGGAAATCAAACCAGCCCACACCGAGTGCTTCTGCGCGCAGCTGTACTGAACGCTGGTTGACCTCAATGCTGCATGGTTCGCAGCTTGCTCCCCCAGTGAGAGAGCCAAAATATTGGCGCAACCGCTGCACCGCATCGCCATTATGTGGCACGTGCCACAAATCGGCACGGTTGAGTGTCCGGAACCGATAATCGGTGTCTGAATCCAGATGAGCCACCTTGAGATGTCCCTCTATGAGCGCAATTGCGGGTAGAAACCGACTACGCTGGAGGCCGTCCTTATATAAGTCGGAGGGCGGGATATTGGATGTTGCCACCAGGGTAACGCCTCGCGAAAACAGAGCATCGATTAACCCCGCCAGAATCATGGCATCGCCAATATCGCTGACAAAAAACTCGTCAAAGCAGAGAACCGATGCCTCGTTGGCGATGTCCTCTGCCACCTGATCGAGTGGATTTTTTGCTCCGCCGTGCGCTGTCAGTGCAGCGTGAACGCGTTGCATAAACCGGTGAAAATGCACACGCAACTTCCTTTCAAACGGCAGGCTGGCGAAGAAGGCGTCCATCATGTGCGTTTTGCCGCGCCCGACACCGCCCCAGAGGTACAACCCTGTCTCGGGCATCATGTCGCGCTTGACCAAGCGTCGGGCGCGCGCCCAGACGGTCTCCTCGCGCATCGCCCTCTGGGTGAGTCGGCGGCACAGGTCATCCAATTCATCAATGACCCAGGCCTGCGCGGGGTCAGGTAACAAAACACCAGAGGCAAGGTCCTGTTCGTAACGTTCTCGCGGTGACAGCACGTCGTTCATGTCGGGGTCTGGCTAAAAAACGGCGCGCAGGGTAACACGTTGCAGCTGCGAGACTGGATTTGGGCGAGAGTGGCTGGCAACCATGATCGGTGCGAGAGTGTCAGAGTCAGCCTTGCCGATCGTGACGTAGGCGAAGGCACCCTCATCCGGTACACTGAGAAGGAAAAGCAAATGGGCGCTACCGTGGCAACGCGGCGCTTGCTTGCAAAGCAGTCGTTAAGCGATCAGGTATGAAGGGGTGCTCCTGCCTATGTATTCGATGACAAACTTGCTGTTTGCCTTGCTAGTCGGGGGCGCGATCGGGGGCGCCATCGGCTGGTATTGGGCCATGAGCGCCCGCGGAGACAACAAGCGCAGGTTGATCCTTGATCTCGAGACACAGTTGGAGCAGGCCTCACAGAGTCGCGCCGATTACGAAGCCGAGGTCGCGGAGCACTTCTCGCAAACCGCTGATTTGTTGCACAAACTGACTGATGATTACCGTGCGGTGTATACGCACCTCGCTGATGGCGCTCAACAACTCTGCGGTGATCAAGTCAACATCGCCGAGGCAGCGCTCACTGCACCAGCAGATGAAACCAAGCCACACCTTGTTGAAGTCGCGCAGCCACTTGACTACGCGCCCAAAAAACCCGACGAGCAAGGACAATTATCAGAGACCTTTGGCCTCGATAAATCTGATTCCTCGGCAGCTTGAGTCAAAGCAGATAACCTAGGCAGGATTTGCTACGTCTATAAACTCGTGAGAGAGGTCCAGCGCCTCCGCAACTCGCTCCCCCACCGCCTGAACACCATAACGTTCCGTCGCATGATGGCCGGCAGCAATGAACCCGATGGCCCGCTCCCTTGCGATGTGCACGGTTTGCTCGGAAACCTCGCCTGTCACAAATGCATCGGCGCCCCAATCTGCCGCAGCGTCGATATAACCCTGACCGGCGCCCGTGCACCAAGCAACAGACGAGACGGTGCGCTCACCAATGACCATGGGCTCGCGGCCCAACCGCTCGTGAAGCACATCCGCCAGCTGTGGCAACGTCGTTGGCGTTCTGAGATGCCCAACGAAAACAGGTGTGTTGGTATCCATCGGGCCCAGCGGCTGGGCGTCCGCAATACCCATTAGTCGCGCCAGCATCGCGTTATTGCCGAGCTCCGCATGCCAGTCCAGAGGCAAATGGTAGGCGAGAAGGCTAACATCGTGCGCGATAAGCGACCGGATGCGCTTCGCCTTGATGCCCACGATGCAGGGGTCTTCTGACCGCCAGAAATAACCGTGATGCACCAAGATCGCATCGGCCCCGCGCTCGATCGCGGCCTCGATCAGAGCCTGACTGGCGGTGACACCCGTGACCAGGTGGTTGATGTGATCGCGCCCTTCCACCTGTAAGCCGTTAGGACAGTAGTCGCGGAACCGCTCCGGCTCAAGTAAGTCATCGAGAAATGCGGTAAGTTGCCGTCTAGTGCAGGTCATCGCCGAACCCTGATGTGGTGAGTTTGACGGAGCATAACCAGCAGATCCTGTTTTACAATGGCCCGGGGAGAAAACTGTGAAACAAGATATTGCTGCATTGCTATGGCCAGCACTGGTCGGGGTCTTGGCCGCCGCGATCATTCTGGACAAGTGGGTCCTTGAGCGGGACGACAACACGCTTGGCGCCGCGCAGAGCAGTTATCGCGAGGCGGTATCTCGCGCCACGCCTTCGGTAGTCAACATCTACACGGCCAAGCTGGTTGATACCCGCGTTGACCCGCGCCTCAATTCGCCGCTGCAGCGACGGTTACGAGCCAATCGCGGCGGCGGGCAGCGCATTGAACGCTCGCTGGGCTCGGGCGTCATCCTGACCGATGACGGACACATCGTGACCAATAATCACGTCATTGCGGGGGCCGACGCAATTCAGGTCTTGCTGGCCGACGGCCGCTCAGCCAGCGCTTCCGTCGTCGGCACAGACCCGGAAACCGACTTAGCCATCCTGCAGACGGAACTCGCAGATCTCACTCCTATTGCGCTCGCTAACACCGGCGACATCGCAGTCGGTGATGTCGTGCTGGCGATCGGCAATCCCTATGGCTTTGGACACTCTGTCTCGCAGGGCATCGTCTCGGGCGTGGGGCGCTTTGGACTGCAACTGTCGACCTATGAGGGCTACATTCAAACGGATGCAACCGTTCATCTCGGCAGCTCGGGCGGCGCCCTGATCGATACGCAGGGCCGCCTCGTTGGTATCAACACACTTATTTATACCGCGGGAGCCGAACGTGGCGAAGAGACGCCAGGGATCGGGATTAATTTGGCTACGCCGAGTGATCTGGCCTCCACGGTACTAAGCGATATCGTCGCCTACGGGCGCGTCATCAGGGGCTGGCTCGGGGTGAGCGTCGACGTGATGTTTAGCGAGAACAACACCGGCATACCCACTCAGCAACTTATCGTGACTGACCTTGCACCAGGAGGGCCAGCAGAACGCGCCGGCATCCGGTTAAACGATGTCATTGTTGCGATGGATGGCGAGACCGTCGTCGACGGCCGCGCCGCTATGTTCCAAATCGCACAGCTGCGCCCGGGCCACCTGCTTCGCGTCAATCTGGATCGAGATGGCACGCCTATCGAACTTGAAGCGGTCGTCGGGACGCGGGGCAACAGCGGCTAAATTATTCGCCGCCCTTCATTCTGATCGCAGCGCTGAGTCCATGCGCCTCAAGAGACTCCGCTTTAGCGAGTGTTGAGGCAATGCCGCCCAGCACCTGTGCACCCTCCTCAGAAATCTGGATGACGCTGCTCCGGCGCTGAAAGTCGTATACGCCGAGCGGCGAAGCAAAACGCGCCGACCCTGCGGTAGGCAAAACATGGTTGGGTCCAGCACAGTAATCCCCAAGCGCCTCTGACGACATGGCCCCCATGAAGATCGCGCCCGCCGCGGAGATACCGTCTACGATCGCCCGCGGCTCGGCCACGGCCAACTCAAGGTGCTCGGGGGCGAGCGAGTTACTCAAGGCAACCGCAGCCGCGAGATCAGGCACTTTTATCAGTGCGCCCCTATTCTGGAGCGAAGCCGCCACAATCTCGCTGCGCGCGAGCTGAGGGAGCCTCGCCGCGATGCACTCAGCCACTGCATCGAGGTAAGCCGAATCCGGTGAAATCAGCACCGCTTGCGCGTACTCATCGTGCTCCGCCTGAGCGAACATATCCATGGTGACCCACTCTGGCGGGACGGATCCGTCGGCAATAATCAGAATTTCGGATGGACCCGCTACCATATCGATGCCAACCCGACCAAATACCTGACGCTTGGCTTCCGCTACGAAACGGTTACCCGGACCCACAATCTTGTCGACTCTGGGCACAGTCTCGGTACCGTAGGCCAGCGCCGCAATCGCCTGCGCTCCGCCGATAGTGACCACCTGATCCACGCCCGCTAAACAAGCCGCGGCCATCACCGCAGGACTGATCTCGCCGTGTGGTGCGGGGACCACCATCACCACCTCTGCCACACCGGCGACCTTTGCCGGTATCGCATTCATCAGTACCGATGAGGGGTAGCTGGCGCGGCCACCCGGAACATAGACCCCCACCCGGTCGAGTGGCGACACGCGCTGCCCCAGGATCGTTCCCGACTCATCCTCGTACTGCCAACTATGCGCTAACTGATGCTCGTGGAAGTCGCGAATTCTTTTCGCGGCGTGCGACAGCGCGTCGCGCACAGGAGCTTCAACGGACTCAGCAGCAGCTTCCATGGCGGCCTTATCGAGGTGCAACGCTGCTGCCTCTGGCACAGATCGATGATCCAACTCATTGGTGAATCGCAGCAACGCCGAGTCGCCCTCTCGAGCCACGGCGGCCACAATATTGGAGACCGTATCCGTGAGCCCCACATCCGCTTCAGCGGGACTGACCAGTAGGCGCGCGAAGGCCGCCTCAAAATCGACAGCTTCGATATCCAACCGCTCTATCGTGCTCATCGTCATGCTCCTGCCTTCGACGCAACAGCATGGGCCAGCGCATCAACGATGGTGCGGACGGAACGGTGTCGGGTTCGCATAGAGGCTTTGTTCACGATCAAGCGGGAAGAAATCTCCGCAATCAATTCCCGGGGTGCCATGCCGTTTTCCGCCAGCGTTTTCCCCGTATCGACGATATCGACAATCTCGTCTGCAAGCCCCATCAGTGGCGCCAGCTCCATTGATCCGTAGAGCTTGATGAGGTCAGCATGTAGTCCTTTTCTGGCGTAGTGCGCGCGCGCCACATTGATAAATTTGGTTGCGACTCGCACTCTGCGAGCGCCTGCCCCCTCGTCAGACTGCCCTTCGGGTCCGGCGGTCATCAATCGGCAAGGCGCAATCTGTAAATCCAACGCCTCGTAGATGCCCGCACCACCCGACTCGAGCAGCATGTCTTTACCGGCAACGCCGAGGTCCGCGGCACCATGCCGGACATACGTCGCCACATCAGAGCCCCTGAGAATGACCAGGTTGACGCGTGGCACCGTGGTCTCGACAATCAGCTTACGGCTCGCGTCAAGGTCTTCCTGCGGTTCAATCCCCACCGACGCCAACAGCGGGAGCGTCTCTTTGAGAATACGCCCCTTAGTCAATGCGATGGTGATGTCGTGTTGGATATTCATTACTGCGTCACATTCGTCAGGTCGATATACGACGGATATCTGCACCCAAACATTGCAGATTGCCCTCGATGTTTTCGTAGCCGCGGTCGATATGATAAATCCTATCAATTCGCGTTTCGCCCTCCGCTACCAATCCGGCGATGACAAGGCTCGCCGAGGCTCTCAAATCAGAGGCCATGACGGGTGCACCCTGCAGTTGCTCTCGCCCCGTGATACGCGCGCTTTCCCCCGATATCTCGATCTCGGCGCCCATGCGTCGCATCTCATGTGCTTGCATCAAACGGTTTTCAAATACTGTCTCGACGACGGTGGATTGACCCACTGCTATCGCGTTCAGCGCCGTAAACTGCGCCTGCATGTCGGTTGGGAAACCGGGAAAGGGCGCAGTCTCAATGTCGACCGCCTCGGGACGCCTACCCTTCATGTCCAACGACACCCAATTCTCCCCCACCGCGATGTCCGCTCCGGTTAACACGAGCTTGTCCATGACGATCCCGAGTACCTCGGGTGAAATCCCCTCGACCTTCACGTTTCCGCGGGTCGCA
>Ga0213859_10001234_pt1 | contig 11466 bp, 15 predicted proteins | sample PICome_2_FD_160133 | JGI IMG/M metagenome (GOLD analysis project Ga0213859, IMG submission 160133) | Coastal seawater microbial communities near Pivers Island, North Carolina, United States - PICO304 | ecosystem: Environmental > Aquatic > Marine > Coastal | place: USA: North Carolina... | reverse complement strand
TGTTCTTGGATGTGATCTCATCTGCTATCAATGACAGAGAGATTGCTAAAGAAGGTTATTTCAAAAAAGTGGATCAAGCGGCAGAAGAAATGATCGGTGATTATTTTGATCCAGAAAAAGAATCATTAAAAATGAAAAAAGATGCCGTGATTGCTGACATCAAATCAAGAGCAGGCAAAGAAGATTCAGATGTGATCAAAAAAGCAATTCAAAGAGTTGAAACGGAATTCGAAGATGATGGTACAATGAAAGAACCAGCATACGAACCAGAAGCAATGGAAGGCAACGCATTTGCTCAAGCAGTACAAAAAGCCAAAGCGGCAGGCATGAAAAAAGGAGATAAGTTCAAAGTAGGCGACAAAGAATTCACACTTCAAGACGCAGAAGACTTATTACAAAAAACTATGAATGAAAAAGCAAAACCAGATTTTTTAGATATGGACAAAGATGGCGATAAAAAAGAGCCAATGAAAAAAGCAATCAAAGACAAAAAGAAAGAAGTTAAAGAAGGCGCAGAAGAATCTGCTCAATTGGTGATGGCGGCTAAAGACATGGTTGATAAAATCACAGGCTGGATGGAAGACACAGCATCCATGCAGACAGAGTCAATGTTGGAATTAGCAGACGCAATCAGAGATGAAATGGGAGCAGAACAATCAGAACAATTCACAAACTCAGTTAAGCCAAGTTTAGAATCTTTATACACCTCTCTAGAAGCAACCAGAGAAGCACTAACAGGTGGCGTAGCCGTCCTGACAGGCGAACAAGCACCAGATACAATTGGTGCGGATAGCGATGCGGAAGAACCTGCTATGGAACCTTCAACTGATGATGATGCTGATATGGACATGCCAGATCAAGCAGATGACTTTTCAGCAAGCGAACCAGCATCAGGTGGAGAAGAAACAGCAGACAGAGGCAAAAGAGAATCATTCATAAGACTGTCTAGAAGACTTGCTGAAACACTTTCAACAAGGTCAAAAAAAAAGGCTTAATTTCTGAAGCCTCTAACACAGATTTAATTCGAGTTCTAAGAAATTTAATCAGCAGTGCTGATTCGCAAAATCAAAAAGCATATTTGAGTTTTGCGGCTTTGAACAAAATTTTATCTAATGTTGGAGGCGTCAGTGTCAATCACGATGCTTTCAAATCAGCATACGATTCCAATCCAGCCATAAAGAAGATGGTTAAAGATTTTGATCAGTCAGGCATCACACTGGACACAGATGCTGAATCTCCAGATATTCCTACCAAGAAAGGTGCTCGTTCTTCCAGTCTCAAAACAATGGCAAAGAGAGCAACCAAAAAACGCACATAACACTTGACATTTCCACTAATATACTGTAAAGTAATATTTTTGCTCAATGACATTGATAACAAACAAAATAGATTATAAAAAATTATCACGAACTTCTCTTAATGGCAAAAGAGTTTATCAGTGTCCAGATGGCAGTGCTGTGGCGTCAGTGACCACCATATTGGATTCAACCAAAGACAAAACACATCTTATAGAATGGCGCAAAAGAGTTGGAGAACAAAATGCCACTCGTATCACAAAAGAAGCATCTGGCATAGGAACTAGAATGCACAAATACATTGAAGATTACATTGCCAATGGAGAATGGAATAAACCAGGATCTAATCCTTATGCTCAACAGGCATTTAACATGGCAAAAGTAGTGTATGAAAATGCACTGGTAGATGTGAATGAAATATGGGGATCAGAGGTTGGTTTATATTTTCCGAAAATATACGCAGGCACCACAGACTGTGTGGGAGAATACAAAGGAGCACCTTGTATCATTGACTTTAAACAGACTAATAAACCTAAAAAGAAAGAATGGATTGAAGATTATTTTTTACAGTTGGTGGCTTATGCTGAGGCACACAACGAGACTTATGGCACAGACATCAAAGAAGGACACGTGTTCATGTGTGCTAGGGACTTTACCTATCAACAGTTTGATATCACACCATTAAACTACAACAAATACAAAGATCAATGGTGGCGTAGGGTGGAAGAATACTACATTAAACACTCAGTTTAAACATCAACATCAATTTACCACAAACACACGATAAATACTCACAGCAGGAGAAAAACATTGGCAATTGTATCAATATCAAGAATTCAAATAAGAAGAGGTAGAAAGAACGCAGGTTCTGGATTACCCCAACTAGCAGGCGGAGAACTGGGTTGGGCTGTGGACACTCAAGAATTGTTCATAGGTAATGGTGCTGTATCAGAAGGTGCACCAGCAGTAGGCAATTCAAAAGTTTTGACAGAACACGACAATCTGTTTGAATTGAGTGATCAGTACACATACAGAGATGGATCAAACATTCAAACTGGTGTTGAACCAGCCACTCCTATCAAAAGAACATTACAAGCCAGATTAGACGATACTGTGAGTGTAAAATCATTTGGTGCTACAGGTGATGGCACAACAGATGATACAGCCTCGCTCCAAAGAGCAATAGACGAATTGTTTTTGCCTTGGAGCAGTTCACAAGACGCTGACAATTACAAAAAAAGAATTACACTACTAATTCCAGCAGGATTGTATTCTATCTCAAACAGTATCAAACTTCCACCTTATGCTAATTTAATAGGCGATGGAAGTGGCAAAACTGTGATCACACAAACAGGAGCATTTCCTGTATTTGAAACTATTAATGGCGAGGGCATTGCGGCACAAACAACTTCAATCAATCAAGCAACTAACATTACACTATCTGGAATGACTCTGGAAAGTAACACAACTCATCCAGGTTTGAAATTGGCAAGTTGTAAAGACAGTTCATTCACTGACATTCATGTGAAAGGTCCTTGGGTGCAGTCACAAGGTGCCGCCATTGAAGCAACTCAAGTGGGTATCTTGTTGGAAGCAACTTCAACTCCAGTAACTTCAAAAAACAACAGTTTCAACAAAATTACAGTGTCAGGTTTTTCATATGCTGTCTTATCAAATCATGATGTACAGATGAACAATTTTAATAATTCAACTGTTGAAGGTTGTGGTTATGGTGTAGTGTTTGGCAAAGACACAGTGTTGGGTCAAATTGCTCAGGCAACAGGACCAATCAACAATTCAATAAGCAATTCAAAATTTGCAGACATTAATTTACAAGCATTATGGATCAAAGAAGGTGTTGGCAATATCAGTTCAAGCAACACATTTAGCAAAGTGGGTAATGATGCTGGATTAGATTCAGCACCTGTTCACAGTGTGATCAAGTTTGAAAAAAATGGCAACACATCCAAACACGATTACTTCACAAGAACTGGTTCAATGATCAGATCATTTGTCGGCAGTGTGCCTTACATTGCTGAAATAGAAGGATCGTTCACAGGAGAGTTTGCATTCACAACTAAATTTTCAATTGGACAATTGAATGCTTACACTAACTTTATTAGACTTCCAGCAGACACAAACAAAACAATTCAAGTAGATTATCAATACAAGGCAACACAAGATACAGGAATGAGAAAAGGCACACTTACAATCATAATTGACAAAGTGAATAATACAAGTCATATCAGCGACAGTTACGATCATCAAGGCAACAACGCAGATCTGTTGAACTTCACCACGCAATTAACAGATCAAGACACAGACGCTAACTTTGAAACACTTGTTGTTCAAGCAATCAATAATGTACCACAAGCCAATGAATTAGCAGATGTCACAATTCAAATACGAAATATCTCTTAAACCAAATATATTCTACGGCAGTTATCCAGAACGTCTCAAAGACTGGCAACACATTCGAAATATCATAAATGATTTAGATGCTCCCATAGAATACCTTTTAGAAGTTTTCAAATTGTGTCCTAGAACCAAAACCAATACCGATATCTACAAAAAAGACACATGGCTTACAGGTTGGCAACTAATAGAAAGAAATGAGTATGATTTGTTTGACATTTGCTTGTTATTAAGTTATACTTTATTATTAACTGATAATTTTAAAGATAATGATGTTAAGATACATAGTTGTTATAAAACGGAATTTGATTCCAACAACCGTAAGTTTAGTTACATTATTGAAATGAAAAACACTTTTATAGACGCACACAGTATGGAAAAAATGGATAAAACACTGTTTGACAAAACTTACATTCTACACTATACTACCAACATACAAGAAACGATAAATACTAATTTAAATTAATAGGAATAAGAATATCAAATGGAATTCAATACTAAGGAATCAATCACAAATACTTCAACAATTAAAATTAAAAAAAGAGATGGAAGGTTAGAACCTTTAGACATCGATAAGATTCATTTTGTTGTAGAAGAAGCCTGTGAAGGTTTAGCAGGTGTTTCTTCATCACAGATAGAAATCAATGCTAACATACAGTTTTATGATGGCATGACAACAAAAGAAGTTCAACAAATTTTAGTCAAGTCAGCAAACGATTTAATTTCACTAGATGCACCCAACTATCAATATGCCGCGGCAAGACTTTTATCTTACGATGTAAGAAAAGAAGCACATGGACAATACGAATACATGCCGTTATTAAAATTAATATTAAGAAATATCAAAGCAGGTGTGTATGACAGAGGCATTGTGGAAAAATACAACAAGGTGGAAATCAAAAAGATGAACACTTGGATTAAAAGGGAAAGAGATTTAGATTTTACCTACGCAGGATTGAGACAGGTGGTGGACAAATATCTTGTACAGGATAGATCATCAGGTGATCTATTTGAAACTCCACAAGACATGTACATGATGATTGCGGCAACTCTGTTTGCTGAATATCCAAAAAGCAAAAGAATGAGTTATGTGAAAAAATATTACGATGCTATTTCAACATTCAAGATCAATATTCCAACACCAGTGATGGCAGGAGTGAGAACTCCTATTAGACAGTTTGCTTCTTGTGTGCTGATAGATTCAGATGACACATTGCCTTCAATTTTTTCAAGCGACATGGCAATTGGTTTATACGTTGCCAGAAGAGCAGGCATAGGAATCAACGCAGGACGTATCAGAGGTATCAATGCTAAAATCAGAGGTGGTGAAGTTCAACACACAGGTGTCGTTCCGTTCTTAAAGAAATTTGAAAGCACTGTGAGATGTTGCACACAGAATGGAGTCAGAGGAGGATCAGCAACTGTACACTTCCCGATATGGCACCAAGAGATTGAAGACATACTGGTCTTGAAAAACAACAAAGGCACAGAAGACAACAGAGTGCGTAAGTTGGATTATTCAATACAGATATCCAAACTGTTCTATGAAAGATTTATCAATGAAGAAGACATCACATTGTTTTCTCCACACGATGTGCCAGGCTTGTATGATGCGTTCGGTACAGACAAGTTTGATGCCATGTACAAAAAATATGAAAAAGATGATTCAATCAAAAAGAATACAATACCAGCACAAGAGTTGTTCAGTGATCTGTTAAAAGAAAGAGCAGAAACAGGCAGAATCTATATTATGAATATAGACCATGCCAACACACACTCATCATTCAAAGACAAAGTGAATATGTCAAATCTTTGTCAAGAGATCACACTGCCAACCACACCTATCAATGCCATAGATGATGCTGAAGGAGAAATAGCATTGTGTATCTTGAGTGCTATCAATGTGGGACAGTTGAACAATTTAGATGATTTGGAAAATTTATGTGACTTGGCTGTGAGAGCATTGGAAGAAATTATAGAGTACCAAGACTATCCTGTGAGAGCGGCAGAGATCAGTACCAAAGCAAGAAGATCATTAGGTGTTGGTTACATTGGATTGGCACACTATCTTGCTAAACAAGGACACAAATATCATGAGAAAGGTGCTTGGGATTCTGTAGATAGACTGTCAGAAGCATTTCAATTCTATCTACTAAAAGCCAGCAACAAAATTGCTCAAGAAAAAGGTGCTTGTGAAGGTTTTTCTAAAACAAAATACGCAGATGGTTTGTTGCCAATTGACCACTACAAGAAAGAGATAGACGAAATTGTGCCACACAAACAAAGAATGGCATGGGAATCATTGAGAAAAGACATTGCCAAGCATGGACTTAGACATTCAACATTATCAGCACAGATGCCATCAGAATCAAGTTCTGTTGTTTCCAACGAAACCAACGGCATTGAACCACCTAGAGCATTGCTGTCAATTAAGAAAAGCAAAAAAGGACCTCTCAAACAGATTGTGCCAGGCTTTCCTAAACTTAAAAATGCCTATACTTTGCTTTGGGAAATGCCCAGCAATGAAGGATACATCAATGTGGTGGCAATGATGCAGAAATATTTTGATCAAGCCATATCAGGCAACTGGAGTTATAATCCATTACAGTTTGACAACAACGAAGTGCCAATTTCAGCCATGGCCCAGGACATGCTGACAGCATACAAGTATGGTTGGAAAACTTCTTATTACCAAAACACATATGATTTCAAAGGCGAAGAAGAAGATGTACAACCAGCAGGAATTGAAACCGAACAAGTAGTTGAATCTACACAATTAAACGGACATATGAATGGTGAACACATCAATGGAGCAAATGGTGAACACATCAATGGCGATAACAATGTAGAAGAACAACTGGCAGATTTGGAAGACGGCGAGTGTGACGCCTGTACAATTTAAACTTGACAAAATAGGAAAAAAAAGTAAAATTAGATAATTAATGTAGGTATGACAAAAACAGTTTTTAACAAAAAAAATATAGATTTTACCAAACAGCCCATGTTCTTTGGTGAGGATGGTGGCGTACAGAGGTACGACGATTTCAAATATCCACAGTTTGACAAATTGAATCAAACAATGATTGGTTATTTCTGGAGACCAGAAGAGGTTTCGTTACAAAAAGATAGAGCAGACTATCAAGGATTCAGACCAGAGCAGAAACACATATTCACAAGCAATCTAAAATATCAAACACTGTTGGATTCAGTACAAGGCAGAGGACCAAGTCTTATGTTCCTACCATATGTTTCAAATCCAGAGTTGGAAGGCTGTATTGTGACTTGGGATTTCTTTGAAACCATACACTCAAGATCATACACACACATTATGAAGAACGTGTATTCAGATCCATCAGAAGTGTTTGACACAATATTAAATGACAAAGAGATTTTAAAAAGAGCAAAAAGTGTAACAGGTGAATATGACAAGTTTGGATCAATGGCTTTGGATTATGCCGTGGGCAAAAAAGTGGATATGATTGATCTGAAAAGACAATTATATCTAGCAATGAACACAGTTAATCTATTGGAAGGTTTAAGATTTTACATATCGTTTGCTTGTACTTTCGCATTTGGTGAATTGAAATTGATGGAAGGTTCAGCAAAAATACTTTCATTGATTGCCAGAGATGAAGCCACACACTTGAACCTTTCGACTCATGTGATCAAGGCTTGGCACAAAGGAGATGATCCTGAAATGACCAAAGCAATGAAAGGCACAGAAAAGACTGTGATTCAAATGTTCAAAGACTGTGTGGAAGAAGAAAAGGCATGGGCGAAACATTTATTCAAGGATGGTTCATTGATTGGTCTGAATGAAAAACTTTTAGGACAATATGTGGAATGGATTGCCAATAAGAGATTGAGAGCATTGGGCTATGATCCAATTTACGATGTGTCAGCATCACAAAATCCACTACCTTGGACACAGCACTGGCTGTCATCAAAAGGTATGCAGGTTGCTCCTCAAGAGACAGAAGTTGAATCTTATATCGTCGGTGGTATCAAACAGGACGTACAAAAAGGTCAATTCAAAAAATTCTCATTGTAACATGAACATGGTTGATTTTACAACAATGAATGGATTAGAAGTCCTAGTATATCTCCTAACACATAAAGAAGGAATCTTTCTTTGGTATCTAATTGGCTTTGGCTTTTTTATAATGGCATTAAACTTTTACATAGACAGTAAAGACGAAACATCCAGTCATATCAATCCCAACGATCAATATCATTAAATACATTTGACACAATCCGTTTTAGAAGTTATAATAAAGAATGCCCAAATATAATTTACTGTGTGCTCAGGATCACGAATTCGAAGGATGGTTTGCATCGGAGAAATCGTATTTGGACCAAAAAGATAAAAAACTGATTGCTTGTCCTATGTGTGACAACACATTGATAAGAAGAGCCATTATGGCTCCAAATGTTAGTCCTCGCACCAAAAAAGGTAAGAGTAAAAAAACTAACACAGCATTCTACAATAGTAGATCTACACTTCAACATTTGAAGACTTGGGTCGAAAAGAATTGTGAGAATGTAGGAGACCAATTTGCTAAGGAGGCTCGCAAAGCGTCTTTGGGAGAACGTGATGACCATATATACGGTACAGCAACAGATAAAGAAATAAAAGACCTTCACAAAGAAGGAATAGGAGCAATAAGGATACCAAATGTCAAAGATAACTAAAGCCATTGTATGGAGTAACGTAGGTTGTTCATACTGCGAACAAGCCAAAAACTTGTTAAAATCAAAAAATATAGAGTTCGAAGAAAGAAACATAGCACACGGAACATGGACTGTTCAACAGTTACAAGAAGCAGTGCCGGGAGCAAGAACTGTGCCACAAATATTTGTTGACGATCAACACATTGGCGGATACAACGAATTAAGAAATCTACTAGAACAAGGAGACACAGATGCCTAATTTACAATCAGGTGATACTATCACTATCAAATTAATGAGTGGTGAGGAAGTAGTAGCAAGACTGGAAGAGGATCAAGAAGATAAATTATTGGTTGCTAAACCACGAGCTATTGTGAACATACCCAACAAAGGAATAGGATTAGGACCTTTTGTTTTTACAATTTCCCAAACAGCATCAGTTGAAATATTCAAAAAGAATGTGGTGTGTTATGCTGAAACAGAAGGTGGCATGGCAAGACAATACACAGAAGGAACATCAGGATTAACGTTACCTAAATAATGACAAAGATCATTGCCACAGACTGCGACGGAGTCTTACTTAAATGGGAACAAGGATTCGACGAATGGATGAAGTTTCAAGGATTTCCTAAAATGGCATCAGACCATTATGAAATGCACATGAACTATCACATGAACAAAGGTCAAATGGAAGTGTTAATAAAGATATTCAATGAGAGTGCTTGGATGAAATTTTTAGAACCTATCGAAGGTGCTGTGGAAAATGTTAAAAAATTGGCTGACTTGGGATATAGATTCCGTGTGATTACCAGTCAAACACTGGACACAAAAGCCAATATATTGAGAGAACAAAATCTTAAGGAAGTGTTTGGTGATGTATTTGAACAAATTGAATGTTTGGACACAGGCGCAGACAAAGATGAAGCACTAGACAGAGTACCTCCAGGTACATTCTGGATAGAAGACAAACCAGTGAATGCTGAATTAGGTGCTCAAATGGATTTGGTAGCATTACTACTTGACCATCCGCACAATTCAGTATATAATGAAGGTAATTCAGTTCGTAGAGTTAAAGACTGGACTGAAATTTATAACGTTATAAAGGAGACAAATCATGGCAACACATGAAGAAATAAAAACTGCTTTTGAAAGTTACATCGCAGAGTCAGAAGCATTTGAGACTAAAGGTGTAAAAGCGGCGGCGGCTAGAGCAAGAAAGGCTCTAGGCATCCTAGGCAAAGCAGTGAAAGTAAGAAGAAAAGAAATCCAAGAGAAGAAAAACTCTATGTAATTTCACGTTGGGTTGCGGAGTAAAATCCGCAACTCAAACACACAATTTTTTTAAAATCCACTAAATACGCAGTATAACAAGGAACACAATAAAAATATGGCAAAAGGTAAAATTAAATGGTTCAACTCAGCGAAAGGCTTTGGATTCATTACTCCTGACGTTGAAGGTAAGGACGTTTTCTTACATATTTCTGCTCTTAAAGCCGCCAACTTGAAAGAAGTTATGGATGGCGATGTGGTTGAATACGAACTGCAAGAGTTCAGAGGTAGAGAAGTTGCTACCGACATCAAAATCATCCGAGAATAATTCACACTTGACACCACTGTAATAATATGCTATGTTAATGTCATGGCAGTTAAAATTTATAAAAATAAAATAGTGATTGAAGACTTCCAAAACGATTGGAAGGAAGATAGTGCCAAAGGACATATCTTCAAATTTGCCCACGGCAAAACATTCAAGGACACCAAACCATTCATCGTTGAAGTGAGACATTCTGACAAGGTTAGAAGCAGTGACGGTAGATGGCACAAAATTAAATAGTTCTTGACTTTCATTAACATATCTGTTTAAATAGTGTTGTAGGCGTTGAAGTGTGTGAAATACACTTTTGGGACGCGGGTTCAACTCCCGCCACCTCCACCAACACTCATTTAAAATAGACTGGTTTATTTTGAGGGGGTGTACTGGGTTTCGACCGGAGTTTAAAGACACATGGAGTTTACCAGTCAGGCCTCTGTAAAGGGCTAACTTATAAATGCAAACGCATTTAAACCAGAAGTGACAGTTCCTGTCAGCGTATTCGCTGATGCGGAATTGGTTGCCGCTTAATACCGGCCACTTGGCGGTAGATCTACCGGGCAACAGAACAGATCAGGTGTGGGAGTTTCGACTCCCACATTTAAAGCACAACATTATCATTAAACCATCACTTAACATTCACACACCGATATCTAAATAATTGTGTGAAAGGAGTCGCTTATGGCTCAACCTAAAAAAAGAAAACTTTCTCAGTTTTCTAAATGGAAGAAGAAAGCGCCTCGTGTGCCGGATATCACCTGCCCAATAATAGACGATGTGTTGCTACGATTAGACAAACACTACGAACAACACAAATTATTTTCAAAACATCAATGGAAGTTGGTTCACAAAAGAATGGAACAACTGCGTACTGACAATGAACTGCTAAGGGAAGGCGGTCAATTTTGGTACGAAATTTGTAAAGAGCATCTTAAAAACCCAAAGAAATAGCGGATAATTTACTCTTGATTTATATCTAAAATAGTATATACTATTTGTATGGCTATTTGGTACAAAAAACGTTTGATTGATTTCATTAACAAAAAATCAAATGCTGTGAAGGCAAAGTTCCAGGAAATACTTCCACGAAAGACAATCAACAAAATAAAAGCATTTTGTTACAAATTGATGGCATTTATTTTGCTGTTGGTTTTAGCCTATGTCTATGGCACATTCAATCCCAATTCAATCATGGTGGACAAGATCCGTAAGCAGGAAGACAAGCGAATGGTTGAGATGGCAAAAAACTTTGGACTACATGAGCCAGAATTCAAATATGATGGTCCTAAGACTTTCGTAAAGTCAATGAACCAGTGTATAGATTATCTCAACTGGACACTGCCTGTGGATCAGAGAATACCCAGAGACATTCTGGTAGCAATGGCAATCATAGAATCCGACTATGGCAAATCAAGATTTGCGGTTGAAGGCAATGCTCTGTTTGGAGTGCGAACTTGGGATTTAGATAATGTGCCACACATGAAGCCTGCGGCTAT
>Ga0213859_10001232_pt1 | contig 11471 bp, 11 predicted proteins | sample PICome_2_FD_160133 | JGI IMG/M metagenome (GOLD analysis project Ga0213859, IMG submission 160133) | Coastal seawater microbial communities near Pivers Island, North Carolina, United States - PICO304 | ecosystem: Environmental > Aquatic > Marine > Coastal | place: USA: North Carolina... | reverse complement strand
GAACTTTTGATGTCCCAAGAATGTGGGGATTAGGAACACCTGAAGACTTAAAAAGATATTTAGAAAGTTATGGAAAATAGAATAACATTTGTAATACCTTGTAGAAGTAATCTACCATATCTACAACAAGCAGTAGGTTCAATTGAAGAACACTATGGTGATTCACATGATGTGGTAATCTTAGATGATGCATCTGATGATAATAGTTGGGAATGGATTACCCAATATTCAGAAGGTAGAGATAATATAATCACTTATAGAAACGATAGTGGTGATAGAGTTGGACACACTGTATTATATGATGTTGGATTCAAATTAGCAAAAACACCAATCGTATCTATTTTACACTCGGATATGGTGGTAACTCCAAACTATGTTCAGAATATGTTGAAACAACTCAAACCTATGAGTGTAGTTTCAGCAACTCGAATTGAACCACCACTACATCCACCTGGTCCTGAAAAGTATGTACAAAACTTCGGATTAGAAGTAGATGAGTTTTCAGAACAAAAAGAAAACTTCCTAAACTTTGTATCACAAAAAGAGGAAGAAAATAAAGATAGAACTACCAAGGGTATCTTTGCACCTTGGATGATGTACAAAGAAGATTTCGTTTCTATTGGTGGACATGATTTCTTATTTGCACCAATGGAGTTAGAAGATTCTGATATCTTCAATAGATTCCATTTGAATGGTTACGAACTGATTCAAAGTAGAGATGCTTTTGTATATCATATGACTTGTAGAGGTAGTAGATTCAAAGATGGAATTGAAATAGAAAAAGAGATTCCACTACCCGATGGTACAATTTGGTACAAACCAAAAGATTCCGAAGAGTACACTATTTTAAGACAACACAAATTCAGAGAGTGGTGGAGAAAGTGGCATTGTGATGTATTACATGATGATTTAATGATGCCAATCGTTCCTAAAAGATATGATACTGGATTTGTAGTTAAGAATTGTAATACTCAAGTACTTTCAATCTTAGAACCTTGGTGTGATACTATCTATGTAGATTGTGAGTATAAAAACTATATAGATATTGAAAATGAAAAATCAGAGTATGATATATCGGAATCGGTTAAACCGTATGATAATGAAAAAAACAATAATGTACTCATTTCATTTGATGCCACTAAGTTAACAAATCAACACTTTACTGAATTTATTAAAAAGTTACCATTTATAATTGAAGAAACTGGTGAGGTGGGTTCTTTCAACTATGATATTTTTCAGATTGATATCGTTGAATTAAATCCTATTGATATGATTAAACCACATTTCAAAAATATATTTTGATGACTAAGAAAACACTTGTATGTATTCATATTATGCCAAATGAGTTGGAAATGTTTCAACGATTTATGGAAAGGTATAGAATTGCATTATTTCACGCAAAAGATTATGATGTTACAATAAAAGCAACCTTAAATCTCAATCCAAAGTTGACCGATTGGAATAAGAGTGAATTAAAACAAGATTACTTTATGGAAAAATTCACAAATGAATTTGCTTATAAAGGAATGAAAAACATAAATCAAATTATATTAGATGATTCACTATGGGGAACAACTCAACAAAAACGAGAGTCAATAAAAATAGATTACTTTGACCAATTTATTTTTGTAGATAGTGATATCGCACTTCACGAACATCAACTATTATATCAGTTAAGAGCATCTGAAAAGTTAGATGGTAAATATATAATATCTCCATCAATACCAAAGTGGTGGGATAGAAGTTGGGATTATTTAGTTGGGGAAGGTCTAAAAGATACTCCTGCTTTAACACAAGAAACAGTTGATAAAGCATACACACAAACTCCAACTAAATTAGTTATGAGACAAATACCAACTATTAAATTTGGTTGTGGTATGCATACTTTATACTCAAAAGAGTTTTGGCAATTTATAGGAATACCAGATTCGTTGGGAGGTTATGGTCCAGAAGATACAATTGGTATGATGAGAGCAATAGCAGCAATTCAAAAAGGTCATGATATAAAACAGTTTGTATTAGATGGTGTATTTATAACGGAAGATGTTATTAATAGAGAACCTTCATTCAAAGATAAAATAGTTTCGATAGGAAATAAAGACCAACAAGCAAAACGGGGAAAGGAGTTAATTAGACAAGAAGTGTCTAACTTCATACAAACTCTTTGATTTACTCAAAACTTGATATTTATACCAAATAGGTTTCGTTAATAAGTTATTAGAATAATTTAATTAAAGAAATTTATTATGGCATTTAAGGACATTTTTAAGGATTCAAACGATATCAACGAAAAAAATGTAGTTGGTTTTGCAGCATTCGCAGTGATGGCATTATTCGCAGGTGCGGATGTAGTAACTGGTATTATGGGAAAGGATTTAGTTATCGATGATACTATCTTCAATTCATTTGTTATTATCGTATTAGGTTCTTTCGGAATCGATGGAGCAACTAAAATATTTAGTAAGAATAAAGAGTAAAAGATATAACCCTCCATTTGGGGGGTATTCTTTTATACCTTAAATAAAAGACTATTATATTTATCTTTAGATAATTAAGGTAACTGATATGGAAAAGTTAAAAAAGTATATCGTTGAAAATTATGATGGGCAATTTACCTTTGAACACTTGATGAGTGAAGGTATTCCTAAATTGTTTTTGAAGATAGAAGCTGTTAAAAAAGAAATTGCAAAGTTAGAAGCTGAAAGAAAAGAAGCCGTAAAACCTTGGAAAACTGAAAAAGACCCAAAGAAAAAAGAGAAGATATTAGTAAAACTAAAAGATTTAACTAAGAAAATCAACGCCAGACAGAAGAACTTATCTCAGATGTTAGACATGGAGGATAAGTATATTTCTCAAATGTCTGCTGATGCGGAGTTAGATACTAAAATGTTTGAAGACATTGATGTTGGTCATAAAGATAATGAACCTGGAATGTTAAGAGCAGATTTAAGTATTATCGAAAGGTATGCTGAAGAATTGGGTGAAATGATGAGAGATTTTGATGAAATGGAAGAAGATATTGATTTCCCTCATTGGTGGCAAGCAAAAATCATCAAAGCAAAAGATTACATCGTATCAGCAAAACACTATCTAAGAGCAGAATTAGATAAGATGGACGGTGATATACAAAATAAAGATAAATAATAATGCAACCAGAATCAATTTACGCAGTAATCATCACACTTATCACAGTATTAGGTTCAGCAGGAGCATGGAGATACTATGAAAAACGTGCACAAGATAGAAAAGAAGAAGAAGATTATATCAAAGATGATTGTGCAAAAAGAATTGATAGGTTGGAAGAACTCTTAGAAAGAAGTTCAAGAGAAAAAGATGAACTTAGAGAAAAAATCTTAGAACTTACCAAAGATGTAGCTGAACTGACTATCAAAGTAAAATATTTAGAAATGGAAAATAAAAGATTATTAGAACTTAATAATCAAATTCTAAATAAATCATAAAAATATTTGGATTTTTCCAAAAAATTTCGTATATTAGTATGTTTATCAAAGAACAAGAAGATATGATAGCAAGAAGTTTATTCACCGAATCAAAAAAACTTAGAGTATTTGATTTTGATGATACTCTTGTTTTTACAAATTCTTACATTTATGTAAAAACTATCGATGGTAAAGAGAAAAAACTAACACCTGGTGAATATGCTCTTTACAATGAAAAACCAGGTGAAGAATATGATTTCAGAGATTTCTACTCTGTTCAAGAACCTCAAGAATTAAAAAAAGTAACTAAAGTTCTAAAAAGAATTATAAGTAAGAACAAAGGTGATGGGGTATTTATTCTAACTGCAAGACCTCAAGCAGTAGATAAACACGTTCAAAAATACCTTAAAGATATAGGAATTAACCAAAGAATACCTGTAACTGGTTTACAAAACAATGACCCAAGAGCAAAGGCAAATTGGATTGAGGATAAGATTGATAACGAAGGATACGATGATGTTTACTTTGCAGATGATTCTATAAAGAACGTAAATGCTGTAAAGAAGATGTTGAGAACCAAAAACATTAAATGGAGGGTTCAACACATTAAACACTAAAATTTTATATTTATAGTATATGATTAAACTAACTAACATATTAAATGAATGGAAGGCAGAGGAAGTTCTAAAACAATTGGGTGGTAGAAAGTTCATTGCTATGACTGGTGCTAAAAACTTTGTAAAGAATGATAAAGAAAGGTCAATCACTTTCAAAATTCCAAAAGCAAAGAGTGGTATTACTCATGTTAAAATTACATTAACTTCTATGGATGTTTACAATGTTGAGTTTATATCAGTTCGTGGTACAAAAATTAAAACGGTAAAAGAAGTAAAAGGAATTTATAATGACCAATTACAAAAGATATTTACCCAATACACAGGATTATATACATCTTTATGATTAAATTAACTGACATATTAAACGAAGATTGTTGGAAGGGATACAAACAAATCGGAATGAAAACCAAAAATGGTAAACAAGTTCCTAATTGTGTTCCCGAGTCAGTTGATACCGATGAATCATTTATATCCCCTAATACAAAACTAAAAGGTACACCAAAACCAAAAGATGCAATAGATAAAAATTTGGATGAGTACTCAGGTGGTTCTTATGAATTTACAGGTTTGGGTAGTTCAAATTATGGTGGTGCTATTGATTTAGGTAAAAATAAAAAAATAAAAGGTACACCAAAACCAAAAGATGCAATTGATAGAAACTTAAACGAAGCATCAATGACTGTTTCAATTGCAAATATTGTAGATGAACTTTTTCCAAAGGAGTTCTTTTGGGTATATAATCCGAAAGATAAGGAAAGAGTAAAATCAGTAATTAGTGATTTAGTAAGAACACTAAATACATTTTACAAAAAACAAAATATTAAAGTTAGATTTACGGATTCTAATATTAAAATGAAGATGTACTCTAAAGAAAATAAATCAATGAATGAGGTTGGATTGTGGACAATTGATAAATATATGACACAATCATCTCTTGTACCTGGAAGATTCCAAACAATTAGAAACGATAAAGAAAGAGAAAAGAAAAGAGCAGTTGAAAAAGATTTAGCATATCACTTAAATACATTTTGGAAAAAATGGAAAATTCCATATAGAATTGATTTAAGTAAAAAATCATATCCAAATAGAAATGAAGACCTTCGTAAGTGGTTTGGTAAAGGTAAGACTGGTTCAACCGATGGTGGTGGATGGGATAGATATAGTTCAACTGGTAAGAAGTTGGGTAAGTGTGGTGATGGTAAAGAAGGTGATGCTTATGCCGCATGTCTTTCAAAAGAAAAAGCTGCAAAGTTAGGACCCAAAGGTAGAGCATCTTTTGTAAACAGAAAGAGAGCAGACCAAAAGAAAGCAGGTGACAAAAAGAAAGGTGGAAATAGTACAAAAGGTAAAACACCTACCTTTTCAAAAACTGGTGCATAATTAGTTATTTAATGAGTAAAAAGTTAGTTACGATAAAGGTAATAAAAGGAGACATAAATCGTGCTCTTAAAAAGTTCAAAAGAGCATGTTTTGATTCTGGACACTTACAAGAACTTAGAGAAAGGCAAACTTACACGAAACCTAAGACAGTAAGAAGAAAGAAAAAATTAGATGCCGTTCGTAGACAAGAATGGGAAACTTTGAAAGAAAAGATTGATGGTGGGGATACCTCAATAAAAATATCTCCAAGAAAGAAAAAGAAAAAAAGATAAGGAATATTTATTAAGGTATGGCAGATAACATTAAAATATCGGAATTAGATGAATTAGCATCAGGTTCACTTCAGGATTCTACAATTTTTCCTGTTGTAGATGGTGGTACAACAAAGAAAACCGCATTATCATCATTACAAGCATACCTTACTGATGATTTAGCAACAGATGCAGAGTTATCTTCTCAAATATCTACCGTAAATTCAACAATAACTGCATTAACAACTGCAAATATTGGTGAAAATCCATCTAACTTATATTATACTGACGCAAGAGTTAAAACTAAGTTAAACGCAGAGGGTGTTTATAGTGGTTCAACTGACTTTGATACTGCAGTATCGGCAGCAGCAGCAGACGCGGGATTTGGTACTGGTGGTGGAGGAGGAGGTGGAGGTGCCTACTCTGACTTAACCGGTATTCCAAGTGGAATTGTATCATCTTCTGCTCAAGTAACTTCTTTAGGGTTTATAGAACAAGCAGATATTGATGCAGATTTTATTGCATCAAAATTACCTCAAGGAATTGTAAGTGGTGGTAATCAGGTAAACTCATTTATAAAATATTATGGTAGTGGTATAACCATTACTTCTGCTTCTCAAGGTGGAATAAACTATTTAACATTTACAAGTACCGGTGGAGGTGGTGGTGGTGTTACTGCTTATTCTGAATTAACTGGTATTCCTAATGGAATTATATCACAATCAGGACAATTAGATAGAGATTTATTAAATTTCTTTGGAGGTGATGACCATGTAACAATAACTTCATCTTCAGTATTTGGACCATTAAATATAACAATTAGTGTTGATACTGGTTCTGGTGCCGGTGGTGGTAGTGGAACTGATTACATTTCAAATGTTGCACTTGCAGATGGAGAATTGACATTTACTGGTGTTGGTTCTGCTTTCAATAGTAGTGTAGATTTTTCAAATCAAGGATTTATTACTGGTGGTAAACAAGAAATTGAAGGTTTAGGATTCCTAACCGAATCAAACGCAATAGCAGTTTTACCTGATGGATTAATATCTTCATCAGAACAAATCACATTAAACCTTGCACAAGTAACTACAAATGGTTCTTCTTCTACTGAAACTTTATTTATAGGTGGTTTATCTATTGGAACGGGTGACCCTTATAGTTTCCCTACTGCGGACGGTATTAGTGGACAATACTTGGGAACTGATGGAGATGGAAACTTAACATTCTCATCACCCGCAGGAGGTGGTGGAACTGATTGGACTTCAATCACAAATGTACCCGATGGTATTATATCATCATCTAATCAAGTTCTTTTAACAAATGCAGATGGAACAGGATTTAATACATCTTTTGTAAATGAAGACACTTCTTCGGAAAATCTTTATTATAACGATGAAAGAGTCCTTTCATATCTAAATAGTTTAGAAGTATTTAGTGGTTCGATGGAAGCAACTTTACCATTTGGTGTACTTTCTTCATCTTTACAAGTTGATTATCAACAAATACAAAATAAAAGAAAACTTATTGCAGGTGACCAAATTGAAATTATTAGTGCTAGTGATTATGTAGTAATTCAAGCACAATTATCAGGTTCCGATTCAACTTTATCATCCGAATTCTATTCATTCACTGCATCTTATGAATTTGAAAAACTAAGTTTTGTATCTTCAGCAGCACAAATTGAAGAATTAGGATTTAGTCAAAATGCAGGAGATGTAACTGCACTAAATATATGGACTGGTTCTGGTGGTGAATTTGGTGGATTCTCCGCATCAGTTGCAAACCAAATTGCAGATTTAGAAACAGGTTCGGTTACTGATGATATAAATAACTTATTAAGTAAGACACTTATATCTCAGTCAGAGCAAGTTGATTATATAAGGTTGAGTAATCTTCCTGTTTATTTTAGTCCAGATGGAACTATATCATTTACAGTATTAGATAACCAAGTAACTGCATCGGCAGCAATTGCAACTGCAAATCTTGCTGCAATAACCGCATCAAATGTATTTACACAACCACAAACTATTAGTTCATCATTACGAGTACATGGTGTTCAAAATGGACAACCAGTCATATTTGAAGATACTTCAAAAGTTGACCTTGTTAATACAGACTTATTAGTAAGTGGTGGAGTATATGTTAGTGGTTCGGTAACTGCAAACGAATTTATTGTAGGTGATACAGGAACACCAACTATTAGTTCAGCAAATAACTTAGAAATATCTGCATCTGCAGATATCAACATGATTGCTCAAGAAGTTAATATTAACGATGTGTTGGTACTAACTCCAAGAACTACTAATCCATTATCACCATCAAGTGGTAGTATAATCGCAAGTGGTAGTGGGGCAACAATTAAACCTTATTTCTGGGACGGTAATAGTTGGAACGCATTATATTAAATCTAACTACCTATGAGAACCTACAATGTAATTCTTAGAAAAGGTGTAGATTATCAATCGTTTTGGGATGATATGGAGAACGAAAACGATGGTGGTAATTTATACATACCAAATCGTAGAGTAGATTCTCCTAACCTTAGACCAAATTCACAAAGACAAACTTGGTACACACTTTCAGATGAAGAAGCAGAAACTGTTAGAAATGATGAAAGAGTTCTTGCTGTAGAAATTCCACCTGAAGATAGAGATGATATTATAATTACACACCATTCAACCCAAGAAGGTACTTTTACAAAAACTACATCAGATAGTGGTACATATCATAATTGGGGTTTAATTAGGCACAAGTCTAAAACTAACAACTATGGTACTGATACAACAACCTCTGAAGATTACACTTATACTCTAACAGGTAAGGGTGTTGATGTTGTAATTCAAGATAGTGGTATTCAAATGGACCACCCTGAATTTATTGGTAGAGATGGTAAACTAAGAACTGTATCGGTGGATTGGGGTGCTTATGGTTCATTTACACAATCATCAAATCATGATAGAGATTTTGATGGACATGGTACTCATTGTGCAGGAACTTGTGCTGGTAGAACTCAAGGTTGGGCAAGAGATGCAAGAGTACATCATCAAAAGATTTCTGGTTTAGAGGGTTCTGGTGATAGTGGAACTGGTATTTCTCCAACTTATGCATTTGATGCAATTAAAGGTTGGCACAATGCAAAAACCGTAGAACCTGAAACGGGTGTTGTTAGACCAACCGTGGTAAATATGAGTTGGGGTTATTTAACAACTTATACTGACGCATCTATTACTGCAATAAATTATAGAGGAACTACATATAGTGGGGGTGATATTGATTCAACCTCAGAAAGAGAAAATAACTATGGATTAATGTATGCATTATACTCTCTGTCTGGACCTACTTATGCAACAAATACAAGAATTGCATCGGTTGATACTGATATCGAAGAAATGGTAGATGCAGGAATTGTAGTTTGTATTGCTGCAGGAAATCGAAGTCATAAAGTTGATGTTAGTGGTGGTGATGATTATGATAACTATGCAACTGTAAGTGGTCAAACTAAATACTACCATAGGGGTTCATCACCAAATGCAACAACAGCAATTTTAGTTGGTAATATGGATTCGACTTCTGCTAATGCAACTAATGACCAAAAAGCAACATCATCTGAAACTGGACCTGGTGTTGATATTTATGCTGCAGGAACAAATATTATGAGTTGTACATCCAATACAAATAAATTTACAGATGCACCTTATTATGCAAATAGTGATTACCGTCAATGTAATATTAGTGGTACATCAATGGCAAGTCCTCAAGTAGCAGGGGTAGCATCATGTATTTTGGGACTAAACCCAAGTTGGACACCAGCAAGAGTAAAACAATGGTTATTAGATAATGCAGGTTCTGCAATCTTAAATACTGGTACTGGTAATGATTGGACAAATAATAGAAGTCTAAAGGGTGGTGAAGCAAAAGTATTACATATACCATTTACTGAATCAAAACCAATAAGTATTTCTGGTTTTAATAATTTAACTTTTAATGTTAAGGTAAAATCCTAACTTTTTAGATTTTTGATATATATTTATAGTATGAGTTGGAGTGAGAAATATAAAAAATCAATAGATTGTTCTAACCCCAAAGGATTTAGTCAAAAAGCACATTGTGCAGGAAGAAAAAAAAAGAAAAACGAAATGAACGAAAATCTTAAAGAAGTAATAATGGAAATCCTAACCGAGGGTGTTGATGACCCCGGTATTCTTAAATGTATATTTATGGCAGGTGGACCTGGTTCGGGTAAATCATTTACAGCAAAAGAAATCTTTGGTGTGGGTAAAGGTCTATTACAATCATTTTCAGTTGGTGGTTTGAAATTGGTAAATTCAGATACTGCATTTGAAAAAGGATTAAAAGATAATGGTATTAATCCAAAAGACTTAGGTAAGATTGAAAAAGAAGACCCTGAATTATGGGATAAGATTACTGGTAAAGATTCAATTCGTTCAAAAGCAAAAGCACTCACTCAAAAACAACAAAACTTTTATGAAGCTGGTAGATTGGGTATGATTATCGATGGTACTGGTGATGAAGTAAGTAAAATCAAAAAGAAAAAACAACACGCAGAAAAATTAGGATACGATTGTTATATGGTATTCGTAAACACTTCATTAGAAGTTGCGTTAGAACGAAATAGAAATAGAGATAGAGTTCTACCCGATGATTTAGTAACTGATATTTGGAAAGCATGTCAGAATAACTTAGGTGCATTTCAAACTATGTTTAGTGGAAACTTTGTAATTGTAGATAACACAGTTTACAAACCAATCAACAAAGTAGTTCAAAAAGCAGTTGATAGATTTTTAAGAAAACCAATTTACAATAGAATTGGTAAAAAATGGATTCAAACCGCTCGAGCATTGAAGAAAGCAAGACTAATAAAAGCAGGTAAAGAAATTGAAGGGTCAGTAGTAAACGAAGTTCAATTAAAAAAAGGTGATAAGATTAGATTCAAAAATGGTCAATCAATTTATATACTTGGCCCGAAAGGTGATGGATATGATTATCAAGATGGTCGTGAAAGAGGACATCACCCTAAAGGTTGGTTTGACATGATGATTAAATCTAAAAAGGCAGTTGTTGAATCAGTAAACGAAGGAAAATTCAAACCATCACAAGTTCGTTCAGCAATCTCAAAAGTTAAAAAAGGACTAATGAGAAAGTGGAAACAAAAAGGTGGATATGAAAACTTTGGACAAAAAGAACTTTCTCAAATGAAAGATAAGTTTGATTACAATCCATATGGTTCATCAGATGAAAGACAAATCTCAAAAATGTTAGATGCATTTGATACTTGGGCAATGAATTACGATGGTGATATGAGAGAATCAACACTTTCACAAATCCATAAAGCAGCAAAAAAAGGTAGTTATCCTGTAACTATCGTTGCTACTATGTTAGGTAAAGTGGTAAAACAAGAATTGGTAAAAACTCCAATGGCAGTTCCTGCTGCATTTAGAATGATGCAAGGTGGTTATCCTAAAGCAAAAATTTCAGTTGAAGATAGTACTGGTAAAATCTTATTTCAAGAATCGTTAAATGAAGATAAAATTAAAAAATTTGATGATGTCCACATTAAATCTAAAAATTTAACTGGTATGGTTTACGCAATCAAAGGTAATGACGTGGTTGTAAAAACATTAAAGAAAGGTTTAGTAAAGGCTAAATTAGATGATTTGAAAAAAATATATAGTGATTCTGTTGAAAAAAGATTTAATCTTTTTATGGAAGAGAATGTACCAACTGACCCAGGAAAGTGGTCTTATTATAAATCACAAGCAAAA
>Ga0213859_10001230_pt1 | contig 11474 bp, 11 predicted proteins | sample PICome_2_FD_160133 | JGI IMG/M metagenome (GOLD analysis project Ga0213859, IMG submission 160133) | Coastal seawater microbial communities near Pivers Island, North Carolina, United States - PICO304 | ecosystem: Environmental > Aquatic > Marine > Coastal | place: USA: North Carolina... | reverse complement strand
AGGTTTAGTACTGTCAGCAGGGCAATTATTGGTAGCACACTCAAGTGGTGCTAACGTAAGTGCTGTTGTAAGCGGTATTGAAACAAGTACAGCATAATTTTAAGGTAAATTATATAAATAGTACTAATAAAGGAAACATAAAATGGGAAGATACATATCAACAACTGGAACTGCTGGCGTAGTCACTAAAGAAGTGAATACAACTTACCAAGCAGTAGTAAATGATAGAATTCTAGCAGATAGTTCAGGCGCAACCTTTACTATCACATTACCTCTAAATGCTTCTTTGTTGATCAATGACACAATTCAAATCATTGACGCAACATCAAGTTTTGGAGCAAACAATGTTACAATCGCTAGAAATGGTTCACTAATTCAAGGTTCAGCAGATGACTTAACACTTGACTTAAATGGCGCCATTATCACTATGATTTACACTGGTCCAACTTACGGTTGGATAGTTGGTGCGGTATAATATTTTTTATACTACACTTACAAACTTGGAGAAACGGAGACTATGGCTAGTTTAAAAAACTTACTCGGAACAAAACAAGACTCTTTCGTATCGGTTGAAGAATCGAACTTAGAGAAAGGTCGTATATATGTTTATACACCAGGCACAAACTATTCTAGATTGTGGTGTGGATTTTGTTTCCATCCTGAAGTATCAGGAACAGCAACAGTAGAGATATGGGGTGCTGGCGGATCAGGCGCAGAAATGTGCTGTTGTGGTTTTGGACTACCAGGCAACGCAGGTGCTTATGTTAGAAAAACAGTTTCAATAGCGGCAGGAGACTATATTTGCGGATATATCGGACAGTCATGCGGTAACTCAGACTCATTATGTTTTAGAGGTTGCTCAGAAGCAACTCAAGTAAGATTTTGCCTTGGAGGCACAGAAACTTGTGTTTGTTCAGAAGGTGGTAAAGGTGGAATAACGTATTGTTCAAGTCAAGCCAGTTTTTATTGTTGTTACAGAGCCAACGGTTTTTGTGTGACAAGAACAGACAACGATAATTGTGGTATTATCTGTAACCAATGTAGTGGTTCATGGTGTGCCAGAGGTTATTGTGGAGACGAAACAAAATGTGGAAAAATTTCTTGTGTATCAGCATTTGGCTGTTACCCATCATGTATTTGTATGTTTAATCACCATATCCCAACTCCAGCAGGAATGGGTTCAAAAGAAGGTAGAATGATCATTTACACCAACGACGATGACAATGGAACGCAACGGTGGTCAGGTATGGGACACTATCACACTTTAGCAAATCTAGGTTCAGGCAGATTCCCAACAGGCGGTGTGCCTTGGGGCAGTTGCTGGGACGGTGGACGTGCTTGTGGTTGTTATCAGAATGACGGATGTATTCCACAGATGCCAATTGGTACAGGTGGAAGAGGACCTAACCCTTGTCCAGGTGTTAGAGATCACGCAATCAGAGGTGGACACGGAGGAGTGCGAATTAGATTCGTAAGTTAATATTATGGCAAGTTTGACAACACTACTACAAACCAAATATGATTTCGCAGTAGGAAACGAAACCAACCTAGAAAAAGGTAGAATTTATCAGTATTATCCAGGAACATCAAGAGGCACAAACTTTAGATGTCACGTGTGTTTTGTTGCTCCATCAGATGGAACTGCTGTTATAGAAGTTTGGGGAGCAGGTGGATCAGGTGCTGAGATGTGCTGTTGCGGTGGAGGTATTCCAGGTAACCCAGGTGCTTATGCTAAGAAAACAATTGAAATGGCAGAAGGCTGTTTCATTTGTGGTGTAATTGGTCTGTCATGCGGTAACTCAGATGATTTATGTTTTAGAGGTTGTTCTCAACCAACTCAAGTGTGTTGGTTTGGAGATGCCGGCGGTGACGGATGTATTTGTGCTCAAGGTGGTATAGGTGGAAGAAGTTGGTGTTCAACTGGTTCTTCAATCTACTGCTGTGCGGTAGCGTCAGGCTTCTGTTACACACAAGGTGGTTCAACTTATTGTGGAATCATTTGTAATTTCCTAGATTCAGAGAACTGTCCTCAGTTTTGTTCTTACGCATACGGCGGAGACATTAACTGTTATGGTGGTTTCAGTTGTCACTATTTCAGAGGATGTCAACCAAACTGCCAATGTAGACAGGTTTCAGTCAACAGATTTCCTCCAGGAATGATTTCAACATTGGGCGGAGAAGTACATTACGCATTTGATACTAACTCAGGAAGAACTGAATGGTCAGGATCAGGTGGTTGGATGAACGCTTCGCATGGTTTCAACCTAGCAACACGTAACCCTACAACAGGTGGACCTTACACAGGTTGTTGGACTGGTAACAGAAGTTGTGGTTGTTACAATCAACAAGGATGTAACACTTTCTATCCAGCAGGAATTGGTGGTCAAGGACCAACACCGTGTGATGGAGTAAGGGATCACGCTCACAGAGGTGGACATGGTTTAATAAGAATTAAATTTTTATCAGATACAGATGAATACAATCTGGATGCACAACCATAGGAAGGAATAAATATTAGTATGGCAAGTTTAAAAGGATTATTGACTACTAGAAACCCAGCAGAGATGATCGAAGAAAATCTCGAAGTTGGTTACATCTATGCTTATACTCCAGGAACAAATTATTCAAGATTCTGTAATGGTGTTTGTTGGACAGCAAGACAAGACGGTACTGCTATTGTAGAAGTTTGGGGTGCTGGTGGATCTGGTTCTAGAATGTGTTGTTGTGGTGATGGATTACCGGGCAATGCAGGAGCATACATCAAAAAAACTGTGACAGTTGAAGCAGACGACACAATCACAGGATTTACTGGACACAGTTGTTATGCTCATGATTTATGTTTTTCAGGATGTTCAGAATATTCAGGCATGTGTTACATAACAGCCAACAACGGTAATGGCTGTACATGTTCAAGAGGTGGATTTGGTGGTAAATCAATGTGTACCACAGGATCTTCACTGTTCTGTTGTTTTAGAGCACAAGGTTTCTGTTACACAAGATGTAACGGTGATAACTGCGGATTAGTATGTAACGTGTGTAACGGACACTGGTGTGCATTAGCATACGGTGGTGACACAAATTACAACTGCTGTGGTCAGTTTTCATGTGCCAGTTTCTTTGGATGTTGTCCGCACTGTAAGTGTCGGTTCCAACAACACGTGGCGACACCAGCAGGATTGTTTGCAGAAGAAGGCGCATTGATCACCTTCCAAAAAGAATCAGACGGTACTCCAATGTCAAATTGGTCAGGTAACCAATTGTTCCAGTGGTATGCGGCACTTAACTTGGCAACAAAAACACCAAGACAAGGTAACCCAGATGCACACTGTTGGAGATCAACAAGATCTTGCGGATGTTACGAGATGCAAGGATGTAACAACTATTTGCCTGTAGGAGCAGGCGGACTATCTCCTAACCCATGTCCAGATGTGAGAGATCATGGAATCAGAGGTGGATTTGGTGGAATAAGAATCAAGTTTGTTCCGTCAAGTTAATAGGAATTAGATAAATAAAAGTATAAGAAGGATAAAAAAAATGGCAATAGAAAAAGCATTTACAATAGCAGTTCCGAATCAACCATATGTTGAAGATTTCAGCGATGGTATAACTCAAAACGCGACATACAATGGCGCTAAATGGGTAAAATTTCAATATCACAAAGACACAGGTGTAATAGCAACTGTGATCGGTGATGGTGATACTGAAGAGGAAATGAATGCTAACGAATTACCTTGTATGGAAGACCATTTACCAGCATTTATCAATGCTGATGAGAAACCTTTAGAAGCCGCTTTAATCACTAGAAACTATGTGACTGGTGAAGTTGCTGATTACACAGAAGATTTAGGCACAACAGATGCTGATGGCAACCCTGAAACTTGGGAACACTACTGGAATGATGAAACTGGTTTATTATCACAAATTTACAACCTAGACACAATCAAATATGAAAACAATGAAGTTACAATGCCTGAATTTAAAACACACGGAGTAACAAGAGAAAGTTTTATGACGGGTATACAAGGTCAAATAGCAGGTGTTGAAACAGAGTTGGCAAGAACAGATGTGTACACAGATGAAGAAAAGGCTGAACTTGAAGGTTATAAAACATTCTTAGAAGGTATCGAAACCAAATACGCTGATGTTGAGCATTGGAAAATTAACTTTCCGGCTTCACCAAACTTCAAATAATCAATTCTAAATCACTGCTCACAATTAAATCATAAGTAATTTTATGAATGAAGAGCATAAGAATATTATCAATCAATTTCCGTTTGAAATGGAAATTCCAGACGAACCGTACATCAACAATTTCAGTAAAGGATTATCACATCCTGCCGTTTACACAGGATATAGACATCTAAAATTCCAAATCCAAGATAATAATGGCTTGATTAAGGAACTGGTGGCTGAAGGTCAAACATTTGATGAAATGAATTCAAAGATTGTACACAATGATGAGGGACACAGTTTTCATTTAATAGATGCCAAAGTAAATCCCTGGGAAGCCGCATATCTTACACATCAATACGAACATGATCCTGTACCTAATTATGAAGAAGATTTAGGCACAACAGATGCTGATGGCAATCCCGAGATATGGGATTACAACTGGGGTCATGTTTTAAATCAAATCTACTACAATAATGATTTAAAATTTTTAAACGGCAAATATGTAAAACCAAGTTTTAGACTGCATCAACACACACAAGATGTTTTCTTAAAAAGTCTGCAGGATCATAGAGAAATGGCAGACAGAGAAATAGCAAGAGAAAATATTTACAACACACGTCAAATGGCAGACTTAGAAGCATATAGAGAAGCGTTATCAACAGTAGAAAGCAAATATCAAGGAATTCATCATTGGAAAATACCTTTTCCTCCACTACCCACAATCAAACCCTAGTCAATAATGAACTATGCTGTTAAACGCTATCAATAAGTAATTGTACAAATGTCAACAGAATCCAAAAGACCAACAGCATTTTTCCTCAATGGTGGTATGGGAAGAATAATATCTGCCATTCCAGCACTAGAAAAATATCAAGAAGAATCTGATGATAAAGATTTTATCATTGTTATAGAAGGTATTTGTGATATATTAAAAGGTCATCCTACATTGGATACAAAAACTTATGACATGTATCATAAAAATTTATTTCACACAAAATTAGTTAACATGAACATAGTAAGTCCTGAACCTTACAGAGTAAATGAATATTTCAATCAAAAATGTAATATTGCACAGGCATTTGATATATTAATCAACAAAAAAGGCATTAGACCTTTACCTAAATCTACATTAGTTTTAAGCAAAGAAGAATTAATTGCTGGAAAAAAAGCAATCGATGAAGTAAAAGAAAAACTTAAAAAAGAAAAAGTAGTAATTGTACAACCGTTTGGAAGAGCAATAGAACAAATTGACGGATCTTTTGTAGATAAATCAAACAGAAGTTTAGAATTTTTCAATCTAAAAAATATAATTAGAAAATTACAAGAGAAAGATTTTGCTGTGATATTGATGAGTGAATTTGGAATAGATTTCAAAGATGCTGGATTAAAAGACGAAGTTGCTATGCCTGAAAAAGTTCCATTAAGACAATGGGCGGCAATGATAAAATATTCGGATCACTTTTTGGGTTGCGATTCAGTTGGACAGCATTTGGCTTACAGTGTGGACACACCAGCCAGCGTTGTGTTTGGTGCAACCTATCCAGAAAACACATCTTATTCTAAATCCGACAAGTTCAACATTATAGATTTAGGACAAATGGAAAGAGAATATGATCCAATAAGAATTACTTTCGATGAAAGAGTGAGTAGAAAGCACGAAAAAATAATGTCAATGACTCCAGAAATAGAAGACTATGTGGTTGCGGCTGTTAATGGAGATCCAATAGAGGAATAATAATGGACGATATAGAAAAATATAACAAAACAGGATATATTGCGGCAATAGCCAGAGGACACAACGCAGGTGTATGTTTGCTAAAAGATGGTGAAGTTGTATTTTCAATTGAAGAAGAAAGATTATCAAGAAGAAAATATGATGGAGGACCATATGCCTCAATGTTTAAAATATTAGAATACACAGACAAAATAGATTATCTTGTTGTTGCTCACACTCAACCTCTCACAGACAGATCCACAGGCAGAGTAGATTATTCAGGCGATGATGTCTACACAGGCATAGCAAGAAAATTAGGACTAATAGATAGACACAATTATGAACAACCACATCCACAAGTCATAGACCTTTCGCACATACACCACAAACTTCATGCCGCGTGTGCTTTTTACAGATCAGGTTTTGACAAAGCAGTGGCAGTAATTGTGGATGGTGCTGGTACTTTTATCCCAATTAAAAACAGTGTGTCAGGTGATACAACAGTGTTTGAAGTTGAGAGTATATTCAGTTGCGACTATCCAAATGATATATTTGCTCTTTACAAACACTACGGTACAGGAGAAGCAAGTCCAGGAGCATTTTATCCAGATTTTGCATCAGACTCTATAGGTGAACCAGGCAAAACACACGAAGCACTTTTCACAGATAGAGCAGGAATTGTAAAAGTTTATGAAGCAGTAACACAATACTGTGGATTCACAGCCATTGAAGCAGGCAAGACCATGGGATTATTTCCTTATGGAAAACAAAATGATACTATTCCTCCACTTTTTACAAAAGAAGGACACTATTCATTATCCAACAGAAATTTAATTGTGCCTACATATCCAAATGCATCAATTGTAAACAATCAAATCTATCCATTTTTAGATGAAATGCCTACATCAGACAGCAAAGATGAATGGACTCGTATGCAGAACAGAAGAGACTTGGCATATGCTGTACAAAAAGAAACACAAAAGGAGTGTTTAGATTTAATCTACAAAGCAGTACAGATGAGTGGCTGTAAAAATGTTGTATTTTCTGGAGGCTATGGATTGAATTGTGTAGCAAACTATTACTATCTAGAAAGTTTAAAAAAAGATGGCATCAATTTTTATGCTGAACCAGTATCAAATGACGCAGGTACGGCAATGGGTGCCGCAATGTTGTTCTATTACAGTTTAACACAAACAAAAGAGAAAAAAGTGGATGCTCCAACATTGTATCTAGGTCCAAAAATGACCTACACAGATGATCAAATAAAAGAAATTTGTGATAGACCTGGTGTAGAAGTTGTGGATGCTGACAACAAATCTGTTGTCGAATTGATAAAAGATAAAAATATTGTGTCCATATTCCAAGGACAATCAGAAAACGGTCCTAGAGCATTAGGTAACAGATCGATATTGTATGATCCACGAGATCCAAACGGAAAAGATCATGTAAACAAAGTAAAACACAGAGAATACTTCCGTCCATTTGCAGGTACTATTCTGCATGAATATGTACATGAATGGTTTGACTTGCGTGGAATGGACGAAACTCCACACATGATGTATGCTGTAAACTGTCAACCAGGTATTGAAGAAAAAATTCCTTCAATAATACACGTGGATGGCACATGTAGAATACAATCAGTGAAGCGTGAACAAAATCCACTGTATTATGATTTAATTAAGGAGTTTCATGCTCAAACAGAATGTCCAATTATATTCAATACATCATTCAATCTTGGTGGCGAACCATTGGTAGAAACACTGGAAGATGCTGTAAGAACACTACAACACAGTGAAATTGAATATTTGTTCTTGCCAGAATATGGTAAATTAGTAAAGGTAAAAAATGTCTAAAAAAACAGCAATATTTTTGAACGGTGGTGCTGGCAGAATGATCAGTTCTATACCAGCAGTGGAAAAATACCTAGAAGAAAATCCAGAAAAAGATCCTATCTTAGTATGTGAAGGTGGTACAGATGCATTTAAAGGACATCCTAAGTTTCATTTTAGAGCATATGATCATTGGCACAAAAATTTATTTCAAGACATGCTGAAAGATAGAGAATTAATATCTCCAGAACCTTATAGACAATGGGAATACTACAATCAAAAATGTAGTCTTGCCCAAGCGTATGATATTGCCATAAATGGTAAAGGAATCAGAGAACTTTCAAAGCCTACAATAAGATTAAGTAAAGAAGAACTGCTGATGGCACGTCAAATGATCACTGAAGTGAAAGAAAAAACTGGAAAAGATAAAATTGTAGTGTTTCAACCGTTTGGCAGAGGTGCTCAACCAGAACAAATCAGTGAAAAACAACAACAAGATGGCAAACAACCAGACATCACAGATGTCACAGGTAGAAGTATTGAACTAAAAAACATATGGAACATTGTGAGAAAATTATCCAAGCAGTATGGTGTAATGGTGATGAGTGAATTTCCTTTAGAATTTAACAAACACATGAACACACCAATTGCCACTCCAATGAATGTCCACTTAAGAATATGGATGGCAGTGATAAAACAAGCCAATCACTTTGTGGGCTGTGATTCTGTAGGACAACATGCGGCGTATGCCTTTGATAAAACAGCCACAGTTTTGGTTGGATCGACATATCCTATCAATACATCATTTCCAGATGCAGAAAATATAGATATCATTGATCTCGGCAAAGACGACAGAGTGTATTCTCCAATAAGAATTACTTCGGATGAATTCAGTGACAGAATCAATGAAGGTATCATGGCAATGGATGAACAAACAGAAGACCGTGTGATCAAGTCTGTACAAAGAATGCTCAAACAGAGCAAAAATACCCAAAAATAAGCAATTAGTAGTAACAATACAATAGTTCTAAAATAGGTAAATACACTATAATAAGGACTAATCGTATATGTTTGATGTATCAAGATTTTTTGGAAAAGGTGACAGAAACACGCTGTTGATGAAGAACGGCTTGAATTTCTCACACAATGGACCATACTCTGTTGTAGAAGAAGGGCTAGTTTTAGACCAATGGCATGTGAATACATTTACCACAGCAGAATACACCATCAGTGTAGACTATGACACTAACAATAAAGAAATATTGAAAGTATTAGTATCAGCAAGTCCTAACCAAAGCAGTTTATCAATCTACGGCAGATCAAATCTTGGCAATCAATTAATAAAAATTGAAAGCGAAGTGAACAACTCATATGTAAGGTTAAAAATTGAACCAGCAGATAAAACTCAAACAGAAAAATACACAGGTTCTAAGATCATATTTTCTGCCACATACTTTGCTACATTGAATGCACTCGTTGGAGGATCTCAAGTAACAGAATAATAAATATGGATATACACAAATGGCAGTAGTTTTTAAACCTTTCGAAGCAGATTACGGATACAAGTCACCAGGATTTTCTGTTGATACAGAGGGTAATGTTGTTGTTAGAACTATTACAAACACATACACTCCACCAGTTATTCCACCAGCACCAGATTTCAATGTGAATGAAACTGCTGGTAATTTTACTTTTTTGAATAACGGTGAAGCAGTAGCAGGTTCTAATCCAAATATCATTATTGAGAGAGGATCAACATACAATTTTGTTCTTAATACCAACAGTATTGCTTTCAATATTTACAAACCTGACGTAGATGATCCATTAGCAGTAGGAGAGTTATACAGCGAAGGATTAACTCATCAAAACGAAGTAACAGGATTAAATCTTTCTTCAGGATCAATCACCGTAAATCAAACTTGGCAACAACAACAATCAGGTTACAACAGAACTGCTCAAGTGTTGGTGCCCGACACTGTTGACACAGATTTGGAAGGAAAAAAATTACCTGTTGTGATCAGTTTACACGATACTGGTTTTACATCAAGTGATGGAATTACTCAGGTTAATTATATTCCAAATAAAATTTTAATAGCACCACAAGGTTACAACAATGAATGGAATGTGGGATATGAAACATCTAAAGCAGATGATATTGCTTTTTTAAATTCTATCATAGAAAGTTTTAGTCAATATGACAATGTTGACACAAGAGAAATCACAATTGTTGGTTATGGAAATGGTGCTCAATTGGCCCTACAATATAGTAACCAAACACAAAATGCATCTGTAAAAAACATAATAACTTTTAATGGTTTATTAAATGTTGATCAGTACAATCCTTTAGACAACAAGTTTTACACATACTCATTGGAGGATCAAAATCAAGATAATTCTACCATTATCAATTGGGTAGAAGTCACTCCAATTGGAAACAAAAAAGTGTTAATGTTTAATGGTAAAGATGATTTAAGATTTTTATATCTAGGCGGAACCATAGACAACCAAGAATTTTACAGTGCTGAGGATTCTGTGTACGCAATGGCAAAAGCAGAATCAACCTTGGACGAAAAACTATTAGAACCAAACTTACAACCAGATGGTTCTGAACTATTTGCTTATCAAAACAATTCAATACAGATGTATGCTTACACAGGAGTAGCAAATAACTTTACACAATATCAAAACAGCATTAGATCAAAAGTAACTGATTTAATTGTTACAGAAAATTATTTAGATATTCCTGTTTCTACACAATTGTCAAATGCAGAAGCACAAGGACAACAATCAGGTACATTAACATATGAAGTTCCTGTTGATGCTCCTGATAATCTTTACTATGGTGACACAGATGGTATTCCTTACGGTTCAATCACAGTTAACCAACCAAGTATTATTGGTATCGGTGTTTTCAGTTCAATATTAGACACTGGTGATTTATTAGCAGAAGGTGTTGACGCAGAAATAAGATTGAGCCCAACAGGCACAGGCACTGTAACAATAAATCCAGAATCAACAGGATTTATCAACAATGTAAATGTTAACACATTAAATTTAACCACGTCAGGCTCTGTACAATTGACTCCAAATGCGGATGTTACAATCAGTCCACAAACAAATGGAGCATTAACAATCAGACCAACCAGTATAGGTGTGGTTGACAACGTGAATATAGGGTCTGTGATACCTAGGAACGGTACCTTTTCAAACTTGAATTCTTCGCAAGGAACGTTAAATAACACTACAATAGGATTAACAACGGCGGCATCTGCGGCATTCACAGGAGCAACTGTGGAAAATGAGCCAGCAAGTGCCAATGATGTTACAAAAAAGCAGTATGTCGATAACACAGCCACAGTGTTAGCGATAGCATTAGGAGTATAGATAAAGAATGGCAAAAAAACGTATTAACACATATAAATTTACACCAGGAATTCCTCAAAGTGGCAATCTTTTTCCAAATGCTTGGGCACAAATCAATGCCAACAAAGAATGGTTAAAAGATGAATCCAGTGCTTACATAGATTTTAAAATTGCTGAGGACACAGCGGCTGATTTATATCCTAATACCACACTGAGATATCTCAACAACAGAGAATACGTTAAAGCAGAAGTGGCGGCATGGGTGGCTGTACAAGTAGCAGGAAATATTTCACCTTTTGCTGGTTACACAAAAACCGCAACTGAAATAAAAGCAGATGTGGAAGCAGTGATACAAGCGGCATATTTGGATACAAGATATGGCGGAAATGAAAATG
>Ga0213859_10001228_pt1 | contig 11500 bp, 9 predicted proteins | sample PICome_2_FD_160133 | JGI IMG/M metagenome (GOLD analysis project Ga0213859, IMG submission 160133) | Coastal seawater microbial communities near Pivers Island, North Carolina, United States - PICO304 | ecosystem: Environmental > Aquatic > Marine > Coastal | place: USA: North Carolina | collected... | reverse complement strand
TACACATCAATCATAAAAAAGAAGGCCAATGATAATAATATCTTCTTTATTAATATTATCTCTTCTATTCATAAGAACAATACTTCATCATTACCACAACAATTAGTGACATCTTACTTGATATACTAGATTCTTCATATAACCCTAGATTTAGTAAATCAAACGACTCGATATTGTCAACAGAATGAGGCTAATAAGCTTGCAGTCAGTTGCTATTGCAACATTATATTCTTTGCTTGCAACATCACCTTATCCTACTATCGCTTTCACTTCAACACCTCAAACTCTATCATCGACTAGTGTTCCATTTTTCACCAAATCTAATGCTGTTTATTCTACCACCTCTGAAAATGAAAATGCTACTGATCAAAGTAATTCGATGGACATCATTCCTACAGAAAATACTGAAATTTCAGGTGACAATGAAACAGATCAGAAGAAGTCATTATCCTTTGATCCTTCAAAATGCACAATTACTATCATTCCTTCTAAATATGGTAATGCCTTTTCAGTCCAACAAACAGCACTTAAGTCATGGGAGACAGTTGCGACGACAGAACCATTTCATCCCAATTCAGGAGTACACCGTTGGGCGGTGCGAGTAGATAAAAGCGTCCGAGGTCATATCATGTTAGGTGTAATGACCTCAATGGCTTCTTTGAATAGCTTTATTGGTGGTAACCCATTCAGTTGGGGTGCTGTAGGCAATCAGGCTCTCTGGCACCGAAATAAGAAAATCAAAAATGATTATGGTGAGGCATTCGGCACTGGTTCTGTTATTGTCCTAACTCTAGACACATATACTGGTACCTTAAGCTATGGGACATTATCTAACTCTGAACAATTAACAAATGAAGAGATTGTTTCAGCATTAATACATGATGTAGAAGATTGGGGAATCGCTTTTGAGGGACTTCCACTTGATACTGAACTCTTTCCAGCTGTTTCATTGTACCAAAGAAATGACATGGTAACACTGCTTGGTATGGATACGATGAATCTTAGCTCAACAGCTCATACATCTGCTTCTACGTCTGAAGTATCAAATTTGTTAATCGCATCGTCACCATCTGTGAATGATTATGTAGTACTAGAACGTGAAGCAGAACAAAAAGTGATTTCGGAAAAAATGGCACAAGTGGAAGCTTCTGCTGAAGCAATGGAAGAAAAATCTGTCTTAGTCCAAACCTCTGAAGATAGAATTAATGTCAATATTCAAAAAACAACAGGAGAGCATTTATTTAGTAATCCATCTACAACAACTTCTAGTAAGGTTACAAGTTCTAAAAGTACTCTTGGTGTTGTTATCAAGACAGAGGCCGAGAAAACACGTATTAAAGAGGAAATGGAAACGACTAGGCTAACTGAAGTGGCAGGTAAGAGTTCATTTCTAATTATTATTGTATCATATTTATTCTGTACAGCAAAAAATCATTAATCTTATTTATGTATATTGCATTATCGATTGCTGATGACTATTCGAAATATAGTCAAGAATGAACTGATCCAAAGGAGCTTATTAGCAACAAGACTATCAATTAATGCTGCAGATATAGCTAGGCGAACAAAAAAGGAAGTATCATCTACGACAGAAGGAACACAAACCGAAGCAAAACATATCGAAGAGGAGATGGAGAAGACTAGGGTAGAGATAGAAGCTAAACTTATCGAAGAGGAGAGAGAGAAAGCCAGAGCTGATGCATCAAAAGAGGAAGCGGAGAAGGCTGGACTAATGAAAGTTTCTGGTAAGATTCAATTTATTGTTAAGTTTTATTTGAAAGAAGAAATGTTTTTCATGAATTCGTGACTCACGATGCCTGCCTTATCATTGCAATAAAGCCAAGAGAGAACTTAGCCAAAGAAGATTGTTAGCTACTAGACTATCAATTAATGCTACAGAGCAAAAAATGAAAGCCTCAGAAGCTGTGACAGCTGAGGCTGAAGCGACACTACAGCGCATTGAAATGGAAATGGCAACTGAAATGGCTAAAGTTGCCGCAAACCAGGTAGAAAATCATATTGGAACAACCAAGGTAGCTACTGAGATGGATGAAGCTATCAGTGCTACGGGAAATAATCTGCCGACGGCGAATAAAAATGATATCGATTTAAAGTCTAAATTCTTTAAAGTGCCATACTTTTTAAATCCATTCTCAAAGGCACAACAAGAACCTGAAGTAACAACCAATAAATCAAGAACTCAGAGGATTATGGAAAAGACTCTATTGGAGGGACAGTAAGTTTTTTCTTTATTATTCTTCAGAACCAATTTTTTTTACTGAAACCAATTTTGATTGTTTATTTTCGCTTTAGGACTGGTGGAGCGGGTGGACAGTCTTCATGGGAAGCCTTTTTACGTGCTGAAGAAAATTGGAAGAAACTTCGTGAATCAAAAGCTTTTGATTATGATCCCAAGCTCATGCGCTCGGATCAAAATGGAGTTCCACCACCATTTCAGTTTGTCACTACTGATGGCGCAATCGGTAATCAATTATCTTGGGCTAAACTAAGAGATCAATACGAAGCATCAAATAATCATGACAAACAAAAAGAAAGATATTTAGATTTTGATATCATCGTTTGTGGAGGTACCTTAGGTATTTTCATAGCAACATCACTTCAGATGAAGGGTCATAAGGTTTGCGTCATTGAGGGCGGAAAGCTTCAAGGAAGGAACCAAGAGTGGAATATTTCAATGAATGAAATGTTGGAACTTGTAGAACTAGGAGTTCTCACAAAGGATGATCTAGATAAAGTCATCAAGACAGAATTTCCTTCTTGTAGATCAGGTTTCAAGAACAAAGAAGGTAAGTTTTCAAACCTGATGAAACAGATAATGTATTCAATTCTTATGTCTAATTTTTTTAATTTTTGTAAATTTGATTTGATTTCAGCCACCACAACTGGTTCATACTTTGAGAACGGAATTGGCTATGAATGCTTTACTCCTGATGTGCTCAACCTAGGTGTTGATCCATCTATATTGATAGAAATAGTGAAGAAGAGATTTACCAGGAGTGGCGGAGTTGTAAAAGAAAATACTCCTGTGAAGGGAATTGTAATTTCTGAAGGTTATGGAGCTGCTGTAGACGTTGGGGACAGAGAATTACCAGTCACAGCACGGTTAATTCTAGACTGTATGGGCAACGGCTCACCAATTTCACGCCAACAACGTTATGGTATGAAACCTGATGGCGTCTGCTGTGTGGTTGGATCATGCGCTAGTGGATTTGATAAAAAGACAAATACATTGGGTGATATTATATACACCAACAGTGAGATCCAAGATAAAGGAGAAAATGGTAAACACCAATACTTTTGGGAAGCTTTCCCAGTGAATATTGGTCGTGGTAAAAATCCTGGAAGTAGTGATACCAAAACAACGTACATGTTCACGTACATGGACGCTGATGAAAAGCGGCCATCCCTTATGACTTTGATGGAAGACTACTGGACAATGCTACCTAAATATCAGCCTTCCATAAAAGACCCTGAAAAGGACCTGGATGTGAAAAGAGTCTTATTTGCTTTCTTCCCGACTTACAGAGATTCACCACTTCAACCAGCTTTTAGTAGAGTACTCGCAGTTGGTGATGCCTCTGGAATCCAGAGTCCACTTTCTTTTGGAGGATTTGGTGCTCTAACACGTCATCTTGATCGTATAACAGTTGCTATATCAGAAGCTCTTGAGGCGGATTGTTTGCATAAAGAAGATCTCGCACTAATCAATCCATATACACCGAACTTGAGTGCGACATGGATGTTCCAAAAAGCTATGTCGGTGCGTATGGGGCAAAATGTAGATCCAAAATTTGTGAATCGTTTACTTGCCTGTAACTTCAAAGGAATGGATGACATGGGAATAGACACAATAAAACCATTTTTGCAAGATGTAGTGAGAGTTGACGGATTAGTAGGAAGTTTATACCGTAGTTTCATTGCAGATCCAACATACATGCCTGTAATTGTTTCACACGTAGGGATACCTCAACTTGTCGATTGGCTCGGTCATGTTGGGATGATGACACTGTACACAGCTTATCATGCTGCATTGACACCTGTGATTGCACCTGTAATTGATAGACTAGGTAACTCTAAAACGAAATACCAGTGGCATCGAAAAATGGATGCATGGAAATTCGGCAGTGGGAGTGACTACATTTTACCTCGTGATGAAAAAGCTAAAGAATAGGGTCGAATGCTTTTCCTGATAAAAAGATGTAAAACAAAAATTAGAATTACTTCTACTAGCTGAAATTTGGTGTCGATACAGAACGTTTAACTGTATTGTCCTGCACACCTATCGTTGATGCAAATTTACTATTTTTCACTCCATCATTGCCGCCGTCAATACTATTTTTTGAAGGGGAAACAAGAGTTACCAGATTGTTGGAGCTCTTTTTCAAGCCTATGCGATTAAAAATCTTCAACCCAGGTTTCTTTTTCAGAGATATTTTGGAAGTCCTTTGGTTTGCATTTGGCAAAGATTGCTTTGATAAATCTTCATCCGAGTCATTTATAACTCTATCATATATTGCCTGCTGATGTTGATTACCATGTGCTTCTTCAATCATCTTAAGTTTGTGCTGTAATTGAAGCAGCTTCTTCTCACTTCGCTGTTGTCTCTGTTCGAGTCTTTGCTCCTTTGCATCCTTTCTAATTTTTTCATCAACAAGGCACTCTTGCCATTGTTCATACATTGATTTCCCTAGGTAATCAATAGGACTCCAATCTAGTATTTTCATCATTCTTTTGAAATGAAACGCCACTTGAGACGGTGTTGCATGTAATTTGAAATTTAGCGCAGCGAACACTCCGAACTCAGCAGCAAAGAGCGTTTTCAATGACAGCCCCCAATCATGTGTGAAGAACTCTAATATTGATGCAAAAACATCCCCACCTTTATTTGTTTTTATCCAAGATTTGATGACACCGACACTTTTCTTCGTATTTTTGCTTGGAGTTTCAGTAACAAGAGCAACATTGGCTTCATTTATCTTGATAGCAATTAGTAAACACGCAGCAAATGTCAATCGTCGGTTACTCTTGTCAACTCTGCAATCCAATGCAAGTCGTTCGAAGTATACACATGCTAAAGCTACTGTTGACACTTCAATATTGCTGTCAATACAAGCTAGAAGAGCTTGTTGTTTGATATTTCGTATCTTTGATAGGGTAAGAGATGGAGGCATCCGAATAGATTCTATTTGTTCGGATATGCTTCCTTTGCGACGACGACGACCATGATTGCCTTCGTCGTCCGAATTTCTTTGGTCATTGTCGTCTTGTGTATTGAACTCTGTTTGATCAAGTAAGGTATAACATCCTTCAATAACTCGTGCACCTATGTATTTTTGTTGGGGCTAAACAAATAATATTGAAAAAGCAATTGAGGTGATTGGATATTGTGGACAAAGATAGGAACCGAAAACTTCGTACCTTTGGTGGCTCCCATTGATCAAACCGTTCTCGAAACTGTTTATTAAGATCCGCCTAGAGCGAAATGAAATATTAAACATTTAGATAGTCGTGAATAGATTGATTACAAAAAAATTATCTATATCATTTACCTTCAAATCTGCCGGACTAACAAAATGTATAGTAGACGAAACAACACATCCTGTCACACGGTCGCCAACCATCACGTGACGATGTCGACCTTTTGTCATTTCTGGATCATCAAGAAACCCTGGATAATAACTTGTCGATTCTTCTGATGAAGAAGAAAACTCATCTGAAATCATTTCATTCCCTAATTCATCTGATTCCATACCACTGCTATTACCCGACTCATCATCGTCTCCAAAGAAAGAAACGTCATCACCAGATTCGCCACTTTTGCTCATAGTATTTGATTCATCGGACAAATTAGAAGAGATTGTACTACTTTCTTTTTCTTCCTCCCTTTTTTTCTTCAGTTGCTCCCTTCGTTTCTTACTTTTAATTCTTTTCACTCTTTGCTTACGCTTCTGCAACGCAATTTTCCGCCCTCTTTTGATGATTTGATTGAATTCCTTGTTTTTCTTCTCAAATCTTGGTAAAAGTGCTCTATAGCTTATTCCACGCCAATCTCTGCTTGGCATAATAAAAGAACTTCCACCTCCACCTAATGCTTCAATATATTTTCGTCTTCGATTTTCTTCTTCCTTTTTTGGCTCATATTTAATAACAGAAAATACACTCATCGGGTAAGAGCTCATTCCTACACAATAGAAACATTACAATAGTGATACAGGATGTCAGCTTGAAATTCAAAGTGCATAGAAATTCAAAGATAAAGATATCAATAATTCAATAATTTACCTGAGAAAAAAATCCTACCATCTAGCAAACATTGGTTATCCTGATTCCCCCTATTAGAAGTAGCAGGTGGAGAAGACACCATTTTACGTTCCCATTCTCGAACTGCAGCTTTGCGAACAACAGTGCGCATAGTAGTTTTTAATTCAGTCTGGGCCTCTTCAACCGGAATCTTCACCAGTGTAGCTTCAAAACCATCGAGTCGTCGACCTGGAGCAAATGTTGTTCTTTCCCCATACATAGATTCTCTAGGAAATGGCACCGCAACCAAACTTTTGTTCGTATCATCTGGAAATTGCTGTAGTTTTAACTTTCCCTCTTCCAATGCAGATAAAGCTTCACTCCCATCAGGGGCTTCTAATATACCTGTTTCTAATTCCAATTGCTCTCTCATTTTAGTCCTTTCTTCTTCAGCAGCAAAAAATTCTTTGTTCTTTTCAACCATCGGTTTCCACCAAGTGGAACCATCACCACCTGTCACCTTAGTATTTTGATTATTCTCATAATTAAGATGTTTCAATAAATCCAACTCAACTTTTTCTTCATCGTCATCTATTGAATGACTTCGATCATGACGATAACTATCACCACCAAAAGTAAGACCGGATTTTCGCTCGGCTTCAAGACCTGATCGCACGATTTCTTGTTCAGCTTCAAGAGGAATGTTGAGCAGGAAATCTAACGCTGCTATTTCACGAGTTGCATTTGATGAGCCTCCATTCGGTGCAGCTTTTCGATATGCCATTACTATGATTCAGCTTTTTATATTATGTAGAGAAGGGATCATAACAATAATCAAAGATGTCATTCTTTCGCTGTTTTTTTATTGTGATAAAAAAGTTGAGGATTTTTTTGCCAATTTCAATCAAATCTCTCTCAAATCTTTGTCAGGTTGGGGGTTGTCAGCATCATGACTAATTTAGCCAAACAAGAAGAATTATTATCTGCAAACTCTCGCCATTTTTTTGAATTTTTTACCTCTCTTTTTTTTTCAGAATTAATTAGACCATACGTACCTATTACTTCTTCATTATCTCTCTAATATTTTTGTTTTCGCTGGAAGAGATTATTATTTAGGGCTAGACAATCCTTTCTTGATACTACAAGTACACTTAATACTTTTTCAACTTGTAATAACCAAACAAATCATGCCGCCACAACAAAACAAGAATGCTTTGTACAATGACCCCTGGAAAGGAATCGAATCTCAATTGGCATCTGCAATAGGTGGTCAGGATAAAATTACATTTGAAATTGCTCAGGCACGAAAAACAGGAAAACTATGTTTGAGTGGTGCGTCAATGACGACTTTGCCCGACGAAATGTTTGATCTACGGAATGATTTGCTTGACAAATATAATGGAGACATGGACGATCAGAATCAATTGAATAGTCATGAAAAAGCATGGCAGTGTTATGGTGAAGAAATGTTAACTATGGTGAGGAGACTCGTCAATAATGTTTTTACATATTTTCTACATATTGATGTAGTTATAGAAAATCTCATCGTCATATTCATTCGTATTATTCATTTCTTACTTTTTCAAAACATAGGTTGACTTATCCGAAAATGATTTGTCATATGCATCATCTTTAGAACGGATGTCGTCCTTCAAGTCTCTGGTATCACTTCACATTCGCAATTGCAAGTTATCGTCATTACCATGGTATTCTCTTAAAAAGAACCTCACATCACTACAAGTATTAGATGCCCCAGGAAACAACTTTGTAGAGGTGCCAATGCATTTACTACCCGAGAGTATCAGTACTTTAAATCTAGCTCAGAACCGCATTGAAAGGCTGGGTAATGATGTTTGTTTATCTAACTTACGTAAGTTGGATCTGCATAATAATAAGAGTTTGGTTCGAATTCCTACTAAACTTTGCACTCCGAGGTAAGATACCTAGTGACTTGCTTGGACATAATTCATTACGTATATCTAGATGCTCACCTTATACTTTGACTTCTATTAGCTTGCAACATGCATACTTCTCTCAAAATTACATTGAGACCGTACCAAAAGATTTTCTGATGTCTTGTAAGACAACACTCCAAACATTAGATTTAAGTGAAAATCAATTAACTCTACCAATGAACTTGATTGAGCATTCAGAGCTGAAAGTTTTGGAGTTGAGATTGAACAAATTAAAAAGTGTGCCTCTCATTCATGAAAACTTATTAAAATTGAATTTGGATCATAACAGTATATCATCAATTGAAGGACTATATCCAATGCTTCAGCAGTGTAATAACTTAGGGAGGACTCAGGATGGTGATTGGTTCCGTCCCAAGCTGAAAGAATTGTATCTTCGTAAAAACAATTTGTCTGACCTACATTCTCAGACTATGGCTGTAATGACACAATTGTCATTTCTTGATATCTCAAATAACTCATTAGAAACAATACCATCTGTAGTTGGATACTTACGGGAGTTGAACAAAATAACATTGGATGGAAACCCGTTCCGAATCATTCGTAGTGCTATTTCGTACAGATCACAAGGTGGTATCGATACAGAAAAGTTAATGAGCTCATTAAGAAAGAAGGATTATCCTCCCCAAGGACCTGGATATCATCCTGATGCTGGCTACTCTGAAGGTCCCAATGGTAAGGATATGGTAACACCACAAAAAGTTATTGAGGCAAAGATGCTTGTGAGGCGAGCAACATTTGATCAGAAATCATTAGATATTAGCGGTCGAAATATTATTGGGGAACTCAATTGGCCTGAAATAATTGAAGCTTTGACGGTTGAAACAGATGGAACGATTATAGGTGACTCGGTTCGAAAACTTAACATTTCAGACGGTAAAATATCAAAGGTTGGAGAGGAGTGGATTGAAGCCCTTCCTTCACTCTCGACTCTTGATGCACGGAGAAATTGTCTTGAGTCATTACCATCAAACTTATCAAAACTTCCTCTTAAATCGATAATTGCAAGTCGCAATCAACTTTCGTCGTATGTTTTAGAGGACATCATATGCATTGAAGATAGTACATTGTGCTCAAGTTTAACGGAGCTCGATCTATCATCAAATAATCTTGATTTTATTCCAGACTCCCTATTTGATTTAACGGCGTTAAAAGTTTTAAACTTGTCTCGAAATAAACTCAAATCTTTGGCTTGGAAATTTGACAAAGAGACAGGGAAAGAACGCGGATGGCGCCATGGCTTGATCAACCTTGAGTATCTGAATCTGAGTGATAACCAAATCAATGATCTTGGATACCTTCCTTTGGCATTATATGGATGTAGAAGCCTCAGAACATTAAAGCTGAATAACAATGCTTTGTATGATATCCCATTGACGCTAGGACTTTTAGAACAGATTACTGATGTTGATTTACTCGGAAACTCACAAAGAAAAATCGGAATGAGAGTATTGACCCAAAGTACATCGCAAGTTCTGAAATACTTAAGAGAAAGGATGGATATCGAGCAAATCTCTACAGCTCGTCGCAGTCATCAGGAAATATTAGAGGCATTGGAAGAAGAATATGGTCTAGATATCAACGTTAAAGAGTCTAACATAGCACTGCAAGATCATGACACGGCGAAAGTAGCTGAAAGCGTTGATCTTCATTCGCCAGCAAAAAATGTAGCTTCAACAGAAAGAATAAATGAGCTAAAAGAGATGATTTGTCAAACTGAAATTGAACTAAATAATCTAAGTCTAAGTCAGGCCAAGCGTTTTGCATTGAAGAAAGAGTTGGCCATGCAGCGATCTCAGCTTATCAGAGAAGAACGGAAGTTGAATAGTCCATTATCAGACAAAATAATATAGCCAAAAAATCGAGTAACTTTACTTATTAGATCATTCATCATTTTTAGTGACAGCCTGTTTTCCTTTGGGTCTTCTCTTGTTATCTTTTAGAAGTGACGCAAGTATCTTCCCCCTTTGCTCACTGCGTTCTACAATATCATCGGCTTTACTATCTAAAGTATGGGTACTAGTAGTGGGTGCAGATGGATTGATAACAACAATATTGGCTGTATCTTTATCACCTTCAAATCGTACAGATTTAGATGAAGACTTTGTACTGTCTTCTAACCCATCAATTTCAAGCGGTTTTATTGTGGATAAATCACTCATAGGTTTGACGTCAATGTCAGGATCAGGTACAGTTTCAAGAGCTGATGCGTCACATGCAGCTTGAAATATTTCTTTTTTGAATTGTAAACATCGACATGGACCACTTGATACATATGCACTAAAGTCGGGACAGTAATTATCTTGTGTTAAAGCACCAATTGCAATAACAGACCATGAAGACATGTCTGAACGGAAGCATTCATTCCCAGCCAAGGCTGTTATTCTGCCTTGCAACACAAGAGTACATACGCTACTCTGTACATTCTTTTCGTAAAGCAGTTTTGCTGGCGGCGGTAGGTGGTTTCCAGGTTCCTTTTCAACTTCTAAAAGCTCTGTAACTGGAGTTGCACTTATCATCCGTAATAATTGCTTATCCGATATATTTTTAACTGTATCTGTATAATTTTGCCGTAAGTGAGCTGCAACAACACGAACTTCATCTTCGGATAACGTTTCATCGACAATCTTAGCATCTAACAAACGCAATTTTGCCCAATCAAATGCTGAGTCTCGTTTCACTTTTTGAGTGTGATCGACGTCTACCCATGCATCGGTTTCGTCAACAATGTCATCACCTAATATAACTTCAATGATATCTTCTAAAGTGATTATCCCTTCCAACGTATAATATGGATCAACAGTCTCATCATCATTGCAGACACCCCGAACTAAAGCCATATGTGTATGACCTGACTTCAAAAATCGCAATACATCACCTAACTTATCATCGGGCCATACAAAGTGCATAGATCTACCAAAAATATGCATCAAATTACGGATTGGTGTGGCATCTTCTGGATCAATAAAAATCAAATCTTTCACGAATAAAAGTCCAATAACGTTTCCAACTGATGATTCATAAACTGGAATACGGGAATATCCAGTTTTAAAAATAGTAGCCATTGTGTCAAAGGTCAATCTATCATCAACATTAATCATAAATGTATTTTCCAATGGTGTCATGACCTCTTTGACAACCATATCTTGATACTTTAATGCCCCCGCCATTGCAGTACCGATTTCTTGATTAAAACGTCCTTCTTTGACATGTATTTCTAATAGTTTTGACATTTCAGCGTTAGAATATGTTGTGGCTAATTCATG
>Ga0213859_10001226_pt1 | contig 11502 bp, 9 predicted proteins | sample PICome_2_FD_160133 | JGI IMG/M metagenome (GOLD analysis project Ga0213859, IMG submission 160133) | Coastal seawater microbial communities near Pivers Island, North Carolina, United States - PICO304 | ecosystem: Environmental > Aquatic > Marine > Coastal | place: USA: North Carolina | collected... | reverse complement strand
GCAGAATGTGTCAAATTACATTCCTCTTCGTACAAGATGTAATATGACGCAGAATGTGTCAAATTACATTTCCCCTTGAACAAAGAGCAAGTGTACATATACTTACTTCTCATAAGAGACCTTCTTGTCGATCAGATTCATCATTAAGGGGACAAGTTTCTTCTTGGTTCCATTAATTGCTGTCGAGTATATAGCCTCAACAGCAACTTGATCCTGGTCGCTTTTGCTAGCCAGCAATGTCGTGGCAACTTTAAGTTCACCCACGGTATACATCTCGAGTATATCACGCCTCACATCTTCGTCGGTCCAGTCTTCAATATCACTGGGATCTACACCGGGCATTGATTCAAGTATCTTCCTACATTGTGCAGGGTTACTCCAATCAATGAACCCCAACGGGGGTTTAGACCCGGGCGAACTTGTGCTCCTCGCCGAACTCTTGGTACCACCTTTCGTCTTCTCCTCGATCTTGTTATTCTCCGACTTCTTGGCCGACTTCTTCTTGTTACTAATTTTCGAAGCATCGTTCTTTGTCTTCTTCTCGTTCTTCTTGTTCGTTTTTTTCTTTTCGTCGAGATCTTTGTCTTGATTGGACTTGGAGGACTTCTTCTCAATAGTAGAGGACTTTTTCTTCTTGTTTGATGTCTGCGTGGTAAGCATCATTACGTCCTCATCGTCATCGTCATCATCATCGTCGTCGTCATCGAGATTGAATACGAGACTCTTGACGGACTTCGACGGACTCGAGGAAGTGTCGAGTTTCATACTTTTCATTTTCTTAGAAACCGACGTCGACGATTGTATCGATCCTGATGACCTCTTCGATGATGTTGATGATGGTGATGGAGTGGTAGCCACAGTAGAGGATGCTGGACTAGCCGACGATGCTCGTTGTTTATAACGGATCTTAGTAGGATGGGATATTGGTGTGGTATATCCACGACTTGTAGATACCACCCTTGTTGTTGTCTTGAGTTTCTTGGGCATGGTAAGGAGAGGGAGGTGTTGAATGGAGGTGGAGGCGACGGTGTGTGTAGATGTTTGAAGTAATGGAAAATCTTTTTATGAGAGGGAATGATATCAACATTAACTCTCTCTCTGTGTTGATATGTCCAGGATATTTTTTCTCAAGGATATGCAAATACGTATCCAATTTGTAATTTTATAACTGTTGTATTTTTGATGGCTACGTAATTCATTCATTATTGCAAAACACATCTGTGACAGCTTCGTTTACCTATCACTAGATTGGTTGAACTTTCTCTTGCCTCTTGACACCTGAATCTTTCGCAGAGGTTACAACCTAAACGTCACGTCAATCTACAAGACGGGGTAAAGAACCCCAAGAATGTTTTACTTATGATGTGCCTTAATATGACGAGAAATTGAAACCATATGATGAGTAGCCGTGAATATATCACTAAAATGCCTACCCCTTGTTGTGTTGATGTGTGTACTAAACAGCTGTAATTGTACACAGTGTGTGTTGTATCCAAACGAGCAGGATGCAATTGCAACAGTTAGTGATTGCCTAGTACTATGAAAATGTAGGTGAAGAGGATGAAATACCGTTTATAACTTGCTTTCTCTAGGTGAAGATACGTACCCACAAGCTGCGTTGATTTACAGATCTCTATAATAATAATGGTTCACGTCAATGATTTACTTATCACTGGCATTTGGCGGGAAAATGCGTCAGAATCCAAGATGGATCTTTTATCATCAGCAAACAGAGGAATTGTTACAATTTGATGCGGGAAGAGATGCGAAGAGATGCGTCGTAATTCTGTTGACACTTGGCCACAAAAATCTTCTTCACTTTATCACTACCACCACTACCAATAAAGATCAACCTAACAGCCATCACAATAGCAATACAAAAAACAAACAATACAAGGGTATCATATTCCCACACCAAAAACCATTGCCATCAAATAATTCTTTTCTCGTGACAAAACTACACTATGGTGATGACGACACGGAGAAATAGCCCAGCAGGTGTCAAGGTCAAGGCCACCCCACAAGAGAAGAGTCAGCGCTCACGAACGCAAGACACGTCCGGCCCTCCCGGCGGTTCTCCGACGCGTCGTTCAAATAGATTAGCCAACATCAACGATAGTAATAACAACACGCTGAATAATGACCAAGAGATTGTAAATAGCGGCACGTCTAGTAATGAATTGGCAATTCCTCCTAATGATAATAAATATACAACTCCTACTAAGGCTGGCGGCGAAATTCCCGCTATGCTGAATGACCCTACCGAAAGCGATTCTCCGGCCAACGGTCCCAATGAGAATGATAATAATTCGACATTGACGAATGAAACCGAGAAGACCACGATAGGAGAGTCTATCAATCAAGAGAAAGAGGACGGTTCCGTGGTACCGACGAATGCTACCAAAACAAACAATACGGGAGAAATTGCAACCACTCCCACAGAACAAGTACAGGAGAAGAGTTGCAAACCATCTCCTACTAAACCATCTCCTACTAATAACGACAAGAACTTAAGAGACACCAAGAGCTATAATGCACAAATACATAACACTATGTGGGTGTATCTTTATCCTATGCAAAGAGATAGAGATGGCAATATTGTTTGCGAATCCCTTCGCACAAATTACAATACTTATCATGAGTTAGCTTGTAAAAATATCATGTTAAGCTTTCTCGGACATAGTTTACCCCGTAAAGAGTCTGAAGAGGGTAGGACTTCTCCTGGTCATGACATGGAAATCCTTCTAGTACCTCCAGAAGAGAAAAGCCGCAGAGTAAGTTTGTACGAAGAATGTCCCTCTTTTCGTTCTATTGTTATTTCATGTACTTATCAGGACTCATATTCAAACTCTTCTTTACCTTTTTACGTTACACTGTAATTTGTGTATTTTGACCCAAATTGCGTTTAAATGTATCCACGTGATTCCTGTATTTCGATGCAAATTGTGTTCAAATTCATTATTGTATTGATGTATTTCGACACAAATTGTGTTCAAATCCATGACTCAATATATGTACCAATAATATATGTACCAATATGAATTATTGGATTGTGCCAACTATTACATTTGAACACATTCTGTGTCGAATTACGCATATCTTCAGATAACTAAAGCTGATGAAGATTTCGGAGAACTTCAATCTTTCACGAGTGTCGAGTTGAAAGGCACGGGGACTTACATAAGATTCCGACCAAAGGGTGATGAATTTACCGAGTCGTGGGGTCAACTAGACGCTGCCGGCGGTATTGATCCCGATGGAAATATCTCGAGATACCTGATGATGAATGCTACAACAGAGCAAGGTAGAGCAGGTATTGCACATATGAATGGAGTTACAGAGCTGTGGGATGAGAAGGTTAAGGGCCACAATGATAAAACCACTGTGCAGCAAAAGTGTTATGATCTGTTATGCCTTGTTGTTGACAATGGAAAGCGTCCAGTCATGTGTAGTCATATAGAAGGTTTGCACAGGGGTGGAGCCATGATTTCTTTAACAACGGGGAAGGAGATCAATAGTTCCACAGGTGTATTATCAAAACCGCTTTCGTTCAAGTACTTTCTTGATGTACTGGTCAACCCCTCCCAATACGATCATGACATCAAATTTAACTCCACGGAGCATTTCCAACAATTTCTTCATAACAAGTTGGTGGGTACAGAAGGTTTTGATAAGTGTGCTTATGTTGGTGACCCTTCAACTGTTACTGTTCGGTATATAAGCGTGGCTTCGGACAAGTGTGACATTAATTCGATCTTGGAAAGGTTGAGGAGATATAGTCAAACAATTTCAGACCACAAAATTGTGTCACAGAAAAAGTTGGCTGATCGGTACATTGCGGAATTGATTCATGACATTACTTTACCGAACAAACAGTCGAGCCTTGATATTGATAATTATCACTACGATCCTGATTTTACAATTCCTCCAAACGAAGTACTTTGGGAACCAAGGAAACAAGTCAAACCAGCACAGCTAACGAAACAACTAGCAATGGCCAAGGAAGCATTGATATCTGATCGCAAGGCTGCTATTAAGAAATTTGTGGATGTAACTTTAACCAACAAGGAGATATTACCGTCTGCTATCGAGAAAGAAGCTATGGGATTGCCAGATATAACATTTGACCCAAGGTTTGAGAACTATTGTAAAAGGCCGTTCGATGAGAACACTAACAAGGAGATGAAAGAGCTCTGGACGTTTCCTGTGGTGGGCGATGACAAAAAGACAATTAAACCACCGTTTATCAATAAGTTCTCCACGTTAGTGATCAATCCCGGCACGCACAATACGAAGGCATTGAACACTTGGATAGCAAATACTTGTTGGTTTCTCCCAAAAATTGTGCATATATTGTTTGCTGAAAAGTTGAACAAGCCTGTAACATGCGTTGAGGGGGAGGAGGTTAAGCAGGTGTGCTTGTATGCAGTACGTTATCATGCCAACTCTTATGGGTCGGGTAATGTTCAGGTACACGGGATGGCAAAGCTAAATTATCCTAACATACCACATGCCACCCACACAAATTCACCAAATGTGAATGTCATTGCAGCAGCGTTAATGGTATGCGATGTAATCAATGTGACGTTGATCCACCCGGAGGAATTTGAGCAAACGTGTCGACGAAAAGTAGCTCACAGTCAAGCTGAAATCAACATGGCAATTGCCAGCACAAAGAGAGATATGAGTGAATGTGTAGGTGAAACATCAAAGGCCTTTTCTTCCATCAGAGTTAGAAACAGCAAGGCAAACATCACTGATATTTTACACGCACTAGGTTCGTTTTGCATTCATTTTGTTTGATGATCGTTTGTATGTTACTTACAAACATTAACTTGTTTCTTCCTTTCGATGCAAATATATTTCAACACAAAATGTGTCAAATTCCATCTCACCACAAAACATACTTGTCAGCCATGACTTACACTGCCGCACTTGAGTATGCGCACGTCGTGAAATCACTTCTAATTACATCTTGTACATTACCCAAGGGGAAGACAGACAGGGGCAACAAGACCATATTAGAACGATTCATTTATATAAATATTATTCGTGAACTAACACAAGTGATTCGTCATTATGGTTTGTTCCCCAATCTGTCCTATTTTGTCCATGAGCCCCATCTGAAACTCGCCTATGACTACATGTCGAATAAAGAAGAAGCAAGTGCTGGCAAGTTGGTGCAATTTAGAAAATTGCTATTTTCTATGGGTGTGACAAACATTAATAACCACCCAAGTAAAACCAAGTGTGTCACAAACGAGTTATCTCGTAGTATCAAGGCGGATGTAACGTTCAATCCCAATACTTGCAAACAATCGTTATTACCAATATTGATCCTACAGATAATCTATTGCCTAAAATCAACATGTATCGAGGTGATCGTACCCACTAAAAAAACAGACGAGAAAAAAGGTGCTACGACGCCAATCAAGAAAAAATTGAAACTCCCACCTGGACAGAATTTGGTGATTGCCGGATCATATGAAGGGATATCAGAAGGCAATAATAGACACCCATTCGACACTTTATACTTTACTGTTAATGGTAAGACCAAAAAAGTGGGAAGGATCGGTTTATTGAGATTGTTAGGGTTAAGCTCAAATCAGAGTAAGAATAACGGTGCGCGACTATTGCGGCTGAACACTTTAGCTCCAATATGTTTTGAACCAGATCCTAACGTTGGCAAGACGAAGAGTAGTAAGTTGTTTGAAAATGTACTTAAATGGTGGTTGAAGGAGATACAAGATGATCAAAATAGGACTCTCCTTGAAATTAAACTTGTTGACCATGTGAGTTCGTCAAAACCTGCCAATGCCAAACAATCGGACCCACCTGATAATTGCAACAATATTGATCCAAGTGACTCTGATGAAAATGACTCCGACGACGACAAGCAACATGAAAACCGACGCAAAACGAATAAGAAAAGAAAACAAGATAATAATGACAAATCAACCAGCACTCCAGCAACTAAAAAGAAGAAGACATTAACAGATGTAGAGGTAAACATTCCAATGATGGAATCAGTTATTAACATGTTACAATTTGTGGAAGAGAAGAGTGCATTCGAAAATGATGACAAATTGAAATGGGATAATCTTGTGCTGAATTTTGCAAAATCATCGTTCGGTGGAATAAAAGAAATGAAGAAACATGCCAATGATCCCAATATTAGTTGCGGTAGCATCGTGGAGCACTGTCAATCCTACCTAGACCGACTTAATAATGTAAAATCTTCGAAGACTAGCCAGTTGGGTGGAATGACTCTATCGGAAAAGGAGGAAAAATACACATATGAGACTATTATTGACAAGTTGAATAAATTACAGCGAACTTTCCCAATGGCTAAGATTGAAGTGCTCCCTCAAAAAAGGGTGACCAATGCTCTGGTTGCCATCAATACTGCGTATCAGTCCACATCCGATCCCAATGTGCCAAATATCCAAGACCCAAAATCACTCGTGATGAAGAAGTTTATTGCTTTCAAAGTAAAAGATATTCCAAAATTGAAGAAAGTAATGTATGGCGATAAAGCAACAAATGACAAACCAGAATGGATGATAGCCCTAACAGAGGAGATGAAAAGGTGGACGAGTGGTGATAATAAGTGGAAAATATCTCTCTCTTTATTCCAGTGGGCAACTAGAGATATAACACATGTCATTGTGTTAGACGAAGAAGCTTACGATAGGTGTTTTCCAATGGAGGAAAATGATAAGAATCCTCCTGATGATGGTGAGGAGTTAGACTTTTAAAATGTGGTCATGTGTGTATGTGTTGATGTACCGATAAGTATTATTTTATGCTCTGTAATGTTAACGATTACCAGTCTATACTGACATCTTTATTATACTACAAACACTCAATATCCTCCTCATATTTATATATAATAGATTGTTACGGTCTAGATGTATTTGTCAGGAAGGAATGGGAAAACCAAGGTGACGATTCTTTACCGCTGCCAGGAGTGTCAACATTACAAGCAGCCACACTAAACTCATTAGCAACACGAACTGCGTATTTGAAACAATCAATCTTGGATTACGAAATTGGATCTGATTTAGCGTCTCTTGGAGAGGAAGATATTAGGAGGAGATATGGAGCCGCAAAAGCAGTATCAATGCTACACACCAGAAACCAGTTTCTAATGGGCCAATTGACAATTCAATCAGATGAACACCTGAAAGAGACTTGCGAAGAACTGACCCTTATTGAAAGGCAATTTCAAGAAGCCATGCATGCCTACTTTTGAAGCACCTGCGATATAGAGTAAAGAAATGAATAGTGTTTGTTAAGATTACTGCTATTCAAAGTGACTTTATGAAACGTAGTACATAATGTAATCTAACCCAATATGTGTTGGTTTACACTAGTCAGTTCATGCACTCTCCGACTAAACTTAGTTCTAAGTGACTTTATCAGACGGGTTATGTAATCTAACGCAACGTGTGTTGATTTACACAACTACTTCTAACCATAAGCCCGACTAACACGTCCATCATGTAGTTAGTGGTTATACATACCCCAATCCTGATTGAAAGGAAAACTATTAAAATATAAAGATTATATAGATATGTATATCATCGGGTTCGTTTAACAAAGAGAAATTAATAGGTAACCGCCCTTGCTGTGTGTACCTGCTACTCAACTAACGAAGGATGACAAAAAGAGGAAAAGGCTTGACAATCTATATCGTATTGAAACGAGTCCCTTGTAAACATATAGAATAATAATAGATAATCTAATAATACTCATGTATTCTGTCACATTTAGAGACAAATTACAGGGAACCCCTACTTATCTTTAATATGTGGCTCATGTATTCTGTCACATTTAGAGACAAATTACAGGGAACCCCTACTTATCTTTAATATGTGGTTGATATCCCCATTTTTTTAATAAGGCAAAGTAATTCTTTGCTGGTATACCACGTGCAATGTAAACAGGATAGGTGACATTTTCGAAAGGCGGATTGGCAATGAAAGCTTTCCATTGTTGTGAAGTTGAGTTGGATGGAGGTAGTATGTATTTCCTGTTGGGGTGAATCATGTTGCATGCTTTCATTTCTCCGTATTTGTCAATCATTGCTTGTGACGGCATTCTATCCGTGCAAACAAAGCCAATGGGATCGTTGCCGTAAATGTTGACATCGGGGAGAGAAAGTCCTTCATCAATGACACATATTACATCTCCAACTATAAAGTTAGAACCCCAATGGTCTTTTAGCTCTTGATTTACATTCCGCTGTTGTGCAACGCCTGTTCGGTTGACGGTGTCATTAAATTCACGAGTTGTGAATCTGCCAGCGGTGATCAATGCATTTGCTCTGTGGTTTGGTAATAATTGCTTATCCAGTCCTTCACTGTCGTAATATATAGGTACCAGCCGACGTTTTCCATCATCACACCAAATCCAGTATTCCCGACGCTCGAAGCATGTCTGTCTATCATGACTGAACAACAGAAGTTGATTCTTTAGTTCGTCATCATTGTTGTTACTAATTTCGATAGGAAGGATGTCTATGTCATGAATTGCATCACAATTAATCCTCAACAGTTTTGCTCTAGAAGTAGTGCTCATGTTGAAAATATTGCTGTTATCGAATGAGGCAAGCGTGTGAGGTATCTTCATTTCGAGACACTATTGCAGTCAGATGACATGGGCGGGAAGAGAACCGCCAAAAAGAGTACATAAAGCAACATAAAGTGCTCATGGTGAAGATAATGACACTCTTATGCGTAGAAACAAGGGTTGGGTTCGTTTAACAAAGAGAAATTAATAGGGAACCGCCAAAAAAGAGAGGATAGCACTACACGCCTTCGTTAGAGATTGGACGCCATGACGAACATGGCTAGCAATACTGCTACTCTGTATGTGCGATGTGATTTAAGCAACTATGATGGGAATCGCAATATAACAATCACTTGGGATTATATACCAGTCGGGGCAACCCGTGTCGTCCGCGATCGGGAAGATTCTTCATACCTTAACACCCTCGAATCCGCCCTCGTTAATCGACACGAACAATGGCATTCAGTGGCAATCTGTGTAGGACAACCACCAGAACGGGATCAATTAGTACATCTCCTCATTAATCACAAGCATAAATACGACGATCTTAGATTTTCATTTATGTCTGGCCCTGAATTATCAGAATTTGTTAGCTCCCTAATTGGCAATATAACATGTTATTCATTGTCTTTATCGGTAATTACTGATTGCAGTTGTTATTTTTATGAAGACATAAAAAAAATTATTAATAATTCACCCAATTTAACACATTTCTATATAACCACAAGTCATGACAAAGATGGAAATTCTGTCACCGGCGAAACCTTACACAATTTATTGGTACAAATGGTATGCGATACATCGAGTGTTTCTGCCACTTACAATTCCAACCATACTTTATTCCGTGTAAATAATCGCCATTGGGACGAATCAATAAGGGATAGAACAGATCTTGGAGCTTTATTACAATTAAATAACATTACAAACAAAGATCATGTTGCAAAAAAAAAGATACTAAAATACCATCCCAATATAGATATGGTGCCACTTTTTGATTGGAATAAAGAAGGGAGAGGGGAACGTGATCTGAAAGCACTGCCGTATGTTATTGCATGGTTTGAAAGAGCTCAAGTTGTAGAAGAGGATGGAGATAGTTACGGTATCGCCAACAAAAAGCTATCTGCTATATATCAATTTGCAAACGCATTACCCTTGCTGTTTGTACCTGCTACTCAACTAACGAAAAATGACAAAAAGAGGAAAAGGCTTGACAATCTATCGTATTGAACAAATCCCTTGTAATCATATAATAATAATTGATAATCTAATAATACTAATGTATTCTGTCACATTTAGAGACAAATTACACCAGTGTTTTCACCTCGTATCCTCAATACACTCAGAACGACATTCTGTCTTTATAAGTGTGAAAAGATGGGACAGTTGATTGTACGTCTAATACACGCGCAATTAATGGAACCAAGAAGAAACTTATCCCCTTAATGATGAATCTGATCGACAAAAAGGTCTCTTATGAGAAGTATATGTACACTTGCTCTTCGTTCAAGGGGAAATGTAATTTGACACATTCTGCGTCATAATACATCTTGTACGAGGAGGAATGTAATTTGACACATTCTGCGTCATATTACATCTTGTACGAGTAGGAATGTAATTTCAATAGTGTGTAATCTAACACAGTTTGTGCTAGTTTACATTGAGTTAGTTTGTTAAAAAGATATTTCACTACTCTTTCTAACTCGTCGATGCATAACACAATGATAAACAACCCTACATCCCTCGTTTAGGTCGATTCAACCATGCAAGTATCGCATCCCTTTTCTCCGCGGTCCTGAGAAGATATGGGGTAAAATCGGAATGGTCAAACAGCCCCTCTTGGCGTAGCAACATGTACGGAAAACAAGGACGTCGTGGCATCCTCACATCAATAGGATAGAAGGTATGAGACCCTACTTGTAAAGGTTCCCCCGCGACAATCTCCGATACATTGCCATTCGTTTTTCGTAACTCCCTCCTCAATCTCTTCATCTCTACTCTATAATTTTTGTCGCCAGGATAGAAGAACATGAAAGCGTTCAGCCCATGAACCCAGTATATCATTAAGCCCTTTTCCTCCAGACTTGATTGCTGTATCGCGACAATTTGAGCAACGGCGTCTTCTAATTTGACGCCGACTAGAGTGTTTCCACCATCACGCCCTAATACTTCCATAATTTGTAGTAAATAGTTTGCAATCCAACGCAAGATGTATCCGTATTGTGAATGAAGAGGTGAATTCAAGCAACCGTATGAAAAGATGTTGTTTTGTTGTTAAGAGGGATTTGTGTGAATTTGCATGCATCAAATTACCACATCTTGAACTACCTAGAGTCAGGATTTTTCCTTTCTTGCCTCTTGACACCTCTTCGAATCTTTCGCAGAGGTTACAACCTAAACGTCACGTCGAACTTCAGGACGGGGTAAAGAACCCCAAAAATGTTTTACTTATCGCGTGCCCCAATATGACGAGAAATTGAAACCATATGATGAGTAGACGTAAATATATCACTAAAATGCCTACCCCCTGTTGTGTTGATGTGTTTACTAAACCTCAGTAATAATACGCAGTCAGGATTTTTCCCGCGCAAGATACGGGCACTTCAAGCATCTTCATTTCGAGACACCGTGTCAGAGCTACAAGCTTGTACAAGCTACAACCTTCATAAATAGTTGAATCAACTCCTACAACCTACCTATGTACAGACATTTAATGTAATGAGACACGTGTCCGAATCAAAACTGCAATATTAGTCTTGTACAAATTTCAATACACTACAACCCCTACATTACAACACTAGTCTGTCACTGACAGTAACGCCACAGTGATCCTTGGCTACATTATAAGCTTATAATTATAATTTGACACTTGGTACTATATGATATTGTTATGGCTACCAGTCCCAAATACTAATAACTGTCTGCCAGGGA
>Ga0213859_10001222_pt1 | contig 11519 bp, 6 predicted proteins | sample PICome_2_FD_160133 | JGI IMG/M metagenome (GOLD analysis project Ga0213859, IMG submission 160133) | Coastal seawater microbial communities near Pivers Island, North Carolina, United States - PICO304 | ecosystem: Environmental > Aquatic > Marine > Coastal | place: USA: North Carolina | collected... | reverse complement strand
TGTTCATTCGAAGATCCTTGTAGAAAAAAGGGATTTAATGCCATAATTATTAACCAATAAGATCAAAAGGTGGAAGTTCATAGTCAGTAGACATTCTTTGCCTTATTTCATCCAACTCCCTCTGCCCATCCTCATAAATTGCTCTACCATTTAATTCAACACCACCAGGAAGTTTTACTCCTTGGAACTTAATTAAATTTTGTCCCCACTGTTTTTTAATTGCGGCAGTTAGATATTTCTTAACAAAACTATCATTATATACATTAGAGAAAGTTTCTGGATCTAATGCCCTTTCACAGTCAATTACTAAATAATCACCTAAAGACATGGCTTGCCAATCTATATCAAGATAAAGTCTATTCTGCCTTTTATTAAATCTTATCTGCTTGTCTGTTGTTAAGAGATGATCAATATCTTCAAGATAAGTTTTTGTCATTGCATAAGTTAGCAAATCAACAGAGTTGAAATAATATAAGTCATTGAGGAACAATTGATATTTGATACTAAACATTCCACCAGATATCGAACTAGTGTCAAACTTAAATATCTTATTGATACCAATTACACTGTCTGGAATTTCTAAAAAATTAGTAGTTTCTTCAAAATTTGAAATGACTGGACTTGAAGGTGCCGGTCCAGATACTGCTGAAGTGGCTGCAATTCCGACACCAGATAACCCAGTTGCTCTTCCTCTGTCTAAATCATCCTGAGTTATTTCATGCTTCAAATACGTTCTTACAACACCATCAAAGTGCCTTTCCTGGAAGTATTGAATAGTATCATCCAAAAGATCATCAACTTGCTCATCTGCTACATTGATTTCAAGAACAGGTGCTCCTAGTTGTCTGAGACAGTATTCTTTAAGTTCTTCTCTGGTAGTCGGTTTTGCCATTAGTAGATACCTCCGTCAATAAGTCCAGCCTCAAATGTTCCTGCAACAAAAACATCACTTGAAAAAGTTGAAATTCCAATGAATGTAGATAATCCAGATACTGATAAATTTGATAAAGTAGTAGATCCATTCACATCAAGTAATGTACCTACAGTAGCAATACCACTTACATTCCAATTTCTTGCAGTTGCTTCATCATAAACAATATCATCACTAACATATAGATCACCTCCAACATAAAGATCTCCACCAGTAGTAGTTATTCCTCCAGCAGATGCCAGTGTTGTGATACCAACAGACTGGAATGTTGAATTTACTACTAAACTTAAAATATCAACTGCAGCATTAATATCTACCTGCGATGAAAATGTTGCAATACCGGCAACACTAATACCTTCACCAATATTAACTTGCTTTGCAATTCCAACACCACCATTGACAACTAATGCACCAGTTGAAGTTGAAGTTGATTGTGTAGTATTGGAAAATGTTACAATTCCTGTAATATTTAATGACGAATCAATAGTATCCGTCATGTAGAATGTTTCTGTGGCAAGATCCCATACCAGGATCATACCATCTTCATTCTTCCTTACTGAATTTACATCACTTAAATTTACTAATCGTGTTGGGGGTGTAGTAGCATTAGATAAAACTCGAACTACATTTGATGGTCCGACTCTAGCTTTTATATTTGGCATTACCTAGTTACTCCTGGTCTTACTAGTGCAGCTCCTTCTACTAATTTAAAAACACCACCACTACTATCTGTTGCCTTAACATCATAAACATATCTACCTTCTTTTAAAGTAGATGTTAATGTTGATCCTAGTGATACTTTAACTTGTCCATTAGTTGGAGTTGTTGCAGTAGTTGCTAGTGAAACTGCTGTTGTAGTGGTATATGTTTTTCTAATTTGAGCTTCTATAGTATATCCTGTTAAATTTAAAGCTGCATTAGTATTGGAGTCTTCTAGAGCAAAAGTAGTATCAAAATCAAACCCCTGTTCAATTACTATATTTGATACATAAACCGCCATTATCTTATGATGATAATATACCTATAGCTATTTATATTAATTATTTTGGCTAGTTATTTTTCAGAAATTCTTTGAGAAGAGATTTGATTTCATCAATATCTTTTCTCATGTCTTCCAGTTCTTCTTTTTGAGATTTTTGTTTTTCTATTTTCTTCAGTCTCTGATTATATCCAATCGTATCATAACTCAAAATTGCTCCAGTATCCTCATCCCGATAGAGATGAGGATGATCTTTAACTTTAGATAACTTCATTTCAATGCTAGAGTTCTAAGATCTCTAATAATCGGATAATTTGCTTGATCTGTCGATGACATTACGACCTTAATTCTGTATCCACTAAAATCTTCAAGATCATTTGCAGTAAATTCGTACTCCAAATACTGTCCCTTTTCACTTGCTGGAACTCTAACATCAGGTTTTCCATCGTTAAGAGATTCATTTACAACTTTCAAAGAACCTTCGGAAGTTAATTCCAAATTATCAAATCCTGGGAAGAGTTCAAATTCCTGTTCAACTTCAGTAGAATCATCTCTAATCAAACTATACAGAACTCTAATGTCTGCTGGATTGGGTCTATAAGCAGTCAATATAACTTTGAGAGATGATGCTGGTTGTGCTAGATTTATTGTATTAGAAACATAAACTGCTTCATGTGGATCATTATTAATAGAATTTGTAGATGAATCTGTAGCATAATTCGTTACTGGACTGTTAATATTGTCCGAAATAAATTCTATTGCAGAATCATCTAAGAAAATCATTGGTGAGAGATTTTCATTAGTAGTATTAAGTGTTACTGTAGAATTAAAAGATCTCTTTCCAGATACATTATTAAATGCAGATTGATTCAACTCATTCACCCTGGAACATACCATACGAACAGAATCTAGATCATTTTCTTGATTTGGAGTTACTGAATCTACCGTATTTTGTAAATTGAAGGATACTTCACTTCCATCCATACTAGTTCCTGATGTGGTTCTAATATTTGCAGATATTGAAGTCTGTCTACCTGGTGATAAGATATTGAATCTTGGATTAATTCTATTAAATATAATATTCTCAGATGCCTTAATTTTTTTACCACCACCAATTAATTCATTTGTAAATGATGCTTGTGGATATGATACAGTATCTGTTGCTCTATCAAGTCCTATTGCTTTCCCTTCAATAGTAGATGTTGCACCTCTATCAACCTCAACATAGTATGAATTACTTTCAATTCCAGTATCAGAAATATCATAAACTACATTATTAATTCTTCTCAATGAAATTCCATTTAACTCATACTTCATAACTCTATCACCGATTTCATGTGTTTCGGCAATTCCTTCAACAGATCTTGCTGAAATGGTCAGTTGATTTGAAGATGCTGCAGTATATCCAATAATTTCGTCACCAATCTTAACGTATCCTATATTTGTGGCACTGACTGCTTGACCTTCAAAAGTTTCAAAGATTGTAGAATCATCAACTTGAATTACTCCAGAAGCACCCGTAGTAACAAGAAGTTGTGAGGTCAGTGTTGTTGGTGATGTATCAGAAACAACGTCATTCAATTTCAATTTATTATTATTTGCATACATTCCATGATTGAAATGCTGAACTTGCAGATAATTTCCAGAATAAATTCCACCTTCTTCAGTTGCACTTAAAACATCTGTGTTTGCAAGAGAAACCTTAACGTTAGAATTATTATAGTATACTAAATCACCAGTTGGAATAGATCCCTGAACATTAGTGAGACGTAGAGTATCGATATCGCCACTAGCAGTAACTGTAATAACTGCATCTCTACCTGTCTGACTACCGGTATTTGCGAGTGCAACAATATCACCACTATTATATCCAGTTCCTGCAGAAACAACCGATATTCCAGTAATAGTACCAGAAGCATCAACACCAGAAACATTAAGGGTTAATCCACTACCACTACCAAATACATTGGTTGTAGATCTTGTTCCTGTATTATAATTCAAACCAGCAGCAGTTGTGGTAATACTACTAACACTGCTTCCAGTAGAAACAATTGTTCCCACTGAAGTTCCTGCTCCTGCGATCCTTCTACCAGCAGTTAAAATACCAACTAACCCATCAGTTGAAAGGATGGTCGTAATACCAAGTGTTACGTTCTTAGGAAGGACTGTAATTGCATTTTCTTGAAGTGTTGGAACATATCCATTACTTGAATCCAATGGAGGATTGCCAAAATGTGCAATTCCAGTATTTGATGTGAATTTTGCTTTATAAAGTTGGAACTTAAGATCAGATTCTTGTGCTGCAGTCCATATCGAACCATTTTGTGATTTAAACAGACTTCCAAGTGCAAACTGTCTAGAATATAATATTGCCTCAGAATCTGGAAGATTTGCAGTTTCAATAGTCTTCTCTCCCATCTGTGCAGTCCAAACTTCATATTGGTCTGTGTTTGGTGCAAGTAAAACCATCGCATATTCTTGACCAGGAGCAAGATAGATTGGAGTATCAAATTTCACTCTAGTTGGTATTTGTCCATTTGCTGAAGTTGTAATTTCACTTGGAAGAATAGTTTTTGGTTCTCCAATAGCATTTAAAGTTGGTATTCCTAATTCGACAGTTCTTATCTGAACTGTAAGTGGTTCATTTCCTCCTGGTTTTGATGAGAAGAATAGATCTAATTCTGTCAGGAATACTCCATTATCATCATCATTATCTCCACTGAAATCTGGTGCTTCAATATCTCTACCAACAGTAAAGGTTTGTGCAAGTGGATCTGCTCTTTGAACAGTAGCATTTGTTATGGTCGTAGTTATAGTAGTTACTTGCTGTGTTTTACGCCATGTACCAGTTGCAGTGTATGTTGTATCTCCAGCAGAAATTAATTTACTTCCTGGTAATGGAGTTTGATTTATTGAACTACTGGTCAATCTATAAGTTTTCTTTCCAGTAAGAATTCTTGGATTTGGTGCAGGATTAACGTGTGGATCCTTAATGAAGAATGATCCAAATAGTGTTCCATTAATATCAGAAATAAGTCTGAGATCTTTTACATATGCAATTGCACCACTAGTCTGTCCAACAATTTTACATCCCTTTTCAATATACCCACTAAAACTTCCTTGTGCCTCTGATGCGAGAGAATCAATGTCAATATTAATGGTTTTGGAGGATTGGCTATATCCAGATGGTATATTCTCTGATGTTACATATGGATTGGTAGTATATGTAGTTTTTGGTGAATTAAATTTTCCAGTTTTGTGATTTGATGATGCCAATCTAAATGTTGCTATTCTGTCACCATCTTTATAAACCCTTACAGTTTCTCCTTTTTGAAAACTTCCATTGGAAGAACCGTAGTTTGCTAAAGTATTTGAATTTGCAATTTCAATAAGTTTTGGAATAAAATCTACATTACTATGACTATCTAAGAATTGATAGTGTCTCGCAAGAGGTCTGAAAAGACTTCCAAAGAAACCAGTATTTCTAGAGCGAATATACTTTTCAGCTCCTGAAGAAACAATAACAGTTCTAGTGCTGGAGGATGTTGTTGTACTAGCAAAAGCACCAGTAGTGGTTACTGTCCTTGTTTCTGTTCTTGGTGGAAGTTGAATGGTTCTTACCCAAGTATCGGTGTTTGGAGAAAGATCAATTAAACCATTATATTCAACAATATGGAATGGATTAACATTTTCAACACGAGTTGCAAAAGACTGACTTAACCAATTAATTGAATCATATTTTAAAGTAATTGCATTACCTGTCTTTTGTACATTTGGGTCTAATAAATCATAATTTTCTGACAAATCTAACTGATCTTCAGCAATTTCTACAGCAGGAATAGGTCTCTGCTCTAAGGAATTTCTTGCTGCAAATGGTCTAAGTTCACCATTAATAATATTAGCAGTAGTTAAACTCTTATTAGATAAGGTATCATTATCAAAATCATCTACAAAAATTCCACTCTTAAATCTATCATTTCCGTCAGAATCTTCAATTGTCAGAGATTCTGTATTGATTTCTAGTAAACTTAAGGAAGTAAGTCTCTCCAAGTTTTCAACTCTATCCTCAAGATCACCAATATCTCTCATAGTATATCTTCTATTGTCAATCATGCTGATTTCAGCATCATCAGGATTGTACAAATATGCAGGAAGATTAATTTGTGCTAGTTGCATCAATTCTACATCTTCATTTGCTGGTGGTGCTGGTTCTACAGAGGAAGTGCCTTTTCTTACAATTACACTTCCAAACTTATCAAGATATACTCTATCAATTCTAGGGAGATAAAAATCATATCCGATTAAAGATCCTTCACCCGGTTTCAGTACAAACTTAGGATCTGTTCCAAAGTTTCTTGATGCAAAATCAAATGGTGATGATGTTGTTACTGAGAAATCCTGAACTCTTGGTCTAAAGTCCAAAGTATCAGATGCTCTAGTCCCTCTTGAACCAATGTTAGGAATATCATCTGAGAATCTATCTGCATCATAACTAAGAACAGTAAATACATCACCATTATCTGATGTTGGAATTGTATAATGATCATATACAACCAAAAGTCTTCTTTCTGGAACTTGAGATCCTACTCTAACTAGTCTTGAGAAATCATAGTATTCGTTTCTTTGACCTTTATCGAGGGTAAAGTTATTTGTAATATTTTTATACTTTCCAAATGTTATTTGTTCTATAGTGGAAATAATTCCAGACTCTTTAAATGTAACAGTCTCTCCAACAGTGAGTGTTTGATCATTTAAATAAACAATACCGAGATTGTTTGTTGGGACTGATGGTGTTGAAGAGGCATTTAGAACAATTCTAGCCAGTGCACCACTAGTAGAACCAATAATATCTTCACCAACGATTGCATCGGTATCTACTTGAGATATGGAAGAGAACTGAACTCTATCTAAAACAGGATCTGCAGTATTTGTTGATTCATATACAGCAAGAACTTTAGCAACATCAGGAACATTCAAAGAAATTTCATTATCCTGAACTCTTAATCCATAATACTCATTGTAAGTCAGTCCATTACCAGAACTAGAGATTGTAGAAAGATTTACAATATTTAAAGCACTTCTTGTATATTCTTTGATCTTACTTTGAATACCATTCTTTTTAAGAGTTACATTTACAACAACACTACTTTGTGAAGATTCTAATCCTTCAATAGTTACTGTGTTTCCACTTATGGAGAAAGCATCAGATGTGATTGTTCCAATTCCTCCACCAGTATAATGAACAGAATATCTTTCTTGATCAAATGCTTCATAAAATGCACTAGTAATGCCAGTAGGTAAACCGAATGATAGTTCACCAGTACCATCAGTAGTTTCTCCTGTGATTTGTCTAGTTATAGATAATTGTGAATCGGAAAGATCTACAGATGAGATATTGGAATCTGGAAGATCTGCATAAAGGAATGCATTTTCATTATTTCTTAATTCTGGAACTGCAAGTTCAATATTGTATGTTCCACCTGATGCAATACCACCTTCAAAAATTCCAGATACAGTGTTAATTGAAGTTACTCCTATTGATACCAAATTTCCTGATATACTATCAACTCTATTATATCTTAAATTTGTTCCGTCTTGATATTTGATGACATCCCCAACCTTAATACCAGTAAAAAGTTTTCCTGGACTTGTTAAAGTAGTTCCTGAAATATTAACTTGACTAATTCCATCAATTTGCTTTCTACTTAAAACAGTATCTGCCGCAAATGCAATTAATCCACTCTGAGATACGGACTTAATATCTCTAGTACCATAAACAGTAAAACTCTTAACTGCTAATGAAGAGTCAACTCCATTAACAATCAACTGCTCATCTGCAACAAAAGTTCCTGATGTTTGGTATAGATTTAGAGCACTTGCGTTAGCTGCTGCAACTACATAACCACTTGCTCCACTACTCTTACCTTGAATATAGGATGTTGTAGGAATCTCTGCAGTTGTTACTGCCCTATTGAATACAACGTTGGTATATGTCTGAATATCATAAAGATATAAGTCCCACTGAGTAGATGCACCAGAATATGCTGCATCAGTCAAATTAAAAGTGTATACCCTTGCTTTACCAATAATTGATGGAGAATCTCCTTTAAAGTTATCCTTTAAATCAATAACAGTATTTTCTTCTGGTGCACCAGCGACATTATTAACTCTCAAAAGATGTCCCATTTCAAAAGGAACATTGATACTGGATATATTTTGAGTATCTCTTGGTTTTTCAACATCAATCGTTGCTGTCGCATCCAATTCTACATCATATCCAGCAACGTATGCTTTACCAGGAGATACCTGAACACACATCAAATCATCTGATGGAGTATTCAGTTCTTCTGTAGTTTCATTTTCTAAAAATAAACCATCATTGTCAATTCTATCATTTAAAGAATTCAGAACATTTAATCTAAACTCATCAACAGTATAATGTCCAGATTCATCGTAAGTTCTTTCTGCAATATAATCTCTAATAGTGTTATATAATGTCTTATCAACTATTTTCTTTATTTGTCCATCATCAACTCTAAGAATTTCAATGAAATCGGTGTCATTAAAATCTGTTAACGGTTTTTTTGTTAAAGTTAATGAAATTTTAAATCTATCTGCACCAGGTGCTGCAAAGTTTGTGAATCCCTTTGCATTATCATACAAAGATTCATCATCTTTAGCATTTACTATTGTTTCACTTACTTGCAATCCAACTCTATAAGATGGAAGATTTGAATAATAGTCTAATATCAGAGTTTGCTTTAAAACATCAACAAAGAATCCTCTTACAAAATATACACCATTATCAATAGACGCTGCCGAACCCGTTGCAGTTGCATTCGAAGAAATCAGAGATGCAAATGAAGTTCCAGAGGGAATGGTGATGCTTCCGTAAGTTACATTTTCACTTGCAATAAGTAATTCTCCATCTTGGAATACTGATGTTTCAGAATCACTTCCTGCTTGAGAATATTTTACATATATTGTGATATACTCTACAAGATCACTTTCGTTTGTAAAGACTACGTTCTTAACCGTTGCACTTACACCAGAAGTCTGGCCGGTTACGGTTTTTCCAATAAAATTATTAATATAAACGGAAATATCCGATCCTAAATTCGTGGCATTTAATTTTACCGCAGAATATTCATTATCATATGTTATTGCTCCTGGAATAACCATGGAGCCTTCTTTAAAAATATTGCTACCGAAAGACTCTACCTGATTCTGTAGAATAGACTGAAGTGTTGTTAGTTCTCTAGCCTGAACTGGGTATCCTGGTTTGAATAATACTTTATAAAAGTTTTTATCCTTATCAAAATCGTCGTAATATGGACTGATATTTAAATCGGTTTTTTGTGCCATCTTTTTTTAGAATTCCAGAATGATTTTAACGTCTTCTTTTTGTCTAGAGTCTCTTTGAACTTCGGGTCTGTTATCGATATAGATTATATCTCCCGTCTTTTTATTTATCTCAGGATTTGCAAGTCCATCTGTAAAAGTAACACCTAAATTGATCTGTTTAGAGTTAATAGTGATTACACTACCACCTAAAGTAGTATCAATTGTCCCAGACCCACCACTATAAGTAATTGGATCACTATTATTAAATGCGGCAATATTCTTAGTATCCAGACTCTGTGTTTGATCAAACTTATTACCAAAACACAAAGACCTATCTTGATAATATTTTAATACTTTAGTTTCAGTATCAAAAGATGCAACATAACCTTTTGCAACAACATTATTGCCCTGGTCTTGACTAATTTCATCTCCGGGAGATATTGTTATTGAACTCGTTAATCCAACAGCATAAAGTGATGAAAAAGTATTTCCAGTAAAAGTTTGTGATCCTGTAAATGTTTCTGGATTTTTTATAACTCCAACCTGAGCAAATTTTGTATCGATAGGAAAATCTTTAGTGGAATCATCAAATCTTGCATATAATAATACTTTATCAGTCCCCAATTCTGTGTAGATATCATATCCGTGTCCCTTAGAAGGAGGAATGATTGGTATTAATTTTGATGCTGATCCACTATTAGTACTCAAATCAACAATTCCATAGGTGTAATCTTTTCCACCCTGAGTTACCGTGACTCCGGTGATTGATCCAGTAGAATTTACAGTAATACTAACTTCACCACCTGTTCCATCACCTAAAATAGAATGAGTTCCATTACTATATCCAGATCCACCATTTTCAATATATACTGTCTTAATTTGATTATTGTTAGTCTCAGAGTTTCCACCATCCCTAACTACAGCAATATCAGAATCTGAAGTTGTTGCCCAGTTATTTGGAACAACAATAAACTCTGTAGAATCAAATTTAATAACATCAGATGGTGAAACTTTAAACAAGTATTTCCATCTATACCCATCAGCATAAGAAACTGGTTCTACGTCAGTATGTGTAGGCTCAAGAGTTGACCTAGGAACAGTTGTACTTGCACCACTAGTTCCATTTTCGATACAAACATATACTTTAAAATCATCAGTGATTACATAATAATTTGCATCATATAATTTAAGAGCCTTACTTACCGGTGCCTGATTACCTTGTCCATAATCATGACGATACATATCGTATTGATTGTTTGCAGTCCACTCAACTTTCCTTATAACTCTTCTAGCATTTTCTGTAGTAATTCTTCGACCAAACAAACTAGTATCTCTATAATGAGACAAGTATTGAAAATTATCTACAGGATTATTTGTTGTACTTGAATTCCAATCACTGGCTCTGCCAAATCCAGTGGCAGTTGGATTTGATAGTCCCAAAAAAGCATAATAAGAATTATTACTGATGGACTCTACAAAGGAACCAGCATTCAATATTCTAAATTGATCTGTTACGAATGCAGACATATTAATTGTTTTTTAGATATTTATACGATAATATTAAGTTTCAATTTTGGGAAGAGCACCTGTTGCTCTTATATTAACTCCACCTCTTCTTTGGATAGTTGGATATGTTGACAATCCAGAAACAGTATTTCCTGTAACTCCAATAGAAATTGGATTAGAAGATCTTGTTCCTCCCGATAATTTACCCCACGAATATTTTCCAACCGGATTTAATATATCTCCCGAAGTATTAATACCCGTAGTATTGGTAGTAGAAAGAATGTTACAAGTTAAGATTCCTACGTGTGTATTTCCAGTTGGGGAAGTATAAGAGAAATCAGAAATATAATAAACATTATCAACAAAAATCGTTCCGATACCAACAGTTTCAGAGTCGGAATTATCAATTGATGCAACTCCATTACCAACTGTTGTATCGTAGATGTAAATTGGATTTCCAATGGATAATTGATCAAATGGTGTCCCGTTAGTATTGTGAATAACAGTAAATTGAATCGCAAGTGGATTCGATCCAGTTCCAGCAGATGTTGTAATTCCAGTAACAATTCCAGAGAATCCTTGAATATTATTAAATCCTGTAATTTTTTCAACAAGACCAGTTGAATATCCAACTGTAGAAATTCCATTAACGATTAATGCATCACATGGTGTAGAACCATCTGAATATGGAGTTCCCACTACAGAATTATTCACATTATCTTCATATTCAAAAAGTTCTACATTATCAACAAAGATATC
>Ga0213859_10001221_pt1 | contig 11520 bp, 4 predicted proteins | sample PICome_2_FD_160133 | JGI IMG/M metagenome (GOLD analysis project Ga0213859, IMG submission 160133) | Coastal seawater microbial communities near Pivers Island, North Carolina, United States - PICO304 | ecosystem: Environmental > Aquatic > Marine > Coastal | place: USA: North Carolina | collected... | reverse complement strand
CATTAAAACCTGTTCTTTGGAAACCCTCCCAAAACAACCTATCATTGGGCTTGCTGGAATAGATTGATCCCCACTCTGGTTATAAAAGCTTACGTTCCCTGCTACTATTGGCAGATTGTCTGTTTCGTTAAAATGTAAAAGGCTACAAGCCTCCCTAATGGCAATGCAGCTTTGCGAAAATTGCCACATTTGTTCAGGTTTTTCAGGATTTCCAAAACACAAACAGTCAGTAAGTGCAAGCGGGGAGGCGCCCACAGAAACAGTTTTTGCACAAGCCTCTATAACAGCGTGCTGTGCAACAAGATATGGGTCAATTTTACCAATTGAAGGGTTGTGAGCAAGGGCAGCAGAAAAACAATCATCTTTAATTTCTTTTGGAAATTTTTTTGAGTCAAAAGGAGCAACCACACCAGCGTTTGTTCCTCCCCTCTCGTTGACAACTCTTCCTTGAACATTTTTATCATAAGATTCATAAACAGGCGCTCGCGAAGCCACGTTTTCGTGAGACAAAATTTTTAACATTAAATCGTTATAGTCAATTTTTTCCGGCAGAGGATCGTTTTCTAGTTGAGTTTTCTTTTCAGACATTGGACGACTATAAACAAAACCCTCATTTATTTTTTCTATTGGCCCATCGACAAGTTTTTTATCTTTATAAAAAACAGTATAATGCTTTTCATTTATAATTTTTCCTACAACGCTTGCCATTGCACCAACTGAAACATTTGGAAAATCAAACACCTTGTTGTAATGATCTAAAATGGTTTGTGTTAAATCTTTTGGACATGCCCACATAAAGCGTTCCTGTGTTTCTGAACAAAGAATAATGTGACCATCAAGCTCCGGCATACTGGTATGAATTTTATCTACCCAAACCTCAGCGCCCAGCCCAGCGGCGTCCGCCAACTCAATACTTGCACAAGCAACACCACCAGCTCCCAAATCTTTAAAACCAACCCTATTTATTAAATTGTTTTCTTCTAAATAGTCAAAAAGGGCATAAGTAGATTTTAGAATATGCCTTTCAAGAAATGCATTTGGTTCCTGGACAGCCCCCTTGTTTTGCTGCTCTTTTTCTTCTTCAAGCTCTAGCGATGCAAAGCTTGCTCCCCCAAATCCACTATTATCTGTTGGTTTTCCAACCAATACTAAATCATAGTTAACAGAATTTTTAGGCGCCTTTGACCTGATTACATTTTTTTCTTCAACTACACCAGCTGTTAATACAGTAACCAAACAATTTTCATTATATTCTTTGTCAAAATACAAGTCACCACAAATATTTGGTATACCAAGCGGATTACCATAACCCGCGATACCAGACACAACACCATCACTAATCCATTTTGTTTTATTTCTATCGATATCTCCAAACCTTAAACTGTCACCCAAAGACATCACCTCTGCTCCCATACAGCAAACATCTCTTACGTTTCCTCCTACTCCAGTAGCAGCACCCTCATAAGGCACAATTTGGCTGGGGTGATTGTGCGATTCATGACTTACAACAAGACCATACCTATTTCCATTGTCATCTACAGACAACGAAACGACACCCGCATCATCTTTAGCACCCAAGATTACATGTTCCCCATCTGTTAAAAAGTGTTTTATATGATTTTTACTACTTTTATATGAACTGTGTTCTGATCCTTGTATAGAAAATAGAACAAGCTCTGTTAAGGTAGCCGGTCTATCAAGAAACGAAAACTGGATTTTTTTTACTTCATCAACGCTTAGTGGAATATTTAACTCTTTGAGAGTTGTTGTGATTTCTACATCCGAGCTAGAAGAAAAATCGATTGTGTCCCAACTAGCAAGTTTATCTAGCATTATATTTTAAAAGTTTGGTTTCGATCAGGGCCATATGAGATTAAAGACACTTTAACACCGGCAACCTTTTCCACTCTTGCAACGAAGCTTTTTAGTTCATTGGGACATTGATCCAGACTTTCAATGTGGGTAGGTAAAGAATCCCAACCAGGAAGAGTTTCATAAACAGGCTCAATTTTTTTGAAATTATGAATATCAGAAGGAACACCCGCAAAGTCTTTACCATTTACTTTATAACCAACACAAAGTTTTATATTTTCTAAACCAGATAAAACATCAACTTTGGTTAATATAATTTCAGAAAAGTTATTTAGTTGATTAGCAAACTTAAGCTGCACAAGATCAATCCAACCGACTCTTCTGGCACGACCAGTTGTAGTTCCATATTCTTGACCAACATCACGAATTTTGTCTTCCAATTTCCCCTTTATTTCTGTTGGAAATGGACCGCGACCTACATATGTTAAGTATGCTTTAGCAATTCCAACTATTTTTTTAACACTGTTTAAACCAACCCCACTACCTGCTTCAATTTGTCCAGCAACGGTATTACTGCTAGTGGTATATGGGTATAGACCGTGGTCAACATCAAGACATGCACCCTGCGCTCCCTCAAACATAATCTGCTCATTTTTCATAACAGCAGTAGACAAAACTTCTGTAACGTTTGTAATATATTGTTTAATCATAGCTCCATAGCCTAAAAATTCTTCACATATTTCTTCATATGTATATTCAAACTTTTTAATAAATACATTTTCTATAAGCGCCTTATTAAAATCAAAAGATTTCTGTAACCTTGTTCGAAAAATATCTTCGTTAAGCAAATCAGAAACTCTTAATCCGTGCCTGTAAAGCTTATCAGCATAAACTGGAGCTATACCCGAGCGCGTGCTACCAGCAGCTAATTCGTTTTGATAGTTTGTTAGGTGATAATCTATATCCACATGATAAGGCATAATTAAGTGTGCTCTGTCGCTAATTAACAAATTTGTTGAGAGACCTTCTTTTTTTAGCATGTTGATTTCTTTTATTAAAACGCGTGGATCAATTACTACCCCATTTCCAATGACAAGCTTACACTCTTTATGTAAAATTCCAGAAGGAATTAGATGAAGCTTAACAGTCTTATTGTCAAGAATAATTGTATGGCCAGCATTGTTACCACCCTGGAAACGAACGATATAATTAGCGCGTGCAGCAAAGTAGTCGGTAACTTTTCCTTTACCTTCGTCGCCCCACTGAGCACCAATAACTACAACAATATTACTCTTATTTTTTTGCACTTTTTGATGTAAATGATAAAGTGTAATTTATGGCGTGAGTTCATTATACCAAAATAATACTTTTAAAATTTATTTATTTTTCCTTGGTTTTATAATTCAAGGGTGTGCTTTTGTTGGTTCGGTATTGGTTCCTTTAGATTCAATCGAACCACCAAGAGGTAAATATAATATAGGTACACAAGTATATTTCTGGACTGACAAGAATAGGAGCGAGGTATACACCACTGACCCTTCAGATTATAGAGAGCTAATGGTTCAAATATGGTATCCCGCTCAAGGAGGAGAAAATTATCAGAAAGCTCCACATGTTACGTTTCCAAAAAAAGCAATTTCAAGCATAGCTAAAACCGCTGGGCTACCTTCAAACTTTGGTAGACATGGTACCCAATTAACCTCAAGCAGCGTTTTTGGTCTTTTGCCGGTTCAAGATAAAAAATTTCCACTAATTCTTTTTTCACATGGTGACGGAGGACTTTTAAACCAAAACACATCGCAAGTAGAAGAACTGGTAAGTAATGGATATGTAGTAATCGCATGTAATCATACATATAATGCAAGCATTACATTTAATAAAGAAGGCACGCCAATTTCATACAAGCAAAACGTAAGTTGGAACGAGCAAGCACAATACCATAAAAAATATTATACAAATCTCCTCATAAATTATAGATATCAAGATTTAGCTTTTTTGTTAAAAACTATTAAAGAAGATAATCTAAATGATGGATCCATAAATCCATTTAAAAAAATTATAGACTTCGAAAATATTGGTGCGATGGGACACTCTATGGGGGGTGGAACCACTTATATTGGAATGCTAAAAGACGATGAAATAAAAGCAGGGGTTGCGCTTGATGGGTGGTTTTTTGGGTTGTTGGATAAGGAGGCAAAAACAAATACAAACAAACCATTTTTACATTTAGGACAAGAACAATTTCTTGATAGCGATATCGATGGAGATATTAATGGTTCAACAGAAGGAAAAAGAAATTTTGAAATATATAACACTATTTTAGCAAGCAATAAAGAAAGCTATGGGGTATATATAAAAAACAGTCTACACTATTCGTATACAGATATAAAATTAATTTATAACCAGGACACCCCATTCTCACTTCCTTTAGATAGTCTTGGAGACGTTGACAAAAAAATAATAGACGACGTTATGGATAATGTTGTGCTAAGATTTTTTAATTATTCTTTAAAAAATCAACCACTTAATTTTGAGTCGTTTAATAATTATAACGGGCAGGTAATCTACAACAAACACCAAAGATAATTTTTATGACGACAAAAATTATTTTTCTCGACGATAGACAAAAAAAAATTACAAAAAATGTATTGACATCTACAGAAACAATCATCAATTTATGTGAAATTGCTTCGAAAGGGCACGAACCCTTTGGAAGCTGTGTATATATATGACAGATTTATACATATATATATATGGGTAAGAAAAAAATGAAAAAGAAAATAACAAACAAAAATTTGTATATAAATACTCATTTGGAGGTAGAATAATGAGAAAACTACGTATGTTAATTGCGCTAGTTATCCTACCAACAATGATGTTTGCCCAATCAACTACTGCTAAACTAGCAGGTGTAGTTGCTGATGCTGATGGTAATCCATTAGTTGGTGCAAATGTTGTAGTTGTAGGATCTAACTTAGGTGCAGCTACCGATGAACTAGGTAGATATTATATTCTTGACGTTCCAGTAGGAAGTTATGACCTTAGAGCTGAATACATTGGTTATACTACTATTGTAGAGTCAGGAGTGAGAACATCAGTCGGTTTTACTACAACTGTTGATTTTAATCTTGATGTTGCAGCTGTTGCAGGTCAAGCAGTTACAGTAACTAGAGAAAGACCGTTAATTAACCCTAACGCTACAAATACAACTCGTGTCGTTGACAAAGAGTTAATTGATGCGTTTGCTGTTAGAGGGGTGAGCAATATTGTTAACCTGCAAACAGGTGTTGTTAATGGTTACTTTAGAGGAAGTAGAAGCGGTGACAGTCGTTACTATGTTGACGGTGTTCCAGTAAAAGATGTTTATGGAGGTGGAAACCTTCTTAATGGTAATTCACAAGCTGCTCTGCAAGAAATCTCAGTACAAACTGGAGGTTTCTCTGCAGAATACGGTGGTGCCAACGGTGGTATTGTAAATATTACAACCAAAACAGGTGGATCGGATTGGTCTTCAAGAGTTGGTTTTGAAACCTCTTTAGGTTCAGACCCAGACACAGACCCAGATAAGCTCTACACAGATGGATATCAAAATATCAATTTTGATTTTGGTGGTCCAATAGGCGATAATATTAAAGTCTATTTATCTGTAGAAGCTAAAGAAAAAGGTGGCGATGTTTCATACAGCTATTATCCGATGATGGATGCAACTCCAATGCAAGATGCCCCTCCTGCTGAATATTATGTTGGTGAAGGTGGATTTGACTATGGTAATGATGCCAATGGAAACAAAATTCATCATATTGAGACAATTGTTAGAAATAAAGCTGGCAGAATAGCATTATCTGCAGACCCAACATTTGTAAACCCTGACACTTCATATGTTGTGTACAGTAATTATAGACGTATGTACGGTCAACAACCACAAGATGATAATGAAAGAGTTACTATCAATGGTAACATGACCATGGATTTCGGTCCACTACGTTTAAAGCTAGGTACTCAAGCTTATGATTATGAAGGTCATAGTTATAGTTGGAGTAGAGTATATGGTGGAACAGATGGTTCATTTATTAATGAAGCAGACTTTATGATGGGATATTTAAATGCCAGATACACAATTAGTCCTTTATCATATGTTAAAGCTTCATTATCACAACAAACTTATGAAACTGTAAGTGGTAATGAAAATTATCTACATGATATTGAAAAATATGGTAGAAGAACCAAAAAATGGGGTTCTACAAATTATTATAAGAGAGATAGAACGGGCTTTAATCCTGTAGCGCCAGATGAATTTTTTGGTGTAGCAGGTTACGGTTCACAGTATACTTCTTATGATACAAGAAAAACTACAACAAATACAATCAGTTTTGACTACACTAACCAAATTGGTTACAATGAGTTAAAACTCGGTGCATCTATAGACAATCATGAAATTTCAAGATATGGTCTAAGTGCTTCAGGTGTGGCCAGAGCTATAGCTCAGGTTGATACAAATTATGACGGTATAGCTTCTGATGCAGAAATTGAAGCATATGCTGGAGTAGATGGAGCTAACGACTGGAAATTTATTAACTATAGATCATTATATGTAACGAACCTTGGATATAACATTTATGGTGAAGAATGGGATGGACAATATAATCAAGACGATCATATGTTAGCCCCTGCTGAGCCAACTCAGTCTCGTTTTTATCTTCAAGATAAACTAGAGTTTAAAGATGTTGTTGTTCAATTAGGAGTTTCCTACGAAACTATTGATACAGGAGCTATGGCACCTGATTCTGATGGTGATGGATATGGAGATTCTGACGGTTTTAACAATTTATACTTTGACAGACAACGTGTAGATAGAAATGGTGACGGTAATGGAAATTACGTCTGGAAAAAGGTTAAAAAAGAAACAGCCACTCATCCAAGAATAGGTGTTTCATTTCCAGTTTCTGACCGAACAGTTTTTCGTGCTAACTATGGTACACACTGGCAATCGGTTCCAATGTCATATCTATACTTATCAGACTCACAATTATCAGCAGACATCTTAGCTGGTAATGCTACTGCGTCTGAAAATCCTGCACTTAAACCTGAAAGATCTACTCAATATGAAATAGGTATTGAGCAGAGAATTGGAGCTTTTGCATCATTGAAGGTTGAAGGATTTTATAAAGAAAGTAAAGACTATTTAACGCTTGCTAATCGTACAGAAGCATTCACTAACACGGGTGGTGCGGATACACAGCAAAACTGGGCACAATATCAAAACGGTGACGTTATGGTATCTCAAGGTTTAACAACAAACTTTGAAATGCGCAGAACAAGAGGTTTGTACGCACAAGCTAATTATACTTACTCAGAAGCTAGAGGTACTGGTTCTTACGGAGACCAAAACTTCTATATTACATGGATTGGTACAGATGATGGTTATCCAAAAGCGATGAATCTATTAGATTACGACCAAACTCATACCGCTAATATTATTTTAGACTGGAGATCTCCGGATGCTACAGGATGGTTAGCAAACACAGGCTTTAACGCTGTTATGAGTTTTGGAAGTGGTACACGCTTTACACCTTCACAAATCTATAGTACAGTTTTTGAGAACAGATGGGAATTCCCAGAAGGACCAGTAAACTCAGGTACAATGCCAGCATACACTAATCTGGATCTACGTATTGATAGAGCAATAAACATTGGCGGCGTAGTTGCTAATGCATATGTCTCAATTTTCAATGCTCTTGATTCAGAGCAAGTAAATGCGGTTTACAATGGAACTGGTAACGTAGCCGAAGACGGTTGGGTTGCAACTGAAAGTGGGCAACAATGGCTTGCCAATAGATTATCACAAAACCCAGATGTTGATGCGGCAGCTATGTATCAGGATAACTTAGCGTTTCCTGGTAGATGGAATAGGCCACGCACTATTAGGGTTGGTTTAAACATTAGTTTTTAATAATAAGAAGGTAAAGAGGTATATATGAAAATCTTAAAAAATATTACCGCCTCTGCAATGGTAATGATTTTGCTATTTGCTTCATTGGAAGCAAGAGAAACTAAAAAAGTTTCTAATTTTAGCGGATCTAGTTTTGTAGAATCTAGCGGTACATTTGACGGAAACCGTATTTACGCTGATGTTACTAACAATGGTCTATTTTTAGACTATCATGTTTCAGGTGATTCTGCTTTAGAATGGCCAAAAGGAACAGGTGTTCACTCAATTTTCCAATCTGCATTATGGTTGGGAGCAACAGTGAACGGTCAAATTAGAACTATTGTTGGAGATTATACTCAAGATATGGGCCCAGGTCCATATGGAGGAGATCCATTAGCTGCGGTTCATAGAATATATAAAGTAAATAAAAGCATGCTCGATGATCCTGCTAGTCATGATGATTTTCAGAACTGGCCAGTGGAATACGGAGCACCTTGGGTGGATGTAGACGGCGATAATGTTTATACACCACTACCAGCAGGTACAGATCATCCAGAATTTATAGGAGACCAAGTTTTATGGTTTGTTAGTAATGACGGAGATCCTGCTTACAAGTTGAACTTCGGTACGGCACCAATGGGAGTTGAAATTCAAACAACAATGTTTGGATATGACAGAATTGATGCCATTGGTGACATGCTATTTGTTAAACAATTAGTAATCAATAAAGGTGGAGATGATTTAATAGACACATATATGGGTCTTTGGTCAGATCCAGATTTAGGAAATGCAGGTGACGACCTTGTAGGTTGTAATGTAGAACTTGGTATGGGTTATGTTTGGAATGACGGACCTGACACGTACTATGATAACTTAGACATTGGTACACCAGCAGCAGGATATGACTTCTTCCAAGGACCAAAAGTTCCTTGTGATGATCCAAATGATACAGTTGAATGTCCGGCTCAAGGTGCAAAAATGTTTGGTACATACTATCCAGGCGAGAAAAATCTAAAGATGTCATCTTTTGCATTTTATATTAACGGAGACGCAACATATACTGACCCTTCAGATGAAACAGAGGGTTATTATTATTTGCAAGGTCTAAGAAAAGACGGTAGTGCATACCCAAATGAAATTGCTGGTGATTTATATGACCAAAAATTTTGTTTCTATGGAGACCCTGCTCAAACACACGGAACAGATAATCCAGTTGACGGTAACTATGCCTCAGCTGCTGATAGAAGATTCCTAATGAGTGTGGGGCCATTTACTATGGCTGCGGGTGACTCACAAGAAGTAGTATTTGGTATTTTCCATGCTGCTGGTGGTGACGCGCTATCATCTGTTTCATATCTTGAACAGGTTGACCAACTTGCTCAGTCAGCATATGACAATGACTTTGACCTTCCAGATGCACCAGTTCCTCCAGTTGTAGCTCATTCAGCTTTCACAGACGAGATTGTAATCTCATGGGAAGGAAATTCAGAAAGCTATAACGAGGACAGTTTCTTTACAGACCTTGACGGTAACACAACTAATTACCTTTTTGAAGGATATAATGTATACCAAGTTGAAACCGCTGATGGTTCTGGAAATAAAAAAAGAATAGCAACATATGATGTTGTTAACGGTGTTGAAGAAATTATAGACACAGTCTTTGATACAAACTATAATGAGTACATTGCTGTTACAACACAGTTCGGATCTGATTCAGGTCTTGCTCGTTATCATGTAGTTGATAAAGACGCTCTAAATGGTAATAGCAAGTTAATTACTAATAGAAACTATTATTTTGCTGTTACTGCATATGGGTACAATGAATTTGGTGTACCTAAAACATTTGAAAGTTCACCAAAATACTTTAGTGTTAGACCAGAGGTTCCAAACACTGTAATGTTCGGTGAAACAACAGCAAACGTTGGTGATATGATGCTAGCAAATCATACGGGGCCTGCACAAGGTTACGTTGAAGTTTGGGTAGCTGATCCATCAAAGTTAACAGGTGATTCATATTCTGTTAGTTTTGCAGATAATATGCCAACTGGTGAAGCTGTTGTTAATTGGACATTAACTAACACTACTACTGGTGAAGTATACGAATCAAACAATCCTGTAATGGGCGGCGTCAATGGAATGACAGGAGTTGAAGTCGGCGTAGGAGCTGCAAATTTGTATGATGGTTTTCAAGTACAAGTTTTTGGTCCTCAAGAAGACTTAGTAGCTGTTGAAGAATATGCTGCTGGATGGATTGAAAATGACGACTTAAGAGATACGTCAGTATCATATCTTCCTCCAAGTTTAGGAAGAACAGGATATATTATTGAGAATAGAGCTGGGGAAGCTTATATGCAACCTTACAACAGAGATTTCGATAGATTTAACTATTGGGAATCAGATGATGTTGAGCTTGATTTCTCAACCCAATCATTAGGATATGATTATCTTGCAGAAACAATAAACGCATATGTACCATTTAGTGCATATAGACATAACTTTGCAACTGGACAGAAAGAACAAATGTTTGCAGGTTATTGGGAATCTGATGGATTAGCTGGAATGACTAATGATGGCGCTACATGGGCTGGGCCAGTTTATGGTGCATCTGCATGGGAGCCAATTTATAACTTTGTAGGAAATCCAGGTTTTGAATATGATCCTGCAAAAGAAGCGCAATATATAGCTGAAAACGACCTAACAACATCAGGTGGTTGCGGTTGGGGTTCAAGCGGTTCTTGCCTTGCTACAACAACTAGCGGTAAGACAATTGGATATCCTTATCAAACAGCAACACTGTTTACAGCCTACTTAGCAGGATCTCAGTTGCCAACAGCAGCTGGACATACAGCTTATGGTAGTGCTTATGCAGGAAGCGCTAGTTCTGTTGTATTTAGAATGGCGAAACCTCTATCAAGTAGAGACACATTCGATTTTACAACTTCCGGAATGGAAATGATGGCAATGGACTATGACCCAGAGAAAATCTCAGTATGGCCAAATCCATATTATGGATATAATCCAGAGGAAAGAGATGCTCTTGATAGAAGAGTTATGTTTAGTCATCTTCCAACTGAAGGACCTTCAACAATCAGAATATTTGCATTGGATGGTACTTTGGTAAGAACAATTAAGCACAATGATACAGGTTCACAGCACACATATTGGGACATGAAAAACAATTTTGAACTCCCAGTAGCTAGTGGAATGTACATTGCGCATGTAGAGACTAACAAAGGAGATAAAATCCTTAAGTTAGCTGTAATTCAACCAGAACAACGTCTTGACGTTTACTAAGGAAAAGGAGAATAAAAATGAAAAATACATTTAAATTATTCCTTGGATGCGCAGTTTTAGCTTCTGCTCTTACTGCTGGTACAGTAAGATCGCAAGGTACAGCAGGAGCTGCACAGCTTCTCATACCAGTTGGTACTGAAACAGTAGCCCTTAGTGGAACAAACGTTGGTACAGTAGCTGGTGTGGACGCATTGTATACAAATGTGGCTGGTTTAGCTAGACACAACTCTGGTATACAAGGAACAGTTTCAACCACTACCTACATAGCAGATATTGATATTATGTATGCAGGAATGGTTGTAGCAATGGGAGAAACAGGCACTTTTGGCTTAACATTAAAATCACTTGATTTTGGTGATATTCCAAAAACTACTGCTTCAGCTCCAGAAGGTGATGGTCAAACATTTTCACCTAGCTTCTTTACTGCATCTGCTGGATTTGCAAGAGCATTTTCAGATAGGGTTAATGTAGGAGTATCTGGAAAA
>Ga0213859_10001219_pt1 | contig 11521 bp, 15 predicted proteins | sample PICome_2_FD_160133 | JGI IMG/M metagenome (GOLD analysis project Ga0213859, IMG submission 160133) | Coastal seawater microbial communities near Pivers Island, North Carolina, United States - PICO304 | ecosystem: Environmental > Aquatic > Marine > Coastal | place: USA: North Carolina... | reverse complement strand
TCATCGACAAATGCTGCAATCGCTTCTGGTTTCACGATACGAATACGGCTACGTTCATCGTTTAGACGGCGTAAATGCGCGCGATTGCTTGTGTAGTCTAATTGCGCGCCGACAAAAGCCTGTTCTGAGTCAATGTTATTACGGTTTGTGACATGGCGTTCTTCTGTATCGCCATATTGAAAGTAATGGTGAGGTGCTTCTGAGTAGACAAAGACCTCTTCGGATTGTACGACATCGCCTGTTATGCCTCCTCTGACTGATTCGCCTGCGACAAATGTGCCATTCACGTTCTTAATGATGAGTTGGTTGAGGTCAATGTTCTTTTCGACCAGGATTCCTGCTGCGTTCGATGTTAAACCAGTGATTTGTTCTCCTAGCTTAAACCTTCCTGACAGTGAATCAACGAACGAGTTAACTGTTCCATCAGAGTTCTTTAACAATGTAGGATGTGTATTGATGGCAAATCCGCTATACTCAGTGTTAATATAGTCTGCTAAGACCTCTTCTGACATGGGCCAAGCTCTTGTTCCATCGTGAAGAAACTCATTGACCACGAAAAATGTCCAATAAAAGTCAGGTGTACCATATAATCTTTGTGATACTATGTCAGGTCTTTCGCCATTTTGAACCGTATAGAACTTGTAAACGGCCATATCGTCAATGAAGTTCTGCAGTGGTCGTACATTTCGAAAGATGTTGACAACACTTTGAACCGCGCCATCTGCGTATAAATCGTAATCTACCTTTGGAAATTGTTTAAAGAATGACATTAGCCGTTACCTCCCGCTGTTGATACACTACTTTTCTGTGCTGGATATGTTCTGTTTGGTACGATATCGCCTGGAGCAACGTCATCAACGTTATACAAATCGTCTCTTGTTAACTGTCTTTGTTCCTGGAATGATAGTTCAATGGTTGTATCGACAGGTGAACCATCAGCGTGGAAAATGTTTGATTGTTCGTTATACGAAACTGTCATACCAGTTAAATAAGAATCGAACAAATGTGGTAAGAATTCGTTAACTTCTGTACCTTTCATGAACTTAATTCGGAATACTGGAGGGTATTTAAGGATATACTCACCTTCTTTCTTGGCATACATGTACTTTCTAAAGGTGTTTTCTATTGTTTTGACGACCTTTGCTTCCTCAGCTGACTCTGTTACCAGTGTAAATCCTAATGAAAATGTTCTGATTGATGACCCTTCATAGGTCAAAGTTGTGGCATTGTTTACTGCAACACCTGCATTTAACATTGCTGCATCTGCTGCACCGAATTGTTCAACGCCTACAGCTTTTAGAATAGCCGCGCCAATACCTATTGCTTCGACATCTGCCTCATTCTTTCCTGCTGTTTTTGCTTCATCTCTTAACTTATCTCTTTGTGTAATTGCGTTAATCATGCCTAAATCAATTGAACCAAAGTTGGCTGTATCACCTAACTGAAAGTTTGGTGGAATGTAGAGATGTATCTTAAATAAGTCTGAGTCTAAACCAGTGCCAATGATTTGAAAAGATACATGATTTGCGACTCCATCGTCGATATCTTTTCTTAATGTACTGGGAAATGCTATTGTATTTGCCATTCTTTTGTCCTATAAATAACTAATGTTAAACAACTATTAAATCTATTTATAAGGTTTGGACATGAGTTATAAAGGTAAATACGCAATAAAGAATAAGAATAAGTACATTGGTGACCCAACCAAGGTAGTATATCGTTCATTATGGGAACGACAAACGTTTAAGTGGTGTGAATCATCTCCTCGAGTTAAGAAATGGAACTCAGAAGATATCGTAATCCCTTACAAATGTAAAACTGATAATAAAATACATCGCTATTATGTAGACTTATTGGTTGAATTAGACAATCGTGAAATCATTTTGGTAGAAATCAAGCCAAAAAAAGAAACAATCCCACCAAAAAAGAGAGCTAAAACAAAAAGATATATCAATGAGGTGATGACATATGTTAAGAATACATCCAAATGGCAGGCTGCTCAACAATATGCTGACCATAAAGGATGGAAGTTTCAGGTATGGACAGAAGAAACTTTAAAGAATCTTGGCATCAAACTCTTGAAAAGCTAGTATAAATAGACTATATGGCTAGTTTATTTGACACTCTACAAGCACAAGCATTCCGCGCAGGAGTTACTGCAAGGACGAATAAATCACGTGAATGGTTTCAGGCTCGTGTGAAAGAATTAGGTTCAGTTAATCGTCAACAGTTAATGAAAGATGATGCTCTTGACCCTGTTTCAACTGAAATAGCTGGTAATATGTATATGTATTTCTATGACCCAAAGATGAAAAAGACTTTACCTTATTATGATAGGTTTCCATTAACGATTATGGTTGAGGAAGCTCCAGGTGGATTCTATGGTTTAAACTTACATTACCTAAGACCAGACATTAGAGCTAAATTCCTGGACCAATTGATGCAAACAGCACCAAAGAATCCTAGAGAAAAAACACGCTTAACTAAAATGCGTTATGAATTGTTAAAAAATGTTAGAAAGTATAAGGAGTTTAAACCTTGCTTTAAACATTACTTAACCAGCCACGTTAAATCAAAAATGGTTAGAGTACCAATGACCGAATGGGAAATTGCAGTATTCTTACCAACAGAACAATTTACTAAGTCCACCAAATCTAAAGTATGGGCTGAAAGTATTAAGATTGCTAGGAGTTAAACATGTTTGGAAGTAATGGTAACATCGATACATTAAAGAGTACAATCGCTAAAAAAGGCGGATTGGCTAGACAAAATAGATTTAATGTAATCTTTACTCCTCCTACACAATCTCTTTTAAATTTAAATCCAGAAGTATTAGTTGGTTCTTTACTTTCTGGTAATACTCCTAGTGTTAAGAATTTAATTAATGACCCTAGGGATATAGCTTTGTTATGTGAATCAGTGAATTTCCCAAGTAGAACTATTTCTACAAATGATGTTGCACTTGACCGACAGGTTAATCAGTTTCCATATACAGTAATTGATGGTGAAGTTTCAATGAGCTTTATCCTCACTAACGATTACTATATGAAAACAATGTTTGATGGTTGGCAATCAGGTGTACTCGATGTAGATACTTTTACTGTGGGTTATAAAAACGACTATTCAACTGATGTAATTATTCAGCAATTGGATAGTAATAATAAGCCAATATATGGCGTTAAATTAGAAAAAGCTTTTCCGACAGTTGTAGACCAAATTGAACTATCTCAAGAAGGTGGTGAATATGCTAAGCTATCGGTTACTTTTTCATATGATAAATATGTTGTAGAAGGTCCGTTAAGTTCCACAGCTTCTGTGCTTGGTTCTGTTGCAGACCTACTTGGATAATATAATAGGAGAAAATTATGGCTTTGCCAGTAGTGAATGCTTCTCGATATACTACGGTTGTACCTAGTACTGGAGAAGAAATTGAATTTAGGCCTTTCCTTGTAAAAGAAGAAAAGGTCCTCATGGTCGCTTTAGAATCTAAAGATAATAAAATGATTATGAGAACATTAAAGGATGTGTTAACAGCGTGTACATTTGATAAATTGGACGCTAATAACCTAGCTGCTTTTGATTTAGAATATTTGTTTTTACAATTAAGGTCAAAAGCTGTAGGTGAAACTGCTAAGATTTCTTTACAATGTAGAGCTGAATCATGTGATGAAACAGCTGCACATAATGTACCTTTGGAACAAATTAAAATTGATGTTCCAACTGATGACGATAAAATTGTTATGATAACCGACGATGTCGGTATGAAATTTAAATATCCATCTGTTGATGATATTGAGAAATTAGATGTTGCTGACGTAGAAGCGCTAACACCTGAAGAACAGTTAGACAAAACTATGTTAATGATTCTTAATTCTCTTGATTGTATCTTTGATGCTGATAATGTATATCCAGCAGAAAATGAAACATCAGAACAGTTGGTTGAATTTGTTGATGGTTTAAACTCAACGCAGTTTGCTAAAGTATCTGCGTGGTTCTCATCAATGCCAACACTTAAACATACTCTGGAATGGAATTGTAAAAAGTGTGGACATGAGAACAGTGTTGAATTGAGAGGCCTACAGAATTTTTTTACTTAGGCCTTTCCCATGATACACTTGTAAACCATTATAAAACTAATTTCGCGATGATGCAACATCACGGATATAGTTTAACAGAATTAGAGAATATGATGCCCTGGGAAAGGGAAATATATGTAACGCTATTACAGCAGTTCATTAAAGAAGAAAATGAACGTAATGCTGAAGCTGAGAGGAAAATGAAACGATGACAGAAGAAGTAAAAAACGCTGGGTATCATCCCGCAGACACCAACGGAGACGGAAAGGTGAGCAAAAGAGAACAAGATATGTATCTCGAATTTAAACGTAAAGAGCTTGAAGATGCTGATGCGATGAGAGATGCACAGCGACAAATGGCTTGGTATTCATTATATGGAATGTTACTATACCCAGTTTTAGTAATTGGTTCTAATGTAGTCGGATATGAAAAAGCCGCTGATATCCTAGGGGATATGGCAGGAGTATATTTTATTGCTGTTGCTGGTATTGTTGCTGCATTCTTTGGTGCACAAGCAATGGGTAAGAAGTAATGGAAGGTTTAGCAGAATTAAATAACCTAAGCTATTTTGATGGTATTGTAATTACCATTTGGTTAGGTTTATTATATTATGGAAAGTGTTGGATAGATAATCACTTTAATAATAAGGAATAGATAAATGGCAGACGATAAGAAGATAGCCTCTGGTTCAGTAAACGATTTAGTAAAAGCCTTTGAAAAAGATAGAAAAGGCCAGTTTGAAGCTAATAAAGCTCAGGTCAGTCGATTAGAAGAAATCGCTGATAAGATTAAAGACCAAACTGATACAATCGATTTACAAACCAAAAATGATGGTGCAACATCAAAAAGCTTACGTAAGCTTGAGATGACCACTGCTGCAGGTGACCCTCTTATCCAACAATTAAGAGAAGATTATGAAAGGTCCAGTGCTTCGCTAGAGTCTGCTATAGCAAGCGGTGACCAACAACGAATTGAAATGGCTCGTAAGCAAGTTGAAGCTACAGAAAAAACAATTCAATCTGAAGAAGATAAAAGAGAAGCTCTTAAAAAACAAGAAGAAGCCAATTCACTATTAACAAGAATTGGTGATGGCGTTTCAAACTTTACAAGTAATGTCGGCCAAACAGCTGGTTTCCTAGCAGGTATTGCAGGTCTGGCTACTCTATTCTTTTCACCAGAAACATTTGGTAAGATTGTAAGAAAAGCTATTGATACTGTATCGGCTATTGTTTCAGTTATAGATGATTTTATTAATGGAGATTTTGAGTCAGCGAAAGCAACAATTAAAGAAAACTTTGCAGAATTTGGAACTATTTTAGGTGTAGGTATTATCCTAGCATTACCTAAATTATTAGGTGTATTCCAAAAATTAAAAACTGCATTTACTACATTTGGTGTCTTTATGAAATCAGAGTTTGTAAAGAACATGATGTCAAATCTAAAATCAATGATGAAATCAGTTGGCGGTGCGTTAATGAATCCAATCAAAACATTAACGAATTTATTTACTGCATTCCAAACAACTATGATAGGTAAATTCCTAGTACAAATGACGGAAAACTTAAAGTCCATGATGGCTTCAGTTGGTAAAGCTTTAATGAATCCTATTACAACATTAAAGAATTTATTCCTAGCCTTTAAGTCATCAATGATAGTTACATTCGTAGTCGATATGACTAAAAACTTAATGTCAATGATGGCATCAGTAGGTAGTGCATTAATGAATCCTATTGCCACATTACGAAAACTATTCACTGGCTTTAGAGTATTCATGACAGCAACTTTCATTCCCGGAATGATTGCAGCTTTATCTGGAATGATGGCATCTATTGGTGGATTACTAGTTGCTATGGCTCCTATACTTATTCCAATCCTAGCCATTGGAGCACTATTTGCAGCTATAGCATTTGCACTCACAAAAGTTAGAGATGCTATGGGATTCACATCAGTATTCGATGTTATAATGTATGGGTTATCATTTATCCAAGATGGTTTTGCTCATTTAGGAAATGTATTCATTAAAATAGCTAAAAAGATTGCTGGACTTGGAGCAAGATTACTTGAATTCTTAGGTGTTGATGTACCTGATTGGGTATATAAAGCTCGTGATATGGAATTATTACGAACAGATAATGCAGCTAGAAAGAAAGTAGAATTACAAGCTAAGGCGGAACAACAAAGGATTGAAAAAGAACAAGAGGCTATGCGACAAGAAGAAGCTACAAAGCCTGACGCTACTGGTACTGACCTAATCAATACCTCAACAGAAAATGCATTAGCAACTCCTGCTGCTGCAAATCCAGTTGTAGTTTCAAATCAACAAAGCAGTAATGTTAATAACGCATCTACTGTCACATCAAATATCATATCAGGAAGACCTTTAAGAACTTCCGGCCTACAACTATCATTCTCTAGATAAAAAAAGGGGAGGTTTCCCTCCCCAGATTTCGGCCGTAATATGTATACCTATCCAGCCTGGCAGAATGTTCGTATCACCTTAACAGGGTCATCTACTTATTCCACTACTCCTTCGCTAATTTAGCAAAGTAACTTAGTGTATCTTCGTCATCACCATCATCAGTCGCTGTATCAGCCATGGGCTCTGAAGCGGCTGTCGCCATTGGTTGTTCAACTACTGGAGCTGATTCCATTGGGGCATCCATTGACACACCGGCGTCGACTCCAAGAACTCTATTCAATTTAGCTTTTAGCTCATCGTATGTTTTGTAGTTCTCTGGATTTAGAAAGTCTTGTAAGGAGTATAATTGGTTATACACTTCCTCAAGTCTTGCCTCTTCGCCTTCATACAGTGCTTTAGGTGCAGCAAACTCTGACTTATCATAGTTTACCCAACCTTCGACTTTTCTGATTTTAATCTTAAAGTCAGCACCTTCCCAAAAATCGTAAGGGTTCACTGGTTCTTCATCGGCAAATTGTGGTTGCATAACATCCATAATTTTATCGAAGATTTTCTTACCAAACTTATATAGTTTTACCTTACCTTCATTTTCAGGGTTCGCTGGGTCAGAAACGATTAGCACATTTGATACATAATGTAGTCTACGCTTTCTGTCCCTTGCAGTTGCTTTATCCTCGTCCCTGCCAGAATTCCACAGCACAGTGTTCATTTCTGATACTGGGTCTTGTTGACCAATAGAGGTTAAAGAGTTTTCTATATACCATAGACCTGTAGGCCCCTTGAACCCGTGGTCCCAATATCTTACCCAAGGAAGGTCTTCACCTTCTTTGGCAGGTAAGAATCTTACGACTGCGAATCCATTGCCAGCTTTATCTCTGGTAGGTTTCCAAAATCTGTCATCTTCGTAAGAAGAACTTTCAGTTTTTGGCGTGGATACTGCCTCTGCAGCTTTTACGAGTTTATCGATAGATGAGCCTCGTGTGCTCTTTAGATTTTCAAACGACATAGTATTTCTCCGTATTGCGTTGTATTTCTGAATTATCCACTTTATACATTATATAGATTTATATTATACCATACTTTCATGGTTTTGTAAAGGCCTTTTTGCAAATAAGTTTGATTTTATTTGCATCGAACTTTACGAATGGAGTAAACTTCTCAATGAGTCTTTTCTGGTCAGGCCAAATAATAGTGTCCTTAATCTTCTTAGACTCTCGAGGAATAAACCCCAATATGGAATTAAGAATAACTACTGTTTCCAATAGTATTTCTTCTTGCATCCATAACTTTATGATTAGAGGATGTTGCCCATCTTCTGAAATTAGAAGTTGTTCTAAATCATAATCACTTAATTTATTTATATCAACTTCAAAGGTTCGATGAATACTTTCTTGAACTTTTTTGTAGTTTCTATAATTCTGTTCTGCTTCTGAATCTAACATATCACCTACATATTTGCCATTATTAACAAATTGTGATACATAAAAATCCATTAAATTACCATTATATTTTTTCGCTAACTTAGCAAAGAAATATTTATCCTTACGCTTTAAAAACGAATTGGTAGTTACATTTGATTTAAAGTTATATTTCACTGCATCATAATTAGATTCGAAATGTAACTTTAAAGCATTGTATAACTTATATGACTCAAATGGGTCATTCATACTGGTAAACTATTCTTTTTCTTTTGTTTAATTAAATTCTTTTGAGTAACTTGAGCTTCTAGTTTTTCTTTTAATGAATCAGTAAGAAGTTTTGGTACGTTTCTCATATCCAATCCTCTTTGATTCACAATGTAAACCATTGCATCAAGGTAATCCATATCTTTTCTTTGCGAAACCAATTCTTCTACAGCTGTAGAGAATCGTTTTTTAGTCATTATCTTTTCTTCAATCATAATCCTATAGTACCCTTAGCAGGATTGTATCAGCGTTAATCCTGCCATTTGGTACAGTAATTTTTGTGGTTAATATATCCCACACCTGTTTCTGAATTTTAGTCGGTGCGAGGGTGAGTACATTGGGTAACACATCTTCTGGTTTTCTAAGCTTTGTGGTTTTAGATAGCTTATCGTCAAAGTTTTTAATTGATGTACCTTTTACTTCAAACCCTGCTGTAGTTGTAGAGTAATACTCTGTCAGCTTTCTTGTTTTAGTGTTATAGGTAAACAACCTTTCCTTACCAGGAATCATAACTGGATTGATTGATGTTAGTTTTGCATCAACATCTTCTAGTTTATATTGGAGCTTAACGACTTGTTCGTCTGATGCCTTTCTCTTTTTGGCCCTAGGAACTCTAGCTGATTTGGCATTTAATTTTGCTCTTGCTACGTGCTCTAGGATTTTTTCTAGGAGTGTCATCATTTTCTTTTTATTACCTTTAGAGACATGTGAATAAGCTTCTACAGCCTGGTCACATGTTTTATTATAGGCATCAGACACCAAGTCTAGCTCAAATTGAATTCTATCTGCGAATATGTTTACACCCGCACCTTTAATTTTATGCACCTGTAATAATGAATATGCTGGGAATTTAATCTTATCATATTCACCGTCCATCCATTTATCAACTACCATTTCATCAAAGTCACCCCAAATGGTATCGAGTACTTTCTTTTCCATTCTTTGGCGAGGTGTAATTACAACCGCAGGTGCAGTTGATTTTTGTTCTGTCACGATAGACTTACCAATCTTTAAGCATTCTCTTAAATGCTTTTCAATTCTTTGTGGAATAGTTTCATCTGTGGAAGTTGGCATATCATCGAGTGGAATACCTGCATTAATGCATCGTATATTATTACCCGTGCCTTGATTTAGTCTCCAGTTTTCTACTTTCTTTAAAGCTTGAATATCTTTCTTAGAAAATCCTAATACCTTTTCGGCATAGATTAGAATAACTGGTGCGTTTGATTTTGCGTTATTGTAATAGTTAAAATAACGAGATGACTGTGAAAATGCTTTACTTAGTTCTTCACCTTTTAACTCTTGACCATGATAATTTGGTTCACTGCCAAGATACTTATCTTCGAGGGATGGCCCTCTACGTTTTGCTTTTGCCATAATATACTCCTAAAATATAAATCTATTATACCAGGATTGAGTCTAAATGTACAGTGTTATTTTTATGTTGGACCGTATTTAGTTGTATGAGTTATTGTTTCTCCACCATAATTTGGTACTAACTCTCCTCTTGCATTCAATTTTCCTGGCATGGGTTCATCTGAAACTCCTTTTAACCATGAATCTCTATGAGATTCTACTGTTTCTAAACTTTCGCCTGGGTAAAAATCAACGCCTAAAGTATAGTGGTCTTGTACATATAAGACACCGTATACTAATTTAGGTATGGCGTATTCATCAATATGACTTACTACGACTCCTTGATATCTACCTTTTACATCTTTAGATATAAATGTATAATCATTACTTTTTAAATAGTTATTTTGGTAATCCATATATGCTCCTCTATTAAACTATTTATAAGTTATATCTTTTCACCTGGTTTTAAACCTCTCCAACCTTTAAACCTAGGAAATCTTATACTATGCTTTCCATCAATCATTTCAGTAACTGAGTCACCTCTAATTTCAACAAGATATCCTATATATTTATCTCGATTATCCCAAATTATTTGTCTATCTTCGTCGGTAAATCCTGAGCCTACATTAGTCTTAATTAATTGGCCTGTATCTACTCCTTCACAAACTAAATTTCCTAAGCGTCCTTTATTTTTTCCAGTGCCTTCTTCAATATCAATAATTGCTAGTGTTTTTTCAACAAATGGTTTAACTTTTAACCATGAGTTACTTCTACCAGCTCGCCATAATGAATTTCTATCTTTTACAATGATTCCTTCAAATTCATATCGTACAGCTTCATCTAGATAATAAGATAATAATTTAGATGATTCGCCTGTTGTTACTCCATCTCTATTTTTTCTTCTTAAATCTACTTCATTATATTCTACACATTGTATTTGTTCAGCCCAGAAAAAGTCTGGTAATGTTCTACTCAATTCATTTAATTGCTCTTTTCTTTCAATAAGTGTTTTTGTACTCTCGCCCTTAACAAATTCATCATAAGGTATAACATCAAATATTGCATAATAAAGGTCTTCTTTCATTTTTATTTCATATTTTTTATGCAAGAAATGCATTAACTCAGCAAAGCTTGAACTCATTAATTCACCATCAAAAACAAGCCCTTGTAGTTCAGGTACATTTAAAATATTATGAACTTCATTTGGAATTATTTTAGGATTAATTTCCTTTCCATTACGTGTATAATAAGTTACTTTATTATTATTAATAATTGCTATACATCTTACACCGTCGTATTTATTTTCAATAATGGATTCACCCATTAAATGTTCTTTATCTTTAGAATCACTTGCTAATTGAACACCGAATGTTTTTATTAAATTTCCACCATAGCTTTTATTAATAGTTTTTGCAGTAATTCCACATTTTAAATCTTTCAATAAAATTCTACGATACCAGTAGTTCCATTCGTCTGGAGTTTTAGTATTACCCATCACATATTCACATAAGTCTTTAGCATCATTACCAGTAATTCTTCTACTTCTTAATTGTTTTAAGGCTAATACTTCAAAATCGTTATAGCTCACATATCTTGGAATTGCCATAGATACTTGTTCATACATTTCTTCATTTCCTGTTGAAAATCTTGACCCTCTAATCAGAGCATGAGCTACAGCTGGAGCTAATGGAACTTCTTTTTCTTTTATTGGTATTTGTTTAATACCATAAGTTATATACGGGTCATAACATGCAATAAGACCTCGCTTAAATTCATGATTTTTGCTTTGTGATTTTAAAATTTCTATCTTATCATTTCTACCAGGAGTATTTTCTAGTAGTTTAATGATATCCCATGGTTTCATATTTTCCATACTTTTTCCTAATAAAATTCCCCCCGCCAAAAAGGAGTGAGTGTGTCGGCGGGGGGCTAAAACTACTCCACCAAAGCTTTAGATAAGTCTTCGGTTGGTATAGTTTTAATTC
>Ga0213859_10001216_pt1 | contig 11536 bp, 4 predicted proteins | sample PICome_2_FD_160133 | JGI IMG/M metagenome (GOLD analysis project Ga0213859, IMG submission 160133) | Coastal seawater microbial communities near Pivers Island, North Carolina, United States - PICO304 | ecosystem: Environmental > Aquatic > Marine > Coastal | place: USA: North Carolina | collected... | reverse complement strand
ACTGAGAGCTTCTGTCGAAATATCCGACCTCGCTGTTGATACAATTGCTAGTTTGATTTCGCAAGCTCACGATGACCAATACAGAGGTGGTAACTTCTATTATCCATCAAATCATCAATTAACTGGCAGCGCTTATACAAACGCAGGATATGATACACTACAAGGTGTCATACCACAAAGAAAGATCTTGCAGATGAATGGTTCACTTGATGTAACTGTTCCTTATGCAGGTGGAGCGGGTGTAGCTAATACAACATTCCTCAGTGCTGCAGACTCAGCTTATGCATTGGGTCAGAAGCAAGGATGGGCTCAGGCACAATTAGCGAATGGAACAACATACGGTACAGAAAGTACTATTATAGAATATGATGACGTTGTTTTCTTAACAGACACAGTCGGACATACAGTTTCGGCAGACATGGAAAATCTTCTCAACAAGTTCTTGGAAGACAACTATAACACAAATTACTAATACAGTATAAATATCTAAATTAAATTTTTAGGAAACGAACGCTATGGCAAAGCAAATTATCAACATTGGAACAGTACCAAACGACGGGACAGGCGACCCTTTACGTTCCTCGTTTGATAAGGTCAATGATAACTTCAATGAAATCTATGGTGCTTTAGGTGGAAATAGTCCGCCTGACATCGTTAATAGTGACGGTGAGCTTGAATTAACAAGCGTAGGAAACAAGATTTCTTTCTATTATAACACAGAAGAAAATCTATTTCAAGTAGATCCTGCTACCTATCATGGTTGCATTGGACATGCTCATGATACTGGAAAGCTTTACTATGCCCACGGCGGTCGATGGAATGCTTTACTTGTCGATAATGCTAATAATGACGTCCAAAGTTATGTAGATGCACTGGGTGGCCACGTTTATGCTACAAAATTTACGCAAGCAGAATCTCCTAACTTCTTGCTTCAAACAAATGGAGATGGCACTTATCGATGGGTTGATCCAGCAGATGCCACTGGTGAGGTAGACCGACTCGAAGAACTTGAAGATGTAAGTTTTACAAATCTTCAAGCTAATCAAATTATTCAATATAATGGTACTAACTGGATTAACGTTCCTACGCCAAGTGGTGGCGGAAGCGGCGGAGCTTCTTATTCCAACAATGATGTTGATGGACATTTAAACGTAAGTTCAGCTCAATCTAACGAAGTATTACAATGGAGTGGTTCAGATTATCAATGGGTAGCATTAACGAGTGGTGGTAGTTATGGAGATGGTGATGTTGATTCTCATTTAAATACATCTGGTGCAGGAACAAATCAGGTTTTATCTTGGAATGGCTCAGATTATGCTTGGGTCGCCCAAGGTGGTGGTGGCGGTGGTGCTGCAACGAGAGCTACACAAGTTAGAACGGCTTCTTCACTTGCAAACAACGCACAGGCTAACATTGATTTTACTGCAATAGGAGAATCCTATGTTTTGCTCAAAGTTCAAGTTAGTAGCCCGGCGTGGGTAAGAATCTATATCGACGATGCCTCGAGAACTGCGGATGCAAATAGACCACAAGGTGATGATCCCGCTGACGGTGATGGAGTAATTGCAGAAATGATTACTTCGACTAATAATCAAATCATTAAAATTGCACCGGGCGTAATTGGTTGGACTGATGGACAAACAGACGTTCCAGTAAGAGTAAAGAATGTTAGTGGAGGAACAACAAGCATTGACGTTACTATTACCGCACTAGTGTTAGAGTCGTAAAATGGATAAAACACTTTATAGAGTCGAACTTGTACCAGGCACAGACGAAGCGGCGTTTCTCGAAACGGGAGATGCGGCATCGCTCGAAGTTAATACTAATCTTAATAACTTTGATAACTGGGTTATACTCAACCTCACAGAAGAAGAGGCTACGACTCTAAGAGAAAGTAACGATGTGGTTTCTGTAGAATTGCAAGTCAATCCTATACCATTTTCGTATGACGTTACAGAATTTCAAAAATATGCCGGCTATAGAACAAGTATTAGCCACGGAGGAAGCTACGTTAACCCTTCATTAGCTACGACTGATAACGGAAACTCCGGCGATACACATAGTCCAATGAGTCATATGTATGTGAGTGGCGATCAACCAGATAGCCAAAGACACAATGACGGCGAATATAATCTTGGCCACTTTGAATGGAACGGAGAACTTACAGAATTTTTTACTTCACATAAACATAAACTGATTGGGCGATACGTTGATGTTGTTTGCCTTGAATCGAATTCGGATATTCAAACGTCTTATAACACCGATTTCGAAAACCATGAAAATTGGACTGTATTTGATCCACAAACATACGAATTAACTTTTTCAAGTAGTGGATCTTCTGCATATCTTGTAACGGGCACTCATAGAGGTGGCTCTTTAAATAATGCATCAAATCCAACGATACAATTAAACTATGGTGATAAGCTTGTTATAACGAATACTACTTCTGGCCATCCGATTAGAATTGAAACACAGTTTCCGCATGGAATTCCAAGCAGTGGTAATTTGCGATATCGCGTTGCAGGAAACGTAAATAACGAAAACGGTGGTACTGTCACTCTTTATGCAGATCATTTCGATGAGTGGGGATTGAATAGCTGTACATATGTTTGTGCTTTCCACCCCTCTATGACAGGCACCATACAATTCCTTAAGCCGAGTGGAAGTCGTTTAAAAAGAATTAATTGGGCAAACTATGATAGTTCAGCAAATACACCAGAAAATAATCAATTAAGTAATTCTGAATTATTTGGCTATCATTCGGCTGGTGTTGCTTCATCGTCGGCAGGACTATTTACTGGTTACGCCAAGGGATCTGATATTTACATTGCCTATTTTGGTAGTGGAGTAGCGGTTGAAGGTATTTTCAACGCAGTATTAAATTGGCACAATTCAAAAGCAGTTAATCCAGCAACAGGTAAAAGAAATGCAACTGTTATAACTGGAGCTTGGGGTTATGCTTGGGAATTCTTTGATAGACTAGTACCCGTTAATAACATCACAGAAATAGGTCGATACACGAGTGATGGAACACTTGTAACAACTAGTCGACCTGGTAGCGGTTGGGGTAATGATCTTTCTCCATTTATTGATGCCGGATTTAATTTACGAACAGCATCAGATCCTAATGGTGGCGGCACTAAATGGTTTGTTACAACAAGAGAAGATAATACAAGATTAACAGCATTAGATAGTGTTGTCAATACTCTTACCAATTATGACGGAGTTTATTTCTTTAGAAGTGCTGGTAATTCAGCGTGTAATTATGGTCACCAAGATTTACCGGAATGGAATAACTATATTGTTCAGGAAAGCGGTAGCCGCTATGTTAATATTAATTGGTCCGGAAGTAGTTCATCTATCGGTGGTAGCGGAGCACTAAGCAGTCCTTTAACTCATTATCCTCTTCGAACTTACGATCAGGGACAAACAAATTCAATTACCATTGGTGCAGCGCAGCCAAGTATGTTGTATCCATATCCCGATTCTTATAGTTGCAGAGGTCCCGGCATCGACATTTTTGCTCCGGGCACGATGTATTATGCTACTTCACCAGATTTCAATGGCTACTTTGGCGGCAATTATATGGATGGTGGAAATGGAGATTATTATTGTTATTTTTCGGGTACAAGTAATGCAGCGCCAGTTGCTGCTGGAATAGGTGCCTGCTATGTCGAAGATTTCTTTATTAAAACTGGTGTTTATCCATCGATTGCGCAGTTAAAAACAAGAATGAGAAATTACGCAAGACCGAGAATGAAAGATGATCCGGGCTATGATTGGTCTAATGCACCATCAGCTAGTACAGGCTTTGTATCGAACCACGTAGTTAAAGGTGGCTATACCAACCCAGATGGATTTTATTCGGCTTATGCATCGACTAATGAAACCGGTATTTTTGCACATCCATCTGGTACTATCGGAAATGATGATTACGTAACTCTTCAGCTTCAAGGCTCAACAAATCTACACGTAGGATTACCTTGGGCAATTGATAGAGGTAATAGTGGTTTTCACTTTACGACTGTTCGCGGGCCGATTGGAAAACCCAAAGAAGCAGAAACCGGAATGCTATATCCAAGATATCGAAGAAAGCTCACGGGCTAATTTAATAAATAATTAATATCGTTTTAGGTTGAGATAAACATGCCAGAAATTTTAACCACAGAATTCAAAGCAGACGCAACACGGCGGTTTGCAAACGACGTCGAAAATAACGACTATTACATTTTTGCGTCTTCAATTAATGAAATTATACCTGCCGACACTGAGGTCTCTAAAACAGAATTTTTAGAAAAAGTAATTTTTGGTAAAAAGATTAAAACACGAGACACACATTTCATGATCAAGTACTATCCTTGGCAAAGAGATGATGTGTTTGTACAGTATGACGACTCAGAAGAATTAGAAGGCCAAAAGTTCTATTGCGTTGTTGGACCAAACGACAACGACACTGGAGATTACCGAGTCTATAAGTGTCTGTTTAATAACTATGGTGCTGGAGTAACAAGCCCTCCTGCATTTAATGAGTCATCTGCAGATCAAATTTATAGAACAGCAGATGGCTATATTTGGAAGTTTATGTATGTTATTAGTGAATTAGAATTTGATGCATACAACTCGCAAGGTTTTATTCCTATCGTAGGCGACTTTGATACTAATCCATCTGCTAATACTGGCGGAGGAATATCTGATGTTATTGTTGAAAACAACGAAGATAATTTTGGTTACGTAGAAGAAACTGGTCGAGTAACAGATACAGATATTGTTAATAGTGTCGTCGAAGTTTTCCCAGATGGCACATTTAATCCTATTGAAGATTATTACGTAGGACAATCAATCTATTTTACAAATCCCGACAGTTCAACGTTCTTATATCAAATTACAGCGTATAATTATGATGATCAAACGGGTCGAGCTGACATACGATTGAATATTGATCCTGTTACACAGGGAGGCGGGACGTCGGTAGTAAAACAAAACGCATCGTTTAGTATTTTCCCTACAATCAAAATTGAAGGTGATGGATCTGGCGCAGTTGCAATTCCGACTGTAGTCGATGGAAGAATTTCTACAGTTATTGTATTAAATCCCGGCGACGGATATAATAATGTCACTGCTCAGGTTGTTGATCCGGCTTATGATTTTGATCCGAGCAGCCAAGAAACAACAGACGTAAGAGCTTCGATTAGAGCAGTTCTTACGCCTGATAGCGATCATGGTTATAATTTAATTAACGAATTTAGATGCAGACACTATAGTCTCTATGCTTATATTACTACCGATGACAACAATATAATTCCAAACGAAAACACTTATGCTTCTGTTGGCATTGTTAAAAATCCACAGTTTAGTACGCTGACCCCACCAGAAGTTTTTGATAATCGTATAGAAATTACTACAGCAAACGCCGATCGTGTGACTGCTAATACAACGGTCGTGCAAATTAGTTCAGAAACACAAGACGTTACTTTCTCAGGCCGAGTGCACGAGATTGATGAAACAAATGATAAAATTTATTTAGCTCATTATATGGGCCCTTATCAAAATAACGCTAATACTGGAAACGGTGATACGTCACTCGACTTAACTCGATCATTGAGAAACGAGACGGGCCAGATAATTGAAATAAATACACCGGCAGCAGATAATGTTGTTGTCTCGCCATATATTCAAAGATCTGGCAAAGTTTATTTTATGGAAAATTTCTTCCCATTGAATAGAACGTCAGAAAATGTCGAGAATGGCTTAGTGGAAAATATTGTAGCAAAAGAAGAGTTTAAAATCGTTCTCGAATTTTAAGGAAGCGGATTAAAAATGCCAATTAATACAAATCTCAATACAGCACCATACTTTGATGATTTTGATTTAGAAAATCAATATTACCGAGTGCTGTTTAAGCCGGGTTACGCCGTTCAAGCAAGAGAGCTGACTCAAATGCAGACTATGCTGCAGAGTCAGATTGAGCAGTTTGGTGATAACATCTTTAAAGAAGGTTCGATTGTAAAAGGCTGTAACTTTACTCAGCTTGACGACTTAGAATACGTAAGAATTCAAGATCTTTGGACTCCGGTCGGTGAAACGGCAGAAACAGCATTTGACCCAACAGCTTATATACCGAAAAGACAAGAAGAAGTAGTACAAGGTGTATTAACAGAAATCGATTACGTTTATCAAATTACTGGATCTGTATCAGGTCTCACTGCAAACATTATTACCGCAGACCAAGGTGTGGAAGTACGTGCACCTGATCTTAATACTTTTTATATTAGCTATTTGAATCAGTCTGGTACAAATCGTGTATTCCAGGCAGGTGAAGAATTAACCATTAATGAGTATCGTTTTAAAGTAAGTACTCAAGAGCCTCTTGGTCAAAACCCAAGAGTAGTAGGTACAGTAAGAACAACAAACGTTACTACGACTGCAGGTAAATCTTTCGGTATTCAATCGGCGCCTGGTATTATTTTCCAAAAGGGTCATTTCCTTTTCGCAGACGACCAGGTTCTCGTTGTATCAAAGTATGATAATAATCCAACAAACGTGTCAGTAGGTTTTAGAGTCGAAGAAACTTACATTGATGCGCTATCAGATAATAGTCTATATGATAATGCAAACGGATCGAATAACGAAAATGCTCCCGGCGCAGATAGACTCAAGCTCATACCGACACTCGTTGTACAATCTTCAAGCGCTGCTCGAGAAGATGCAGACTTCTTTACTCTTGTTCAATATCAAAACGGAAATGCAGTTACAGTTCGAGACGTATCTCAGTACAATGTACTAGGAGAAGAGCTTGCTCGAAGAACATATGAAGAGTCTGGTAATTACATTCTCAATGATTTTAAAATTTCGACAACAGACAAGACATTCCCAGAAGGTTCTTCGAATACGTCGGTTCATGCCGTGGTTGGCCAAGGTGTAGCTTACGTTAAAGGATTTAGAGTAGAGAACTCAGCTGAGAGATCTTTTGTCATTGATCAGATTCAAGAAACAGAAACATTAACTAATCAAAACATTTCTTTTAATTATGGCAATTCACTGCCTATTCAAAGAGCTTCTAATGGACAATGGTTGAGTGCATTTGCACCTCAGCTTAACTGGTCAGCAGAAACTATACGAAATTACCTCGGGCCTACGAGCTCTGGTGGTACTCAAATTGGCCAAGGTATGTTGTTTAACCTTACGCCGACTAAAGCCTTCTTTGCAAATATTGAAGTAGCTGCTGGCGAAAATTCTAAAGACATCCACGAGCTTGCTCCAAACATGACAGCTACTGAAGCAATCGCCTTTGAAGGAAATCATAGCTCCTCAAATCATAATGGTTATGGTGTGGCTGAGAGAGGAACGTTCTTCCAGAAATCTGCGCAAGGTGCACTCGTATTTCCAACCGGACAGAGAAGCTTGTTCTCTACTGAGAATATGGCAATTCCAGTAAGAGTACGCGCGAATGTTACGGGTATTACTAATAATACATTTACGCTTAGTGCAAATCCTGGTGAAGATTACAACGTTCAAAACGATGATATTGTTGTCATCGACTCAACTAATACACACATTCGTGTTGCAAGTTATTCAACGGCGTCCAACGGAAGTACACTAACAGTTAATCTCGAGCCATCTGACAACTCGGCCGCTAATGTCACTGTGTACTATAACAAAAGAGAAGTAGGAACAACCTCTGATGGTGCGCTTGCTTACGATAAAACAGTGACAACTCTTTTTGTTGAAATTACTTATACCGACAATGTGATCGATTATACTCTTGGTGTACCAGATGCTTTTGAGCTTGTTGCAATTACTAATCCAGCGGAGTTGGTGAACGGAAATCCAAAAGATTACACTAAGAGCTTTAGATTAAATCATAACCAAAAAGATACTTTCTACGATCATTCTTATGTAGAATATATCCCTGGTCGTGATATCGTGTCTAATGGAACAACATTGCTTGTTGAGTTTAAGTGCTTCCAAGTTGAATTGCCTCAAACTGGGCAATACTTCTTTACAGTTAATAGTTATCCTAATGATCTCGATCCTTACGATATTCCCGTGTATAAATCGTCGTCTGGAATCAATTACAATTTGAGAGACTGCTTTGACTTTAGACCACACATTGATAACGACATTGGTGTAAGCTATAGCAATACTACTGCAGGTAATCCCGGCTCTCCGACATTAACACTTACAACAAGAGTTCTTTCGTTTTTTAATAAACCCGTACCATTGATTCCTGCTCACAACGCTACTGCATCAGCTACACTGACTTATTATTTGCAGCGTATTGATTCTGTCGTTGTAGACTCCTATGGTGTAATTTCTCTCGTAAAAGGTAAAGAAGAGAAAAACGCAGCCCCACCATCGTTGAGTCCAGATCAATTTGAAATTGGTGAAATTCTTATCCCAGGCTTCCCTGCTCTTTCACAAAGACAAGCTTCAAGAACGGGCAGAAAAGCTTACGCTGTACACACTCGATCGAAAGGTGTAAAAGTTTATACAATGAAAGATATGCACGCAATGAGCGCGCAAATCGACAGAATGGCGTACTACATATCTTTAAATCAGCTCGAGCAAGATACTCAAAATATGTTCATTCCAGATCAGGATGGACTTGACAGATTTAAGAACGGATTTATTGTAGATCCTTTTAATGATTTATCTGTTGCAGACGTAAGAGATCCGGAGTTTAAAGCAGCCGTACCATTTAATCAAAAGATATTGACTCCTGCTGTTAAAACAATTCCGCTCGATTTGAAATATAAGTCAGCATCTGGCGCAAGCATTTTCCCAGCGGTCAGTAAAGCAAAAGTTGCAACACTTGGCCGGGATAGTAATGTTGATGTAATTTCTCAAGATTACGCAACAGGATTCCGTAATTGTGTAAGTAACGCTTATAGCTATCGTGGTATTGGTGAATTATCTCCACCTTATGATGCTGCTTATGATACGACAGTTACTCCCGCAGAAATTAATATCGACATGACGTCTGCATTCCAAGACTTTGTAGAAAATCTACAAGAGTTTATTCCATTGACTGACGTTACAACAGAAAGAGTTGTAGAAGCAGAGAATAATTGGTTCGGTAACGCAGATGGATGGGCACCACCTAATATGTTCCCATTCCTTGGCGATGGATTCATGGATCGATTTAGAGGTGGCAATACACTTACAACTCGAATCGAAACAACGACAAGAAGTCTTGAGCTCAATACTTCAAACATGCAGCAGAACTTCCAAGTTGGTGAGTTCGTACGTAACTTTAACTTCGAGCCGTTTATGGCAGGAAGAGATATTGGCATTTATATGACGGGCCTCCGTCCTAATGCACGACATTATTTCTTCTTCGACGGCGAAGACGTCAATGCTCATATTATTCCGGGCACAAACGTTAACTCTGCAGATGATGTACAAAGAGCCGGACAAAAAGGTGATGCAGTTTCTTCTGACTCTAATGGTGTTCTTCGAGCAGTCTTTGCACTTCCATCAGAAACATTCTTTGTAGGTGACAGAGTATTAGAAATTTCAGACATTGACACTTATAGTCAAATTGAATCTGCTGGAATCTCGCGTGGGCATATTACATATAGGGCTTACAACTTCTCAGTTGAAAAGAGTGCCCTTGGCGTAACAACTCGAGCACCGAGTTTCGACATTAATAGTTCTTCTTCGTTTAGAACAGTCGTAAGAAGAATTCCTGCTGCTGACCCACTTGCTCAAACATTCTTCATTAAGAAAGGTATGGGCCAAGGCAGCAACAGCGTTTATATTTCAGAAGTCGATTTGTTCTTCAAGAGAAAGTCAGATACAAATGGTGTAACGGTTGAATTGAGAGAAGTAATTAACGGTTATCCTTCCGGCCAGGTTATTCCATTCGGTAGAGTGCATAAGCTTTCTACTGATGTTAATGTATCAGATGACGCAAGTTTAGCGACGACGTTTACTTTCGAAGCTCCGGTAAGACTCGATGTAGAAGCTGAATACGCAGTTTCAATCAAACCAGATGCTCAAGATCCCAACTATCTTGCATATATTTCTCAGGTAGGTGGAACAGATTTGACACCAGGACCTACACAGGGTGCCGCTGTTGTACAAGACTGGGGTGATGGTGTACTATTTAGCTCAACAAATAATAGTGCATGGCGATCATATCAGGATGAAGATCTGAAGTTTGTCTTACGTAGACACAACTTTGCTACTTCTTCCGGAACAGTTACACTCACTAATAACGATCACGAATTCTTTATCGTAGATAGCTGGAGTGGAAGATTCCTGCCCGGTGAGCAAATTTATCAAGAAAAAGCATCTACTGACACCGTTGGTATTCCGGTCGGTAGTGCTACAGTAACTGGTACAGCACTCGATACAAAATACTTCGACGGAGATTTTGTATTGATTGAAGACTCCAACGGAAATAAAGATATTTTTGAAGTAGTGGCTGTGCAGTCTGCTACTCAAATGTTGCTGAACAAAGAGAATGCTCTTCCTGGCGCAGGTGATTCATGTACGCCGGTTGTAAAAGGTAATCTTTGCTGGTATGACATTAACGATCCTACTCAAATGTATTTAGAAGATAGCTCTGCAAACTCGAATAGAGTATTTGTTGCAGGTACAATTTACGGTCTAGACAGTGAAAAATCTGCCACTGTAACAGCCCTGCAAAATATTAATTTGAGCTACTTCCAGCCAATGATTATGAAGGCGACAGATTCAACATCGACACTTGACGTGGATGGAACATTTGTACCACCTGCTAACTTGAGCAGCACGTATAATATGCCATTATCGTTTAAGGATAATAATCACTTTAACTTCGCTGGTGCAGTGTTGTATAGCCGAAGTAATGATCCGGCTGGTGCGCAAGCATTTGATCTTAATATTCGTATGGAAAATGGAAGTAACGTTACGTCAACGCCGTTTGTTGACCTCGAAGTATCGAAGCTTCTCGCTTATCAGTATAAGTTGAATGATGGGCAACAATTTAACAATCCAACATCGACTTATATTTCTAAGAAGATTGAATTAGCCGTTGATCTCGATGCTGAAGATATTTATGTAGCAGCTTCAGGTTATCGGCCACCTAACTCTAATATTAGATTCTTTATTAAAGCACAAAATGGATTTGACTTTACTCCATTTGCAGATCTTCCTTGGACCGAATTAGAATTGTTTGAAGGTGTAGATATGTTCTCTTCACAAGCAAACATTCATGATTATCGTGAGTTTGGATATAGAATTGCAGACGCAAATAAAGATACTGATGGTGTTTATACGTATCAAGTAAATTCTGGTAATGGTAATTCAACCTTCCAGTCATTTAGAAGGTTTGCAATTAAAATCGTCCTTGAATCAGACACCGTACACAATGCTCCAACATTGAGAGATTATAGAGCAATTGCTGTAACTTAATAAGAGAACAAAGATTATGGAAAAGCGTCGCGATCCTAATACGAAAGCAGTTTTGAGTGTAGATGCTCAAGCTTTGAATAAATATAAAAGAGAAAGAACTTATTACCGTAAAGTAACTCAAATGGAAAAAGACATT
>Ga0213859_10001213_pt1 | contig 11539 bp, 11 predicted proteins | sample PICome_2_FD_160133 | JGI IMG/M metagenome (GOLD analysis project Ga0213859, IMG submission 160133) | Coastal seawater microbial communities near Pivers Island, North Carolina, United States - PICO304 | ecosystem: Environmental > Aquatic > Marine > Coastal | place: USA: North Carolina... | reverse complement strand
TGGCCAACTAAAAGAATTTTTTCTTCTTTTACTGTAAATGGCCTATATTTTATTTTTTCGCCCGTTGAAGGAAGGGTAAGTTCCTGTATCGGGATATCAATTTTTGGCAATGCCATAATATATTTCTCCTAATAATATAAATTTATGCCCAAGTTCTGGGATTTTTAACTGGCTTATCTTCTTTTTTCTCTTCACCACTTCCTTCTGGTTCAAAAAAGTTAGATAAATTATCGTATGAATTACGAACTCTATTTAATCTGTTAATCGCATCTTGGATACTTGTGGGTTTTCCTTGACTTAATGTTTGCTTTGTAACATCAACAAAATTAGCTAAATCAGAAAGTGTATCAAGTAATCCACCATTTAATCTTCGTGCTGTATTACCTGTTCTATCGTTTGAGTACCAAATACGGTCATAAGCAAATGCAACTGGTAATATCATAAGCTGGTCGTTTTGAGACCAATCTAAAGCAACATCTGCTATTGCAGTTGGAAATACATTTTCCATAATAACTTCATAATACTTATCATTCTTTCCAAAACTCTCTGTACTATAATGTCGAATAACCATTCTACATCCGTATTCGTCTTTATAGCCAAGTTCGTATGGTAGCATTCCAATACCATCACCTTCTGGGTCGATAGCACTATAGGGCCCACCCTTTGTACTAAAATTTAAAACTCGTTGCATCCAGTTGTGAAAGAAAGTTACTATTTGATGATTACTATCAAGCATAAAACTAGCATTGATAGGTTGACCTTGCATTCTTAATGGGAATGTTGTTGTTAGTTGTGATACAGCTGTGAATTGACCTGTTTCAATTCCAATACCTGGAAAGTTTACACTATTGCAGAAAAATGAAAATTCTCTCGATGGGTCAATATTAGAATTAGTTTCTGGACCCTTTGAAATAATAACTTCGAATAAGTTACCTTTGGCAGGGCCGCCATACTTATCCATTGTAGTTTTAAATTTACTAATACTAAATGACATATTTTTTTTACCTTGTAACCATTCTTCTGCTGTCTGCGTAAACTTTCTGTTTGCTTGCCTTTTCGAACTGTGCTAATGGTAAGAACAATGCAATATCCCATTCTGTTGGGTTAATGTAAATAAAACGAGATTTCAGTTGTTTATTTAAGTATTGCTTAAGCGCTGGTTTAAAAAACCTATACTTAGCTGCACTTTGTAATAAATCGTAACTTAAACCTAATCTAGTACTCTCGTCATATTTTTTATTGTTCGTAATACCATATAGCGCGTCCATTAACTGAGCACGCATTGTAGGTGGTAAATAGTGAAAGTTAATTCCCATAAATCCACCCTTAGTTTTATTTATTGGGAAAATGAGTGGGAACCTGTCATAATATGGAAGTGTGTCTTTATGTTTAGGGTCGTAAGCAAATGTATACATCATACCAGGTTCAATCATACTTTTAACACGGTCTGATTCTTTTAATCCAGTTGTAATCATTGAAGCACCAGATATACCTGAGCTTCCACTACCTGTTTTGCTAATTTTTTGTGCTTGGTCTCTGTACCAACTTCTTGCTGCTTTAGAACGAGCAGGCATCTCACCAGCACGAATACCTTTTACCAATATATCATTAAATATTGTGGTACCACGATGAGCACGACCTTGAGCTTGGTTTCTCGCCTCTCGTAATAATAGTGCATAATTTGTAATGGCCATTACTTACCTGCTATTCCGTCTTTTTCTGTCATAATTACAAACTGCCAACCTCGGTCTGCACAATATTGTCGAGCTGCTTTCCATTTAGCGCTATTAATTCCATAATTCTTAACCTCGTTAAGATATCTTCTCGACACACGACCAGTCGGTGTCTTATTTTTATTTGCTGGATTTGGTGGAAGCGTTTGTTTATATGGTTTGATTTCAATCATAACCGTACACTTTTTACCATTTCCATCATATTTATGGACAATTACGTCAGGAAAGTATCTATGTACTCTGCCATCTATTGGCGACCTATATGGTACAATTACTTCTTCAGATTGCCACCATATTACATCTTTATGTTTATCAAGCCAAGAAAATACATTTCTTTCCCACCAAGACCTATAAATAATCTTAGTTGGGTCACCTTTATACTTCTGCGGGTTTGATGGTTTAAATCTACCTTTATATGCCATAATCTATTTGTCAAACCTCGTATAAATAATCTAAAGTGTCCAATTACTATTTATTACAACGAGACAACTATGAGTTCAAGACCAGAATTAATAAAAGAACGAAGAGAAAGCGCTAAGTTTGCAAAGTTTGCTTTTCCAGCTAAAAAGCCCATGCCTCATAGTATACTAATGACTTTCGAGGAATACGACTATCAAACATACATATCTAGTATAACAAAATCTGGAGAACAAAACCCAAACTTAAGTTTTGTACCTGATATTAAATCTCGAGCTGAAATATCTAATACCTCAACAATAGAACTTCCGTTTCCGAGACAATTAACAGACAACAATAATATTAGAGTACAAAGTTTTGAAAGAGATTTTATGTATGAGCGAGCAGCGTCATATGTTGCGGGAATGGCTGATGGTGGTTTAGGAGAAACGGCAGGACAAATCATGGGTGCTTTAGAGTCAGGTCTTAAAGGTGTAAGAGCTGGCAGTAAACAGTTTTTTGAAGCGCCTTTAACGGCTATTAAAAACGGACTTGCGCAAATAGAAGGTGTTTCTTCAGAAAAAGCTGCTGCCATGGCTGGGTACTTAGCAAGAAATATTATCGGTGGAGATTTATCTAGAACAATTAGTGCTGTAACAAATAGAGCAGTTAACCCACAAGAAACATTATCGTTTACTGGTGTAGATTTACGTAATTTTAGCTTTTCATGGGATTTGTTTCCATCTAATAAAGATGACACTGACGAAATCACAAGGATTGTTAATTTCTTAAAAGCTAGATCTCTACCTGAAGTAGAGGATGGTGGAAGCGAACAATTTTTAGGTAGAGCATTTTTAAAATATCCAGATATTGTATCGCTTAATTTATTGGGTGTAGACGAAAGTAAATTTACTAGATTTAAAAGATGTATGATTAGTAACGTAACAGTAGATTATGGCGGTGGAAGCCAAGTTTCAATTATTAAAGGCGGTGTTCCTGCTACAGTTACATTATCAGTAGCGTTTAGTGAAGTGCAAATTCAGACTCGTGATGATTATGAAACTAAAAAAGAACCACCACCACCTGCTGTTAACACGATGATGGCTTAATTGGAGAAATAAATGAAATATTTTGAAAACTTTCCAATAATCGAATACGAAGGCCGTAGAGTTCGTGATATTTCTAGGCGCAGTAATTTTATACGTGCTGTAAGTAACAATCCTTATTTGTATTATCCTTATACAGTTAGTGAAGGCGAGCGCGCAGAAGATATAGCACAGTTTTATTATGGGTCAGTCGATTATGTGTGGCTTGTGTATATGGCAAATAATATTATCGACCCATATTATGAATGGCCGATGGACCCACAAACATTTAATGACTACTTAGTAGCAAAATACACGGAAGAATCTGGAGAGGTCGGTGAAGATGTTATTGATTGGACTCGAGACCCTAATAATGATGATAACATCATATTCTACGTGAAAAAGGTATAACAAATGGCAGCAGTAGACGAAATTTTATTAGCACCTGAATCGTTTCGTACAATCTATCTTCGTAGAGAAGACAGAGTCATTTTGCGAACAGAACAAGGTGCAAAAATTATTATTAAAAGAATTATTCCAGAAGAATGGGAACCTTATCGTATATACGAATACGAAGAAACATTGAACAATAATAAGAAAGAAATTTATTTGTTCGATAAAGATTTTCTTGGTCAACTTACTCAAGATTTTGAAGCTGCAGTGAGTGAATAATTATTATGGCAGACGGAACTTTCAATCCATCCAGATGTGTAATTAAAAAAGCCGAATTAATACCTTACGGCCAAGAGAATAATGGCACGCCAAAAGATATTAAGGATATGATTGGCCAATTTAGTATACAACAAAGTATTACTAGTGTTTCGTTGGTTGGTACATTAACCGTTTTAGATAATATCGGCCTATTGCAAAATTGGCCACTTCGAGCAGAAGAAGAATTAAAATTAGAAATTTTTTGTTTTGATTTACAAACAACTATTAAATTAAATTGCCAAATTATTAAAATACAAAGTATTGATATTAAAGAAGATATTCAAGGCATGGTTTACGACCTTCAGTGGATTGGTAAAACAAGTTATGAAGCAGGAAAAAGAAGTGTTATAAAAGCTTTTATTGATAAACCTGCATCAAGTATAGTAGTGGATTTATTCAAACAATATTTTAGTCAACTAACAAAGGCTACTGATGTAAATGAAAATAATCTACCAGAAGGAACTAAAGTTTACAATATAGCTAATGACCCAGGCCGTAAATTATATGTTGAAGAAACTAAGAAAAATATGTCTGTAACTATACCAGACTATATGCCATCTCAAGCTATCGGCTTTGTAGCTAATCGCGCGTTTAGTTCTAAAAGGTCTCAAACAGCTTCGCTATTTAGATTTTTTGAAAATTTTGATGGATTTTATTTTGTAAGCGACGAATGGCTTTATGAATATGCTAAAAAGCTTAACATTGCAAAGAAAATGGAATATCGACCTTTTGTTAATTTAGATGGCGCAAATCCATTAGAACAAATTAATGGTCTTACTACATTTTCTAATAATCGAAGATCTGATGTTGGTGAAGAGTTGATGGGAGGATCTTATTATAATACAGTTGTAGAAATTGATATTTTAAGAAGAACATGTATAAGGCACGATTATAGTTATTTAAAACAATTAAAGAAAGAAGAATTTAATGATGTTACAGGTAATAAAGCAACGTTAGATACTGATACACATTCTGAAAAATTTATTGAAGAAACTTTTACACCAGAAAATGCTCGTCAATTTTATTTAATAAGAGATTATAGTGATAAAGTTGGCGCATATAGACCAGACGCACAAATAAGAGAGTTAACAGCAAGAAGAAATATGTTTGCTCGTCATGCGGCATCTACACAATGCTCTGCTACTACTGCTGGCCGCCTAGATATACAAGCAGGTCAAATTATTGATATTCTTATGAGAGAAGCAACTCCAGGCACACAAGAAAAACAACATTCACAATTAAGTGGAGAATATCTTGTGCATGGAGTAAATCATTTAGTAGAAGATGGACAACTTGTTACGGCTTTAAATTTATCAAAATATGGATTTGCAGGTGCAGGTGCAGATAAAAGACGAGTTCAAGCTAAGAAATTTACAGGGAAATTTATATAATGAGTAGAGGAATGGGAATACAAAATCCTATGTTTTTCATGGGAGTAGTAGAAAATAATGTTGACCCGACATTACAAGGTCGTGTACAAGTTCGCGCGTTTGGTATTCACGGCAGAAACGATGATTCAGAAATTCCAACTGCAGCATTACCCTGGGCAGTTTGTGTAGCAGGTAATTTTGACCCAAATAATCCAGTACCAAAATTAAATTCATTCGTATTTGGTATGTTTATAGATGGAAGCGAAGGACAACATCCGCTTATACTTGGTTTAGTACCTGGTCAATATGTAGAAGAACACTCACCAGAAAATCATGGTTGGGGTGTTATTCCTGCAAAAGATGGTGATATTTTAGCACAAGGCGCCGACCCTAAAAGTATCGGTCAACCACAAAATTCACGTTTAGCTCGAGGTGAATATTTAGATGAAACATATCTTGGCCCACAATATACTAATTCAAAATTAGACCAAAAAATTGCAGGCTTAGAAGATACGTGGGACGAACCGCCTCCTGCTTATGGAGCAAAATATCCTTATAATAGAGTTATAGAAACTGCAAGACATAGTATTGAAATTGACGACACCCCTGGTGCAGAACGTATTCAAATTACTCATGGCTCTGGTGCATATATTCAGATTGATGCTATCGGTACAGTAACTGAACGAGCAGAGAGCGATCGTTACGAAATTAATATTGGTACTAAACACGAATCTTCAGGCCATTCGGTTGTAACGATTAATGGTAATTCTCATGTTTACGTTAAAGGTAATAAGACCGAAGAAATCATGGGTAATTATAAGCGTATTGTACACGGTGAAAATGAAATTACAGTTGGTGGTCAATCTTATCTTAATGTTGGCGGCCACTTGTTCATGCGTGGCGCTTCAACTAAAATTGAAGGTAATGCCGAAAGAGTTACAATATTTGGTAGAAACGAAGTTCAAATAGAAGCAGAAAAACAAGTTAATACTGTATCTGGTCACATTAAAAATACAGCAATGCTCACATTTAGTGCATATGCAAATAAAGCAGTTCGCTTTACAACGCCTGGAGATATACACTTATATGCTCTTGGCCAAATTATTAATACAGCTCAAGGAATAACTCCAGCAAGTCCGCTTACTGGTTCAGTTGGTGTGCCTACAAATCCAGGATTTAATATTAATGCACCTTTTGTTAATATCGGTGGTTGGAGTAGTGGTACAGTACCAGCAGCAATTCCAACTGTGATGAGTGTTAATGGATTGCTTAGTGCAGATGTTGGTAATTTTGATGTAGCAACTGCACCAACTATAAATTGTGGACTAGCATTAAATGCAACTGCTATTACAGCAACAGCTGTTAACACAACAATTCTTGCAGCACCTCCGCCTATTGCGCCATCAGGCGGTGGACCTTGTCTGCCTGGACCAGGTCGTATTATGAAACTTCCAACTGTACCAGCTATTCCAACAATATCTATACCTGCTTTACCAACAATTAGTATATTCGCACCAAGCATAGCGCCTGGAACTATATCAGGTCTAGCTTATCCACAAGGAAATGGTGATGGATTCTTAGCTACAGTATTAACATCGCCACTTTCAGTATTAGGATTTGATATTAATATATTACCAGATGGTGGATTAGGAATACCTCGTATTCAAATGCCACAACCAGCAAGCCATGGTTGTTCAATAGTACCGAATGGTTATTTCTCATTAGGTCATGCTATGGGATATATTAGTGACCAAGACGAAAGACAAAATCAATTTACTTTAGATATAGCAGGTGATTTTGCTGCTGATTTAGACTTTTTAAATACTGAGGCAAGTGATTTCAATGGCTAGTAGTTGCGTAGATAGAAGAGACCAAGTTTATATAAATCAGCAATTGATAGGCGATGGTCCTACACTAAATGCTGATGGCTCATATACAATACATCAAGTTGATGTTTTTGCACAACAGCTTATTGATAATATCGTAGCTGAGTCTGATAATAATCCAATTACAAAAGCTGTCAATAAGTTTGGTGATGGATTTTATAACGCTGTTAATTATATTAATGGTAATCTCAGGAATTACGACTCTAGCAATTTTCCATCATTAAACAATAGATGGGACAGAGGTAATGTTTCTACTATAGAAGTAGCTGATTTTATTGAAGCATATAATTACACACCTAATGGTATTCAAAATCAAACACCTAATAAATTATTAAGTGATTTAGATGGATATTATAAAGGTGGTATTTACGAAAATGCACTAAGTGGTTTTTGTAATAGTATGAATAATCTGTTTAATCAGATTGATGCGTTCTATGATTTAATTGGTGTTGTTGACGGATTAATCCAAGACGCGCAAGCAATATATAAAAAGTTTCTTGCTTTAAAAGGAAAGTACGAAGGTCAAACTCCTTTAGAAATTATTGAAGAAGAAATTGTTAAAGCTTTAATGAGAGAAATTAAAGAAAAGATACTTGGCGCAATTCGTGAAATATACAATAAGGTGATGGATGCTATTAATAACTTTGATATTCTTGGTGAAATCGAAGACTTAGTTACAGCTATTGACAAAAAACATACAAAGTATATAATGACTCGTAAAGAGCGCATGTGTAATGAGTTTACAGAAGAAGCTCAGAAAAGTGTAGAAGACAGAGTCAAAGGCTTTATGGATTATGCCTTTGGTTTATTTGAAAATATGGATTTAACAACAATGCAATTCTTAGTTGCTCGTTTTTGTGCACTTGCTGCAAATATTGAGGCTCTAGTTAATGAAATTAAAAATCCATTAGATGTTTATAGTAATCGTTATCAAAGAGTAGTACAAAGACTGCAAGCACTTTCTGGTGCAAACACTTCTACAGCAATACGAAATGGAGCAATAAGATTTTCACCAGAAAAGAGACAAGATGCCATAAATAGATTACAAGGGCTCTATGATGATGGTGAAAGGCTAACCACATCAACAGGTGAAGCTTCTGTTAACGTGCAGCCTATTACTGCTGCAGAGTATAAAGATTTACCTAAATGTATGGCAGTATTTAAAGGTACTGATGATAGATTAAAACTTGAAGGCGATATTTTTGATGAAAAGAAAGGTATAGGCATACCAGCATATACACATATAGATTTAGATGTTAAAGTTTATTTAATGAGATTACATTCATTTTATAATACTCAGTTTACTATTACAAATGGTTGGTTAAGTAAAAAGTACGTTAATGAAAAAAAATTAAGTAAAGATGACGCGCATTTAAGTGGGCTCGTTATAGATATTAAAAACGAAGGTTTTAATGATATTGAATTACTTACTGAAAGAGCTATTGCAAGTGGATTTAAGTATGTTGTCGTTTATGACACGCATATTCATTTAGACATAAGAGATATACCAAGATGACAGTTAATGTAAAAACTCCAATAAGTAAAAAGCCAAATTTATATAATGACTTTCATAAGGATTTGCGCATTAGTCCTATATCAAAGGATATAGCTCTTTTAAAAGACGAGGATGCTGTTAAAGAAAGTATTAAGAATTTAATTTTGACAGACCCTGGCGAAAGATTGATGCAACCTTTTATTGGCGGCGGAGTTCGTGCATTATTATTTGAAAATATTACACCAGCATCATTAAAACAGATTGAAAATAAATGTAGACAAACAATTATTACGTATGAACCTAGAGCAGAATTAATCGATGTATCAGTTTCAAGTTTATACGACGACAATAAAGTAAACGTATTAATAGAATTTTATATCAAGAATGTTGACAGACCAATCACACTTGATTTAATACTAGAAAGGATAAGATAAGATGGCCAATCCAAAAACTCCAATTACTGAACTCGATTTTGATTCGATAAAAACACAATTAAGAGCGTATTTGCAAACACAGACTCAATTCAAAGATTATAACTTTGAAGGCTCGAATATGAGTGCGCTTCTTGATGTACTAGCTTTTAATACATTCCAAAATAATTACTATACTAACATGACTATGAACGAAATGTTTCTTGACTCGGCCGTCTTAAAGAACTCTATCGTTTCTCATGCTAAAGAATTAAACTATATTCCAAGATCTCGTAAATCTGCTAAAGCAGTTGTTCGTGTAACAATTACAAGCACTGAAGAAACAAATAGTACAATTACTATTCCAACTTATTCTACATTTACAGCAAATTACCAAGGTGATTTATTTACTTTTGTAACTGACCAAACATACGTTGCAAGAAGAACTGCACCTAATACTTTTGTGGCAGATAATGTTGAAATTTTTGAAGGGTCAATGTTAGCATCATTCCAAAGAGAAGGATTTATTGTTGATGCAGATGGAATACTTCGTGTTCAATTAACAAACGACGAAGTTGATACAGACTCTATCGTTGTATTTGTTGATGCTGAAGAAACAGAAAATAGAAATATATTTACTCGTGCTAATACAATTTATGGTGTTAAACCAGACGATAAAGTATTTTATTTAGAGCCTTATCTAGATAATAGATATGCAGTTTATTTTGGTAAAAACGAATTTGGTTTACAACCAGAAGAGTTTGAAGATGTGAGAGTAAGATATCGTGTATGTTCTGGTGAATTAGCAAATGGCGCAAATAGTTTTGCAACAACTTTTCTAGAAGGTGCTACAATTAACGTCACAACAATTTCAGCAGCAGCTGGTGGACAAGAGCGCGAAAGTATGGAATCCATTCGATACTTTGCACCTAAATCATTAGCAGTCCAAGAGCGCGCAGTGACTTCAAAAGATTATGAAATATTATTACAACAAGCATTTCCAGAAATTACAGCAGTAAGTGCTTATGGTGGCGAAGAGCTTGACCCACCTCAATTTGGTCGTGTTGCTGTTTCAGTTTATTTAGATTCAGAAACAACAAGTATTAGTTCAACACTTGCAAATACTTATATTAACTATTTGGCAGAAAAGAGCCCGTTAGGTATTGAACCAATATTTGTACAAACAAAATTTGTATATGCAGATGTTGTTGCTGATATCGTTTATAGTAATAAGAGCACAGAAAAATCAAAAGACGAACTCGAGTCATTAGTACGAACTGCAATTAATGATTATTCAGAAAACACATTAGAAGATTTTAATACAAAATTACGAGGAAGTAAACTAACTGCTAAAGTTGATGCTGTTGATACTGCAATACAAAGTACAGCATTAACTATTATGCCAATTATTGATTGGAGTCCAGTAGTTAATACTAAAGAAACACCATCATTTAAATTTGAAACTGAATTAGTTAAACCATATCCATTTATAGAAGCAAATGGATTTAGTGAATATAAACCTGCAGTAAAGAGTACACCATTTGATGTAGATGGAACATGTGTTTATATACAAGATGATGGTTTAGGTAATTTAATGTTTATTATTGATGATATAACAAATCCTTCAATATTTAAACCAAATGTTGGAACAGTAGATTATACTAAAGGTGTAGTAACTTTAAATACAGTCGAAGTTGAAGCATATGATGGAAGAGCAATTAAAATTATGGTTCGCGCTAAGAAGAGTGACATATCTGCACCACAAGGTCGTGTGTTTATTATTAGAGATACAGATGTTCAAGTTAATATGATGCTTGATGAAAAACCAGCTTCTGGCACAACATCATCTTCTTCTGCAATTGGAACATTATCAGGCTCAAGCACTTATTAATAAAGGAATATAAAGAATGGCTGAAAATTATTCGCAGATAGAAAAGAGCATAAGCTTTTTTATTAATCAGCAATTTCCTGGAATCTATCGCGAAGATGGTCCAGAGCTTGTTCAGCTAGCTCGTGATTATTATAAGTGGATGGAAACATCTTCTAATCAGTCTGTTTATGTCTCACGTCGATTCTTTGAATATAGAGATATCGATAGTACAATTAAAGATTTACTTATTTTCTATAAAAACAAATATTTAGCTGACCTCGAGCTAAAAGAAAGCATCGTACCATTTCTTGTTAAAAATATATTAGACCTTTATCGTAGAAAAGGTACTAAGGCCGGTATTGAATTATTCTTTGCAACATTTTATAAAGAGTATGATATTGAAATAGTTTATCCATCTACTAAAATGCTCAAGCCTTCAAACTCTGAATGGAAAGAAGGCAATTTCCTTCAGATGACTCCGAACGATAATCTATTTACTAGCCCTTTAGGTGTTGAATATACTTACGCAGATTTAATTAACCGTGTTATTACAGGTACAATTTCACAAGCCGAAGCTTCAGTA
>Ga0213859_10001212_pt1 | contig 11542 bp, 8 predicted proteins | sample PICome_2_FD_160133 | JGI IMG/M metagenome (GOLD analysis project Ga0213859, IMG submission 160133) | Coastal seawater microbial communities near Pivers Island, North Carolina, United States - PICO304 | ecosystem: Environmental > Aquatic > Marine > Coastal | place: USA: North Carolina | collected... | reverse complement strand
CTTGAGTCATACAAAGTATTCCGTGTAATGCATATTTATTTTTTAAATCTTTTTTGAAAGTTAATACGATAAACAGCATACAGTGATGAAGTTCATAAGTATCATATGGCTTATATCAATTTCCTTGGTGGGTATTTCTCAATCAATGCTTCCATTGGTTCAAGACACTAATGTAAATCAGCTTGGTCATGAAATTAGTATTTCAGGAGTTGGTGACTATCAATCAACTTCAATAGGAAAAGACATTACACGAGCCTTTTTTTATGGTGGACTAATAGACGAGTCCATGAAAACGACTTCAAGTTCTCGCCATGATGAAATTAACCGATTTGGCATTGATTTAAATTCAGAAATAGAATACAGAAATCAAAACATCAATTTGTTCAAGGATAGTCTCAAAGGTCTACTGTTAAAAGGAGGTGTATATAATTTTTCCTCAATTATTTATTCCAAAGACCTATTTGATATGTGCTTCTTTGGGAATGAGATTTTTACTGGTGATACTGCCTATTTTACGGGTAGTAAATTTACCAATATGGCTTTCCAGAAAATAGGTATGGGTTGGTTGAATAAAAAAACCAAGTCGTCCTTTAATTTAAATTTCATAGGTGTAACTAGCTATTTAAATGGACTGTTCAATGAAAGTTACTTGTTTCAAAGTCAAAATGTAGATTCATTAGAATTCCTTTTGCATGGTGAAGGTGAAAGAGCCAATAGTAATGGCTATTTTAAAGGATTTGGCTTGGCCTTTGATATGGATTATCGATTTAAAATGAAAAAGAACGAACATGATTTCGTCCATTTTCAACTTCTATTAAGGAATTTAGGAGTTGTATATCTCAATAATACTGACAAATATTTAGCAAATGACATTACTTCCATTGAAAGCCTAAGGATTGACGATTTGTTGAATTCAACCTCTATATTCAATAATCCAGATGACTTTGCAAATGAAATAAGTGATACAATTGTAACGAATGGAGCATTTAAATTGCTGCCAGCTATGTTTCAGTTTACCAAACTTATAGACAATAATTCAAGTCATAAGTTTCAAGGGTTTTTTGGTTTTCGGGGATATCTAAACAATGCGTATGTGCCAATGTTATTTGGTGGCTTGGATTATAAACCCTCTAAATGGATAAGGTTAGGTATTCAAGGAAGCTATGGAGGATTTTCACAATTAAGGTACGGTGTGTATACTGCACTTCAATTAAATCATTTTAATGTAGGTTTGGCCTCAGAAAACTTATTTAGTAAAACAGGTGAATCAATTATAATTAAGCTCTTATGCGCATTTTAATATTTATTCTTGGCTTATTATTCATTGGAAGTTTAAATGCTCAATCAAGCTTTTATAAATTATACTCAAGCAATGGTTTTGATATTGGTAAAGGAGTGGCTGAATATTCAGACTCTTCTTTTTTGATTTGTGGGTCGAGTACAAGTTGGGGAGGCAGCACACAGATGGTATTATTAAAACTTGATAGCACGGGAGCATATCAGTGGAGTAATCAATATGGCGGTAATGAATCAGATGGAGCAAATAGAGTATTATATAATGAAGCAGAAGGTGTTTTTGCCATAGGGTCTGGGAATTCTATGGGTGCTGGGGATTTTGATGGCCTTGTTCTTCATACAGACGAATTTGGAAATGAAATATGGCAGAAAAGTTTTGGCTTCACAAATTCTTGGGATTTTTTAAATGATGCTGTTTTTGGGAATGATACCTCCTTGGTAATGGTAGGCAATTCCCAAGATGTTTCAAGTGGGAATAGGTCTATTTATATGTTGCGATCTGATGTTGATGGAAATGAATTGTGGTCTCAGCAATTGTCTTCTTTTGCAAATTCCAGTGCGTCATCAATAACAAATGTGCAGGATAGCTTATTCGTAGTGGGTGGAAGTTTTTATTCAACGGACTCACTCATTCAAAAGGGGTTTTTAATGAAAATAAATTTAAATGGAGATATTTTATGGCAAAAGACTGTAGGGAACCTGTCTGGTGCATATTCTGTTGAAGATGTTTCTTTAGGGTTAGATAAAATTTATGTAACTGGGTCACGAAAATTAAATGAAAATGACCATGATAAGTATTCAGCAATATTCGATTTTGATGGTAATGCAATTATAGAGAAGACAGAGGTCGATGGAGCCGAAATTCGAGACCATATCGGAGATGAAATATGTTTTGTGAGTAATGTGAATATGCCAATCTGTGGTGATCGACAAATCAATCAATTTACATTTCAGGATGATTTTGATGTTTATTTGGCCTATTACACACCAAATAGCCTGATATGGATGAATAATTTCTCAACAATAAATAATTCGGGTTTAGATCAAACAGGACAAATTTTGGAAACAAGTGATGGAGGCTTTATAGCTGTTGGTCAAACAACCTTTCCGATGAGCGGTGGGAGTAATATATTTATATTTAAATCTTCACCAGATGGTAGCTTTCCTGTAACGGCAGATTATTTTATTATCGATACATTGGTGGGTATGACTGAAAATACAGAGACAAAACTTCATGTTTATCCCAACCCATCAAAGGGACTATTTCATATAAATTCTGATAATTCGGATGAAAAAAAGGTGCGTATTTACGATACATTCGGTAAGCTCATATTTGAGGCCTCGATGTTCCAAAATCAGAATATAGATCTTTCTCCTTATCAAGATGGAGCTTACCTTTTGAGAATCGAACAAAAGATTTTCAAACTGCTGAAGTTTTCCGATTAGCTTTTCTTGACCTCAACTCAGCTTTTATCAATCCAAGCTCTCGTCCCGTTTGACCTGCTACCGATGTATTTTCATCTGCTCTTCTTAGGAGATAAGGCATGACCTCTTTAATCGGTCCGAAAGGCACATATTTGGCAACATTAAACTTTTCGTTGGCCAAATTGAATGAAATATGATCACTCATCCCGAGTAATTGTGCAAAATATATACGAGAGTCGTCCTTAGTAAGTTTATACTTGTCTAACGCAAGTGCAAGTTTTTGTGAGCTTTTCTCGTTGTGGGTTCCGGCTACGAGTGATAAATAATTAATATTCTCAAGTATGTAATCGAGAGCCAAATCATAATCACGGTCCGTCGCTTCTTTACTAGGTTGAATAGGAGAGGGGTAGTTCATTTCCAAAGCTCTTTTTCTTTCCTTTTCCATGTATGCTCCCCTAACCAATTTGATTCCATATGTAATATTTGATTCCTTTGCATTTTGAAGGCAGTCGTTCAAAAATTCAAGGCGGTCGTGCCTATACATTTGAACGGTATTGTATACAATACATTTCTCTTTATTATACAACTGCATCATCTCCAAGGCCCAATTATCAATAATATCTTGTACCCAGGTTTCTTCTGCATCTATAAAAACCGGGACATTACATTTTTTTGCATGTTCACAAATTTTGCTGATGCGCTCCTTAACCTTATCCAATTCAGCTTGCTCATCAGGTGTTAGAGATTCGTTATTTGAAGAGGCTTTTTCAAGTAAAGAGAATTTACTGATACCTGTAATTTTGAAAACGGCAAATGGTATGTCCTTACCGATTGCTGCTTTCTCAATAGTTTGAATGATTATTTCCGTGGTTTGGTCAAAGTCATCTTCTTCAATCTTTCCTTCAACAGAATAATCCAATATCGTTCCAATGTTGAATTTAGAAAGTGTTTTAATTGTTGGCGTGCATTCATCAATTGTTTCTCCTCCGCAAAATTGTTTGAAGATGGTTTTTTTTACAATAAAATTGACCGGAATTCTAAGCTTTAATGCGATAATCATAACGAACTTACCGAGCTTAACAATTAAGGGAGAGCCTATTATACGAAACAGCCAATAAGCCCTTTTCAAATCGTTATTTGATTTGACCTTGAATGCTACGTTAGTATCGTTAAAATTTAACACCATGTAAAAATAATGCGTTTTTACTTATTATGAAATACAGTTCTAATATTGAGTATATTTGAGTAATCTTTTTTTACAAAATGACTACGATTTCCAGTCCAAATCAAGACATCGAAATAGGTGATTTAGCAAGGTCATCTATGAAAAGTATACTGACTGAGTACAGGGACCACGCTATAATTATCGTCGTAGACCAAAACACACATGATTTATGTTTGGAATATTTGATTACAACATTCCCTGAATTAAAAAAAGCAGAAATAATCTTGCTTCCTGTTGGCGAAGAAAATAAAGTAATGGAGGTATGTATGCAGGTTTGGAATGCTTTTTCTGAATATGGTTTTGGCCGAAAAGACCTAGTACTTAATTTAGGTGGAGGAGTTGTGACTGATATGGGTGGATTTTTGTCTTCTGTGTATAAACGAGGTATGGATTTTATTCATATTCCCACAACGCTTTTAGGTATGGTTGATGCCTCCATTGGTGGTAAAAATGGTATTGATTTGCCTCCGTTCAAAAATCAATTGGGTACAATAAATCCCCCTAAACGTGTTTATGTTGATCTCAGTTTTTTGAATACACTTCCTGAAGGAGAATTTTACAATGGATTTGCCGAAATGCTGAAATATGGCTTAATAAAGGACAAAGGGTTATTTAACGAGATAAAAGACTTTTCTGATGAAAAAGACTTTCATCAAATTGAGATTATCGAAAAGTGTATTCAAATTAAAGTCAATATAGTTGATGGTGATCTAAATGAAAATGGTGAACGTAAATTGTTGAATTTTGGGCATACCGTCGGACATGGTATTGAGGGATATTTTTTGGATTCCGCAGCGCCTATTTCTCATGGCCATGCGGTTGCTTTAGGAATGTGTGCGGAAGCCTATATTTCAATGATTAGAGAAGACTTGTCAAAGGATGAATACAAGGAAATCGAAAATGTTTTAACCCGCGTTTACCCGTTTATTAAATTGAATGACATAGACACCAATGGAATTATTGAGCTTATTCATAACGATAAAAAGAATGAAGCGGGTAAAATATATTCCGTATTGCTTCAAGGAATTGGTTCCTCGAGATATCATAACGAAGTCACTGAGAAAGAGCTTGGAGAGGCTCTGCTTCATATTTCCATGTTATCAGATATATACAATTAAAAAAAGCCCTGCAATGCAGAGCTTTTAACAAAGGTGTATTGTGATTATTTGATCACTGTCATTTCTTCAACAATATGCTTTGCACCTGCATATTTATCGATTAAAAATAGAACATATCTAATATCGACATTGATGGTTTTCTGAAGTTTATTATCAAAAATAACATCTCCAGCCATTGCTTCAATGTTGCCGTCAAAGGCCAGGCCAATAAGCTCTCCTTTTCCATTCAATACGGGTGAACCTGAATTCCCCCCTGTAATGTCATTGTTGGTTAAGAAGTTCACAGGCATATATCCATCATCATCAGCATATGGACCAAAATCTTTTGATTCATATAAATCAATCAAACCTTGAGGTAAATCAAATTCATCATCTCCGGGTTGATACTTTGCTACAGTGCCTTTTAAAGTGGTATAGTAGTTTTCTTTTGCGTCATTTCGTTTGTCTTCTGGAAGAGGGCTTACCTTCCCATAAGTGAGTCTCAGCGTAGAGTTGGCATCAGGGTAAATAACTGGACTTAGACCAGATTTTCTCATCCCATCAACAAGTAAACGATAGGCCCTGTCAAATTTCTCTTCTGCCTCTTCGATTTTGCTGTCTGATGAAAAATAATGTGCAATCAATAAATCTGATAGCAGCATAATTGGATCATTTTGCAAAAGCTCTTTACTTGGGATTCGTAAAAATGCCTCCATTCGTTCTTTCGAGGTGAAAATGCTGAGTTCATAGACATTGTCGAGATATTCCTTCAAGGGCATATTCAATGTATTCGAATAATAATCTAAGGATTGTGGTAATGCATAATCTGCTTTCTCTATATATAAGGAAAGCATTTCGCTTAGCATTTCTTTTTCAAGATTAAGGTCCGAGGTCATGAGAAAATCTTTAATGGCATTATCGGCTTGGTCAATCATGCTCTCATCATCAACATATTTAGATAAAACCCTTCCAAGACCTCTTGAAAGTGTCGCGTATTTAGAACCTCTAAATACCATTCTCAAGTAATTATCATGGCGCGCCTTGTTGTTTGTTAAGGCATAATAGTCATTGATGTCTTTAATTACGTCAACATAGGCCTCGTTTTTTTTCTTATTCGCCCATTTGTCAAATTTTTTCTCGTTTTTGGCCTTGGAGGCAGCTGTTTGGAATTTGGTAAGTGCATCAATCATCCCTTGACGATTTTTCCAATAATTTGCAACTCCAGCATATTTTGAGGCATAATTTAACCTAACTGCATCATCTTTGTCCATGTATTTTTTCATCACATCCATGGCTCTCTTCGAAGCTTCTACCCATGCAGGATATGCGAATTTTACATTTTGATCAATTCCGCCTGCAGGTAACCAACGATTGGTTCTTCCAGGGTAGCCAAGAATCATAGCGAAATCATCTTTTTCAAATCCTTTGATATTAACCGGTAAATGATGTTTAGGCTTCAAAGGTACATTTGAGGTGGAATATTCTGCAGGGTTTCCATCTGCATCAGCGTATACTCTAAACATAGAGAAGTCGCCTGTGTGACGTGGCCATTCCCAATTGTCTGTATCGCCACCGAATTTACCAACACTTGCAGGAGGCGTACCTACCAATCTTACGTCTGTATAATCTTGATAAACAAAGTAGTAATATTCATTTCCTTGAAAAAAGGAACGAACACTCACTACGTATTTTCCACCTTCACTATTTTCCTCTTGAATTTTTTTGATTTCTTCCTCAATGGTTGTATTTCGTTCTTCCTCTGACATGTCATCATTGACTTTATCCAGAATTCGTTTCGAAACGTCATCCATTCGCACAAAAAACCGAACAAATAGACTGTTAGGTTTCATTTCTTCTTGCTTATTTGCAGCCCAGAATCCATTAGTTAAATAATCATTTTCAGGCGTGGACAGTTCTGCAATTGCGCTGTATCCACAGTGGTGATTGGTTAGAACAAGTCCTTCGCTTGAAACAAGCTCTGCAGTACATCCTCCATTGAATTGAACAATTGCATCCTTTAAGCTGGAATTGTTAATGCTATAGATTTCTTCAGATGTAAGCTGAAGCCCCATTTTTTCCATGTCTCGTTGATTCAATCGATCAAGAAACATTAGAAACCACATTCCCTCATCAGCATGAACAAACATTCCTACGAAAAGAGACAATGCTACTAAAATATTCTTCATAATTATATTGTTTTAAAAATTTAAGGTGGCTAAAAATACCGAAAAATTATTACTTTAAAATTGAATCTAAACTTTCAACTTATTTCCAGGTAAATCTGAGTGTTTTTTCATTTAATTCGATAAGTCTCATTCGTTCATTTTGAAAATTAGGTTCATTATAAAGAATGATGATTTGATTCCTCCGAATCTTCCAAATCCCATCCTTTATAAAGTATTGTTCTGAAGGTGGCATTTGACAACCAAACTCAATTTGCTGCTTGAATTTACAGTCTTTATAAAATATTAATCCTCTTTTTTTTGGATTTATTGAGTCAGTTTTAATGTATCTCAATGAAGAAATGACGGAATCCTGCTCATAGGTCCATTGGCCTATTATTGTGCTTTCTATATCGGATTTCTTTAACCTAGGCTTTTTTCCTTTAGTTTGACTATAAATACCAAATGATAAAATCATACAGGATAAAATTGTCACACAGAATTTCCTAAACATTATATGTCTTAAAATTAGATTGAGTTTAAAATCTAAGAATTAATTAGGCTCTCAAAATACAAAATAAATGATGCAATGAATCACTCAAATTGGATAACAGACAAATCCTTATTTTTCAATATGACTTTTCCTTCAGTTTTTGCATTTAGAAATGCTTTATTGTCTAAAGATGTTAATATCAGGTAATCGGCACCTTTTTGTTTGAGTTCGATAAGATGTTGTCGGGTCACATCCTCAATCGAAGAGATTGTCCACCCCATGCGGTTTAGATAAAAAAGCCCCCCGTTTTGCGAAGGCTCTGGGGCGAGTATTATTTTTGCATTTTTTGGGATGTCTAATTGCTCAATCGATACCCTGTATTCATGAAGTAGCAGTCCGGTTTGGGAGTATGTTGTCATACCAAGATGATATCGATCGTCCAATTTGTTTCTTGAATAATTGATTCCAGCAATAACAATCATGAGAAGAATAAATTGTACAAGACGTTGATACATCATCTTTTTCATTACATTTTTAAATGTATTGATGCCGTTTATGACGAGTAAAATGATAAATGGTAGAAAAGTCAAAAAATAATAATCATGATCTTTGAATTGGGTATAAAACAATATACCAAATGTGATTGACCCAATAAAGATAAAGCCTGTCAATAAAGAAAGGTTATAGTTGCTTCTTTTGAGGTATATCAGCTGAAAGAAGAATAATACCAAAATAAAATGAAAGGAAGAATGGGCGAAATAAGAAGTATACCAATAGTTCATGATATAATCCCAGGTTTGAGCAATACTTTCAGTGTTTTGCTCCCAAATGGGTAGGATGGAAGTGTTGAAGGAATGTGATTCATTAATTTGATTATAGTAAAGCATGTATGCATTCCAGCTACCTACAAGTAAAAGGTTGATTGCTCCCCATTTGTATATAGATGAAATGTTTCTCTTAGATGAAACCGTATTACTTTGAAAGAGTTGAAGAAATATAAAATATACGATAAAGGCAATTGGATTGATGAGATATGTAACCTTTATGAGGCTGCCCAAAGTAAAGAAAATAAATGCCTTTACTAATGATGATTTTTGATCATGAGCAAGGAATTGAAACCCATAGAACCATCCGATAAAAATAAATCCTAAAGCAGGAGCGTCAGGAAGATAATTGAATGCGTAAAAGTTGTATACGCTTGATGTGCAGAGGAAAAGTGCAATAAGGATAGCAGATAAATAGTCCTTAAGGATGAAGTGTGCTAATCGATATACATAGAACAATCCTGTAAAGGATATCATCAAATAAATACACTTCAAAAGAAAAATCTTTTTGCCTACGATTAGATAGAATAAAGAGGTAATGTAGTAGAGTATAGGGAATTCACAGGCCGCTCTTCCATCTATGTTTTTAAGATTAAAAAGCTGAGGCTCGAAAAAATGAAAACCATTATTGAAGTATTGAGAAACAAAAGAAAGGCTATCAGTTTGCCGCATAAAATGCATACCGAAAGGTCCTCTAAATAAAATATGATGATATCCTAAAAAGATGAATAGAAAAAGAAATGTAATGAAGGCCACGATAGTAACTTTCCATTGTTTTGATACATTTTTGATGCCCTGCACAATAGCCAATTTAAGTTGTAATTTCTATTTTAAGACATGGTCCTTTGGTTGATATTGCCCTGCGGTCAACACAATGCCCTACAAGTGCAAGGACTTTTTCATCATCTACGAGTACATATTGATTTGCTTTAAGCCTGAGCGGTGTTTTAGCATCCTTTAGTATGTCTGAAACCAGCTTTGACCCATTGAATCCTATTGGACACATTCGGTCTCCCTCTTGCCATTTTCGAATTGTCGGCTTGCCCCGTAATAAAGCTTTGTCTAAATAGTACTCTTTCTTATTGAATACTTGGGGCAATGAATTAACTTCTGTACAGCTCATTTTTGGTACACTTATCTGAATTTCATTTTTTGACTGAAAATAAAGACACGTTTCTTCTTTCCAAATACTTAAATACTCAGATTGAGATTCTTTTATCAATATTTTTTTTCCATTTGGTGAAAAGGGAAGACTCGCTATTGAAAGCCCTAATGACAATGGTATTTTCAAGTGTTTCAAGAATTCTATCCATTGATTCGAATCAAAAGTCTTCATTTTCTTGAATTCGAGCATGAAGCTCTTCCCATTATTTAAACTCAATGATTCAATAAATTGTTGGTCTAATTTTACCTTTTGTTCAAATACCTCTTGAAGTTTTAGTACAGATTGATCCAGGTGCGGGGTGCTTTTTTTGAGCTCTGGAATCAGTACATTACGCCATATGTTTCTCGTATAGGAATTCACATCATTAGAACAGTCTTTTCGCCATTCGATCTTATACTTATTGGCATATTCATGAATTTGCGCTTTTGAGTTCAAAAGTAAAGGTCTGAAGACGTCTTCATTGATTACCCTCATTCCAGACATCGCTCCAATTCCACCGCCTCTTGCCATTTGCATCCAAAAGTTTTCAATTTGGTCATTTTGATGATGGGCAAGAACGATTTTTGAATTACCATGCTCTTGCTTTAAAGAATTGAAAAACGCATATCTAATATTTCGAGCTTTTTCTTGTAGGTTTCCACCATTCTTTTCTAGGTCTGCTTTTAAATCATTCTCCAATATTCTAAAAGGCAAATCATAAGCCTTCGAAATACGTTCAACCAATAGTGCGTCTTCATTACTTTCTTTGGCTCGAAGCTTGTAATTGATGTGAGCGACTGTAATCGAATTATGCACACTTTTTAACGCATGCAGAAGAACCATAGAGTCAATACCCCCGCTAACGCCCATAATCAACATACAGCTGTCTGAAATAGCATAACGTCGTTTGAATTCTTGAATGCTATTTTCAATGCTTAAAGACATCAATCATTTTTTTTATTTTGACCTGACACTCTTCATATTCCTTTCGTGCATCTGACTTAATGGTAATTGCGCTTCCAACAGCACAAGAAAGTGTTTTACGTTCACGATTATGAACCATAGTGCGAATTACAACATTAAAATCAAAATCTCCATTGGGGGCTATGCAGCCAATCGTACCTGAATAAATACCTCTCCTAAAATCCTCAAATTGTTCAATAAGCTCCATTGCTCTGATTTTTGGTGCACCGGTCATTGAACCCATAGGAAAAATAGCCTTAAGGATATCTACAAAAGAACATTCTTTTTTAAGTTGGCAAGAAACTGTAGATATCATTTGGTGCACAGTTTCGAAGGAATATATTTCACAAAGTTCATCTACGTTTACAGTTCCTTTACATGCAAGTTTTGATAAATCATTTCGCATTAGGTCTACAATCATAATGTTTTCCGCTCTTTCTTTGGGATCATTTTTTAAATTATTCAATAATAATTTATCCTCTATCTCATTCTTTCCCCTTTTGGAGGTTCCTTTTATGGGTTGGGTAAGGAGCTCTTGACCATTTCTTTTAATGAATCGCTCGGGACTACATGAAAATACAGCAAACTCATCAAAGTAGAATAAACTTGAGAAGGGTGCTTTTGTCTTTTGATTTAAGTTTAAATAGGTTCCTATAATATCTTTAATTTCAGTATTATATGAAATATACTCTTGACAATAATTCACCTCATAAATATCACCTCTTTGAATGTGTTCTTTCAGGCGACTTACTGTTGACATGTAGCTTTTTTCAGGTGTTTTCGCCTGAAATTTTACAGTTTCATTTATTTCTGGAACTACTGCGTTATCCTTGAAATATTCAAATAAGAATTGATGATCTGGGCTTTCTTTTCCTTGTAGGTATTTAATAGTAGATTGCTTAATGGATACAAC
>Ga0213859_10001207_pt1 | contig 11569 bp, 14 predicted proteins | sample PICome_2_FD_160133 | JGI IMG/M metagenome (GOLD analysis project Ga0213859, IMG submission 160133) | Coastal seawater microbial communities near Pivers Island, North Carolina, United States - PICO304 | ecosystem: Environmental > Aquatic > Marine > Coastal | place: USA: North Carolina... | reverse complement strand
TTGCATAAAATAGGATACAAAATGATTGCACAAATAGATAAGGCAGATTATTTGTATGTATCATAAAATTATTACAAGTTTAAATCTTACCTATTTCCAAAATGGATCTAGTTTTAATCTACAATCATGGGATAAAAATTTTCCTGACAAAGTAGAAATACATGTGTACAGTGAAAATTTAGGTACACCCAAAGGCTTTAGCGACAGAGTCATCTTCCATAATCTATACAAAGAATGTCCTGAAGTTATAGATTTTGAAATGAAGCATAAAGATAATCCACATTATTCTGGTGATAAACTGGACAAAAAAGAAACTCTAAGATACAGATGGAATGCAATTAAATTTGTACACAAGGTTTTTCCTTTATTTAGATTCTGTAAAACAAATACAGGCAGTAAAGTATTTTGGATAGATGCTGATGTATACTGTCAGAAAAGGTTCGACTTGTTAACTTTGGATAGATGGATGCCTAATGACAAAGCAGTAAGTTATTTAGGAAGATATGATACACATAGCGAATGCGGTTTTATGGGCTACAATTTACATCAAAAAACTGCACAAGATTTTATAAAGTTGTTTGAAAGTTATTGGTACGACGGTAGGCTAGATAAATTAAAAGAAACACACGATAGTTTTGTATTCGATGTTGCCAGAAAAGAATTTGGCAATATAGGCTTATTTGAAGATTTAAATAATCAAAGACAAAACGATAAGAGTCCATTAAACAACAGTAAAGTTGGAGAATATCTAACACATGCTAAAGGCGATGACAAAGATAGGTTAATACAAAAAGCAATAAAGCGTGATAAAAATTTACAAGCCAAAGAAAAAACAAATGTGTTTAGATCAGATATTCACAGGAAGTAAAAAATCTTTTGTTGGCTTCTCGTGCATCATCTAGTGTAATGTTTCCTATATTATTAAATTTACTGCTCCATGATTGTATTTCTACATTCTTTCCTAAAAGTATACTCCAATATGCTCCATGATATGTATTAGTAATAACATTTTTGTATTGGGCTATGTTGCACAGCCATTTTTGTAAATCCTCTTTAGCAGGCATTTTTACAGAATCATATTTACTTTTTATCTTGATCTTATTGTGAGAAATTGTCACTGTATCCTTTGTAGGTTTTATCTGTATAGCAACATCAAATGCACTGTGCATACAACTTGCACATGGCACCCAAGTATATCCTAAGCCGTAATCCCTTAATCCTACCTTTGCAAAGTTCTCCATATAAGAAGGCAATTTTGACTTTTGTTCTGTACCAACAAGTGTTGCCTTTTTAACATTGTCTGGGTAATTGTTATGACCTGCTCCCCATAATATAACTTTGTTTTTATAAGAAATTTCTTTTATGATATCGTGCCATTTAGGTCTGCCTAATAATCCTCCTCCACCAATAACAACAGTTTGGTCAGTAACAAAAGGTTTTAGGTCTTTAATATCTAGTACTTCTTTGCCGATATCAAAATAATGATTTGGTCTTGACCAATAGTCACCTGCATTCTTTTCGTCATTTCTATGTATTATAATTGCCATAAAACTATTTAACCATTATCTACGTACATAAATATATACATGGAAGTAGTACTAGTCACAGGAGGCTTTGATCCTCTACATTCAGGTCATATTGAGTATTTTAAAGCGGCTAAAAAACTTGGTGACAAGCTAGTCGTAGGCATAAATTCTGATGCTTGGTTACAACGAAAAAAAGGTAGATCGTTTATGCCTTGGAATGAACGTGCAAGTATTATAAAGTCTATAGGATGTGTAGACGAAGTTATTGGATTTAATGACGACGACGGTAGTGCTACTGATGCTATTAATCAAACAAGAAAACTTTATCCAAAAACAGAAATAATATTTGCAAACGGTGGAGATAGACAGGCTGATAATATTCCTGAATTATTTGACGACAACACAGGTGAGTTAACATTTGTATATGGCGTTGGCGGCGAAAACAAAATGAACTCTAGTAGTTGGATACTAGATGAATGGAAAACACAAAAGACAGAACGTAACTGGGGTTATTGGCGTGTGCTAGATCATAAACCTGAAAAAGGATACAAAGTAAAAGAACTAGTAATATATCCAGGAAAATCACTAAGCGATCAACGCCATTTCAAACGGTCTGAACAATGGATGGTTCTTGAAGGTACAGTAAAAATGGAAACAGAATGGGAAAATCGAAAAGACACTGTTCATCTAAAACCTCATACTTTACCATACGAAATAGGTAAAGAAGTATGGCACAAGGCAAGTAATCCTAATGGCGAAAATGCACACATATTAGAAATACAATGGGGCACCGAGTGCATTGAAGAAGATATAGAAAGAAGAGACTAATGAAAGTATTTGTAGGTTATGATACTAGAGAAGATATTGCATACCAAGTATGTAAACACAGTATCGAAACTAAAAGTCCAGATGCAGATGTGCGTCCACTTAAACAACAAGAACTAAGAGATGCAGGATGGTATACTCGTCCTATTGATAAACTAGCATCAACAGAATTTACATTTACACGTTTCCTTATTCCAGAGCTTTGCAACTTTAAAGGTTGGGCAGTGTTTATGGACAGTGATATGATTTTAACAACAGATATTAAAGAATTGTTTGATCAAACAGACGATCGTTATGCTGTAATGTGTGTGCAACATGATTATAAAGTTACAGAAACAACTAAAATGGATGGTCAAAAGCAAACTATCTATCCACGTAAAAACTGGTCAAGTATTGTGCTTTGGAACTGCGGACATCCTAGTAATGCTGTAGTTACACAAGACTTTGTGAACGATCAAGAACTAAATGGTGCATACATGCATCGCTTTAGTTGGCTTAAGGATGAAGAAATTGGATCAATTGATCACACATGGAATTATCTAGTAGGTGTATATAATGATATTGAAAAGCCTAAACTAATACACTACACAGAGGGTGGACCTTGGTTTGAAAACTATCGTAATTGCGAGTTTCATGAACTTTGGAAAGCAGAATTACAGGATATGATGAATGACTAGTATGTTATGCCTTGATCCAAATGACGAAATTATGAAATGTTTCGCTCAAGGGGTTAATGCTGTTTTTATAGATAAAAAAAATCTAAATGATTACGATGAAAGAGTGCCGGTTGCATTTAGAAGTTTAACTAAACGCAAACTTATGCATAACCTATTAAAAGATACTAGAGACTTTTATTACATTGATAATGGATATATGGGAAATGTAATGAAGAAAAAACACTGGTATCGAATTGTAAAAAATGACATACAACACATAGGCCGATTCAAAGAAGTACCAAAAGATAGATGGGATAATATGGTTGCTATTGCTCCTTGGCTAGTATACCACGGACGAAAAGACCCTCCGAAAAATGGTCCTATACTTTTGGTTACTCCTAGTGATAAACCTTGTCTATACTACGGAATTGACAGAGAAAAATGGGTTAAGGAAACTATAGATGAAATTTCAAAATATACAGATAGACAAGTAATTGTAAGAGATAAAGGTTTAAGGAGTGAAAGAATAAGAGATAATAGTGTTGCCGCTCAATGCTTTAGAGATGGCATAAGTGCTGTTGTAACTTACAATAGTATTGCCGCAATAGAAGCTGTTCATTATGGTATTCCGTCTTTTACAATGTCACCACATGCAGGTGATGTAATTTGTAACACTGATTTAAGTAAATTAGAAGAACCTTGGTACCCAGATGAAACCTTAGTAAGGAAATTTTTCCATTGGCTAGCTTATTGTCAATATACTCCACACGAAATGATAAACGGCTCTGCAATGAGAATACAATTGGAGTATGGGCTATGAGTTTAACAGTGAATGCATATATGAAAGGTATTCCTCCAGGAAACACTAATATAGAAAAACCAAGATTACTTGAATATTTTATTGAAGGTGTAAACCGAAGCGGCGACCAAGGAAAAATAATTCGTAACTATCATCATTATCCTAGCGATGTAGCATTGCTTCAAGGATTTGTTCATCCTCAAAGTAAACATGTTCCTCATTTAGATTTACGTAGAGAAGTTTTAGAACGTCAAAAAGAAAAAAACAAAAGAACAATTATTGCAGACGCAAATTTATTTTTATATGCTGATCCAGGAAACAGCAGAACATATTTAAGATATAGTTACGATGGCATATTTGTCGATACTGGTGAATATTGCTGGAACCATGCTGATCCAAAACGCTGGGAACAAATACAAAAGGATATTGGCATAAAGTTGCAACCAAATAGAAAACAAGGTAATCATGTTTTAATTTGTTGTCAACGAGATTCAGGTTGGAGTATGGAAGGTAAAGGAGTTGTACCTTGGTTGCATCCTATGATCCTAAGAATTAAAAGACATACTGACAGACCTATACGAGTAAGATTACATCCTGGAGATAAAAAAGCAAAAGATCATGCACTAAAAATTTCAAGACTAGGACATGATAATGTTACAGTTAGTGAATTAACAAAACCTCTAATGGCAGATTTTCAAGGAGCTCATTGTGTAATTAATCACAATAGCAGTCCAACAGTTGCGGCCGCAATTGAAGGAATACCGGTATTTGTAACAGATCCAACAAAAGCACAAGCAGGACCAGTTGCTCATACCGATCTTGCTGATATAGAAAACACAAGAACATTTGATAGAGAAGCATGGGTACAAAGACTGGCTATGTGTCATTGGAGATTAGATGAACTTAAATCAGGTAGATGTTGGCAACACATGAGAAACTGGGCGATATTAAAATGAAAATAGAAGTAGTAACCACATTCCATACCGAAGGTATGGCAAAATATGGACAAAGATTTATAGATAGCTTTGCTGAAAAAGTTGATCCTAAAGTTATACTAAAAGTGTATGCTGAAGACTGCTTACCAGAAGCAAAAGGTCCGCACATTGAAATATATGATGCTGAACACAATCTTATAAAATTAAATAAATTTAAAGAACGTTGGGGTAATGTACCTAAAGCAAACGGTAAATGTCCTTGGCCAGAAAAACGTCCAAGAGATCATCATAAAGAATTTAAATGGGACGCAGTAAGATTTGCAAATAAAGTTTACGCAGTTTTTCATGCCGCAACTAATACAGATGCTGATTGGTTAGTATGGATGGATGCAGACACATATGTTCACAAGAATATTTCCTATGCAGAGTTTGCAGAACTACTACCAAAAGATAAATGGCTTACATATGTAGGTCGAGGCAAAGATATACGTAGTTGGCCCGAGTGTGGATTTTATGGTATGAATTTAAAACATCCAATGTGCATACAATTTTTAAAAGAATTCGAAAGAATGTATGAAGATGCCGATAACGGAATATTTGAACTAGACGAGTGGCACGACAGTTTTGTATTTGGACATATATTAAATCATTTTAGAGAAATAGATCCAAATGTTTATGAGTATACTGCAAATATTATTAATAGAACTGCTAAGACAGGTGGCGGTGGCCATCCATTAATTAACAGTGTTTTAGGTACTTGGTTTGATCATATGAAAGGTGATCGTAAAAATACAGGTAGAAGTTTACAAAAAGATTTAATACAACATAGGCCAGAAGAATATTGGAAAAATGGAATTTAACATTCATAAAAGGTTTGGTGCCCTTAATAGTGGCCCTGTTTTTGACGCCTTTCACGCTGGTGCTAATGCTCTTGGGCATACTGTTAATGTTGACGGTGATAGTGGCATTGATGTTATTTGGAGCGTACTTTTCTACGGTCGTATGGGTGGAAACCGTGCTATTTGGGAAAGGAACATTTCACAATCCAAACCGACCATCGTATTGGAAGTCGGAGGCATCAAAAGAGGAACAACGTGGAAAGTAGGATTAAATGGAATTAATAGAGATGCTTTTTTCGGTGATGGCGGGAACGATAGTAGGCGTAGCGATCTACTTAATCTTAGACTAAAGCCTTGGCGCACTGACGGCGAATACATTCTTATATGCGGGCAACACGATAAAAGTTTGCAGTGGGTACATATGCCTAATGTTAGTAACTGGTTAATAAAAACTATAGACACTATTCAACAGCATACTGATAGACCTATTATTTTTAGACCACATCCTAGATGTCCATTGCCTCATATAGAACATGAATTTAAAAATGTAAAAAGACAAGATCCACAACATATTAAAGGCAGTTATGATGATTTTGATATGGGTTTTGATAACGTATGGGCTACAGTAAGTTATAGTAGTAATCCTGGTATTCATAGTGTAATAGCAGGAGTTCCTGCTTTTGTAAGCACTCACAGTTTAGCATATCCTGTTGCTAACGATATTGATTTTTTGCATGATATAGACAATCCTTTGCGTCCAGATAGACAACAATGGTTAAATGATTATGCACATACTGAATGGACACTTGAAGAAATTTCTCAAGGAATGCCATTAAAACTCTTGACTTCTTTGTTATAATACTGTATAATACACGTATGTTAAATGTAAAATCAATTGAAGATTGTATCGAATTACTTGTATTTTCTGCAGAATTTACTGTGCAAAAGGTTGACTTTAATATCATGTCAAGCATTGCTCGTCAAGTAAAAAAAGGTACTGCCCTTACAGATAGACAATACGCTCTTATGCAATCTAAGTTACTTGAATATAGTGATCAGTTTGCCTCAAAAGATATACAAGTCAAAGAATATATTGACACATTGCGTATGCCATTAAGAGAAATTGATAGAAGCCATTGGTTAAAAATTAGTAACGATAAATTACAAATTAGATTTCCTTTTAGAAAAAAAATTATTGATCGAATTGAAGAGCTAAGAAAAATTAGTTTACAAGATCATTCATATGCTAATCATATACATACATTCCCTTTCAATGAAAGATATGTTTATGAGCTTGTTAATATTGCAAAAAGATTTGATACAAAATTTGACATTGATCAAGAAATCATAGAAATCTATAATCAAATAGAAGAATTTAATAACAAAAGAGAAGAACACATACCAGGTGTATACAATAATGAAGTAAAAAATATACCAGAAAATGCATTAAAATTTTTAGAAGAAGATTGTGGAAATATTAAAGAAAATCTTGCTCTATACTATGACCGTAGACACTTGTTTGGACTTTATGAATTTGATGAAGAACAAGTAAAAGATGCTATGTTTAATTTAGGATCTCTTACTCAAAATATTATTAATAGACAACAACCAAACGTTTTTGTAAACAATAAAAAATATAATTTACATAACTTAGTTCAAACAATTGATGAAATTAAAAGATTTCCAATTCTTGTTATTCTAAATAAAGATTGTGCAACTACATTGCCTAATTTCTTTGAAGCAGTTAATGGTATAATACCTGCAAAAGATCAAAGTGTCTTGTTTAGATTAGAAAATTTAAACTCTGAATCTAAGGATTTTAACCAATATATTAAAGATAAAAAGTTGAACAATCCGGTTGCAGAAAATACAAAAATAGTGTATATTAGTAGCAACAAAGTACCTAAGCCATTAGTAGTAGGTGGATTTAAACCTAAAATGTGTTTGACTTTTTCACAGTTTGGTCCTACAGACAGAAGTAAAAATTTTGTCAATAACTTAGATTTACTTATTCACTACTATGACGAACAGTCGATAATCGACAGGTACACACGAAAGAATTTTGAGATAGTATAAATGGCAACATGTAGATTAATAATTGAAGATGAAGTAAACATCAAGCTAGAAGGACTTGAAGTAGATGTACGACGAAAGCTCGCAAATGCTCTTAAGTTTGAAGTGCCTTACGCAAGATACATGCCCCAATATAAATTAGGAAGGTGGGATGGTAAAGTTGCTTTCTTTGGTATTGGCGGCTCAGGCTACGTTAATCATCTTGATGTTATTAGTGATATACTTCACAAACAGGGTGTTGAAATAGTTGATATTGATGATAGACGCCATCCAATTGATTTAAAATTTGAAAATATAAAAGAAGATTTCTGGGGTGATAAGACCTGGCCAAAAGGTCATCCTGCCGAAGGCGAACCTATACGATTAAGGGATTATCAAGTAGAGGTTGTAAACAACTTCTTGCAAAATCCTCAAGCATTGCAAGAGGTGGCTACAGGCGCTGGTAAGACTATTATCACTGCTACACTGAGTAAGATCACAGAACCATATGGACGTAGTCTAGTTGTAGTCCCTAATAAAAGTTTGGTAACACAAACCGAAGAGGACTATATTAATTGTGGTCTTGATGTGGGCGTATATTTTGGCGACAGAAAAGAGCTAGGCAAGACTCATACTATTTGTACTTGGCAAAGTTTAAACATACTTGACAAGAAACACAAAGACGGAAGTGCAGTATTGAGTCTTGCAGAGTTTCTTGAAGGTGTAAGCACAATTATTATTGACGAAGTACACCAAGCCAAAGCAGAAGTGCTTAAAAATTTACTCACACGCAACTTGCGTAATGCTCCTATTCGTTGGGGACTGACAGGTACAGTACCTAAAGAAAAGTTTGAATTTGAATCAATACATGCAAGTCTTGGTCCGGTTATAGGAAATATTAGTGCAAAAGAATTACAAGACAAGGGCGTACTATCACAGTGTCATGTTAATATTGTACAGCTCATGGATACCCAAGTACACAACGATTATCAATCAGAATTAAAATATCTAGTCACAAACGATAAACGATTAGAATATCTAGCAAAATTATTAAACAATGTAAAACAATCAGGTAACACTTTGATACTTGTAGATCGAATCAGTGCAGGAGAAAAATTGCAAGAACTTATACCAGACAGCGTCTTTGTCAAAGGCGATGTTAAATTAAAAGACAGAAAGGAAGCGTATGATGAAATCAATGAAGGAACTAATCACGTGGTTATTGCAACCTACGGTGTGGCCTCGGTGGGCATTAACATTCCTCGTATTTTTAATTTGGTACTTATTGAACCCGGCAAAAGTTTTGTTAGGGTTATTCAAAGTATAGGCAGAGGCGTAAGAAAGGCAAAGGACAAAGACTTCGTACAAATATGGGATCTTACAAGCACTTGTAAGTTTGCGAAGCGGCACCTTACACAACGTAAAAAGTTTTATAAGGAAGCTCAATACCCCTTTACAATAGAAAAGGTAGATTGGAGTTAAATGAGAATACTAACACTAGATAATGAACCTCTAGACTTACAAACATTGCCTGACGAACTAGAAGAAGATATAAGATTTAGCATATTAGATAATTCAGATTCAAATGAACCAGATTTCTTTTATGTTCCTTTAATTTTTTTAGAATCATTTAGTAGTCCGGCGATTGTTTTAGAAATAGAAGGTAATGAAGTTATGATGCCAATTGATTGGCACATGGCAGTAGGTTGTAGCGAAAGTGGAAATGACTTAGAAGTTTTACAATTAACAAGTATAGCAGATAGAGGTTTTGAAGCATTTCTTTATAATCCTATGACCAGCTTTAAGCCTGACTTTGGCGAAATTAAGGTAACTAATTTTTATAATGATGTTAAATGGTTTTTTCCAAAGGTTAAAAATGGACAACTGTTAACAGTGCCTATTACAATGGACAAAGATCCTCTTTGTGCATATTTTATAAGAGATGTAACTAGACAAACAGAACTTATTGATTACGGAAAGTTGTTTTAAATGGAAGAAGATTTTATTAGAATATACGAAAACAGAATACCAGATGAACTTAGCGACGAACTAGTTAAGTGGTTCCAAACTACAAGTACGTCAGGTAGAATGGTAACAAGGAATACAAGTGCTATTGCTGATACACAAGTTGCATTAGATGGAGTACGTAAAGATTTTGTAGATAATATCTATAACTGTCTAGGTCCTTGTTTAGAAGAATATGCTAATGATTTTCCATACTTAAAAGGTCGTGATTTAATTAGTAGTCTTTGTGTTATGCAACGTACTGAACCTAAGACAGGTGAAGGATATCACATGTGGCATTCTGAAAGATTTGGAATGAATACTATAGAACGTGTACTTGCTTGGACAATATATTTAAATGATGTATCTGAGGGCGGCGAAACAGAATTTTTATATCAAGGCAAACGTGTTGATGCTAAAAAAGGTAGAGTAGTTATTTGGCCTGCTGGTTGGACACATCTACACAGAGGTAACCCACCTCTTAGTAATACAAAGTATATCCTTACAGGATGGATTGTTGGTAACGGAGACTTATTAAATTTTAGATTAGGGAATCACAATCCAGAATGAATGTAGAAGAATATAATAAAATCCACCAGAATTGGTATTACGATATTCAATACCCTGACTATGAAAAGTTTTTAAGTTTGTTTGATATAGACAAAAGACCTTCATATAAGTATAAACTTCCTACTGGAAGTTTAGATGCTGATAGTTATAGTGATGCAGAATTTGCATATCCACACGACATCGATCAAGGTGCTTATGCAAACTTTATTAAAGAGTCGGTAATTAATACATTTCCACTATCAAACATAAAATTATTACGCACATGGTGGGTACACTATCCTGCATTCAAAAATACATTTGTAGGAGTGCATAGACATGAAAGTCCTAATGTCTTTACAACTGTTCTTTTTTTAGAAGGACATGTTTCAGGCAATCATATGTTAGAACCTGGCACGTTGTTTGCTATTGTTAATGATGGTAGCAAAACAAAAATGGAAACTTGGAATCCTGTTCCAGGTACAGTAGTGCTAATGGACGGCATGGTATATCACGGCACATATCCTACACAATTTGATAGGAAAGTTTTAGTCTGTGATTTTGAATATACAATAGGAAGGACAAATGAAAATGAAAGCAGGTAAAATATGGGGTCAAACGGAATTGATCCATGCTAACGGTGTTCTTGAATTTCATCGTATTGAATTTAAAAAAGGATTCAAATGTAGTGAACACGAACATCAATTTAAATGGAACGGATTCTTTGTTGAATCGGGCAAGATGCTTGTCCGTGTTTGGCAAGATGATCAAGATGGTTTAATCGATGAAACTATTCTTGAAGCAGGTGACTTCACTCAAGTGAAGCCAGGAAAAATTCACCAGTTTGAAGGTTTAGAAGACGGTGTCGCTTTTGAACTATACTGGGCTGAATTTAATCACAATGATATTGTGAGAAGAACAGTAGGCACCAAAGTAAAGAAATAAGGAGAACATATGTTCACAAAACTATTAGAAGGTGTAGATAAGACATTAGTACGTAATCTTGTAATTCTACACACCCTTGTAATTGCAGTAAGTAATTACTTAGTAACTATTAGGTTCAATGTATTCCCAGGCGCAGACTTACCATTGTTTGGTGAGTTTCCATTAGCGGCCGCGGCATTTACATTTCCGATTGTTGTAGTAGCAACTGACTTGACTGTGCGTCTTGTTGGTAAAGCGGCAGGTCGTGCTGTTGTAGCAATGGCAATTATTCCTGCTATTGTAGCATCAGTGTTAGTGTTATTAGCACTTGGTGACGAACATGCATACAGAGTAGGTATTGCATCAGGTACTGCATATGCAGTTGGTACGATGCTTGACGTATACGTGTTTCAACACATTAGAGAAAAGTTTACAGATGCATGGTGGTTAGCACCAGCAGTAT
>Ga0213859_10001205_pt1 | contig 11586 bp, 18 predicted proteins | sample PICome_2_FD_160133 | JGI IMG/M metagenome (GOLD analysis project Ga0213859, IMG submission 160133) | Coastal seawater microbial communities near Pivers Island, North Carolina, United States - PICO304 | ecosystem: Environmental > Aquatic > Marine > Coastal | place: USA: North Carolina... | reverse complement strand
AGAATTCTGAGGTTGGTTTTCTTCGTTTTGGTCACCATTACCAGAACCACCATCCTCACCATCTGATAAAGAAGGTAGTGATTGGAGAATAATTTGGAAAACTTTAAGAGCCACATCAAATGTATCTTGAGTTGTTTTTAATCTTGAGATACTACCTAACCCAATAACTTTGTAAATTTCTCTCAATCCTTTCAACACAGAAAGGTCAGTATTTTTGTTATGAAGGTTGATGATTCGGAACATATAAGAATCAACGGTCTCTTCAGTATATTCATCTGAAAGAAGTGCCTTATCAATTAACTTATCATTGAAGTACTTATCGTACATGGCTCTGTAATAATCTCTATAACCAGGAGCAGAATCAAATACATATCTATCAATTCTCCTATCTTCAACAACATTCCAAATATCCTTAATAATCGATGTTGGATTGTTAATACCTTTTTTGATAGCCCCCTCAGTAATATGAGTAGGAATCAAGTTGTAAATATCTTGAAGTAATCTAAAATCGGAAAGTTTGATATGTGAACCTTCGTGAAGAGCCAGTCCAACTGAAATATCAAAATCTTTTGGTTCAACAATATTTGCTCCAATAACTACCGATTTACCATCAGTATAAGAATTACCCCTCGTATTGAATATCACAGGGATAGAATCATTGGTTACAATGTTTACGAAGTTAGAAATTGCTCTCTTAGAAGAAGCAAGTTTGTAGAGGTCATGGGATTTTTTCTCTACATCTGTCATCGTATCGATTACGATATCATCATCATCCCAATCTTGAAGCCAGTAAGAAGAATTATTGTATTTACTCATGTTTTAAGTGTTTTATCAATTTTACATATACAATATACGAAAAAAATCAATACGAGTCAAGTCTTTTCGTAATTATTTTTTATCTATAAAGTGTTACGAACATTCCAAAATTCTTATCGAATACTTGAAGGAGATTTTCATAATCACCATTCATCATTTCTTTGGTAATTTGTTTACCATCCAAACCAAGTTGGTTAGCAAGTTTTTTAGCTGTTCCTAACAAGAAATAAGCATTTCCTTGAGGTCCAGTCAAATCGATTTCAATTCCGTTTGTTTTTTGTTTTTTTACTATCATAACTTATCAATCATTTACATAGTAAATATACGAAAAATAAACGAGAAATCCAAGCAAAAAGTGGATTATTTTTAAGAATTTTTTGATATAATCATTTCCATTATAGGTTGGCCTCTTTCAACAGATTTGAGCTTCCATCCTTGCTCTTCCATTGATTGAATCATTACCTTATTATTGTAGGATTTTGGAAATGTTTTAGTGAATTTTGTCATAGTAAATCATTAGGTGTGTTTCTGTATATTCTATATGAATCTTCATCAAAATGTTCTGTTGATACTTCAAATATTGTTGAGTTATCTTCTAATGCTATAAGTTGATGAGGCAATCCTCTATTGATTAATACTGAATCTCCTACCTTAATGATTCTACTATCATGTTGTCCATCTTCTACATCAATCCAATTGAATTGAAATGAACCTGATTGTACATACCAAGTTTCTTTTTTCTTAAGATGATAATGCATAGAAAAATGTGAACCTTCTTTTGGAAACACTAATAACTTTCCACAATAATCTTCATCATTGTGAATCCAAAGTTCATGGCCCCATAGTTTTTCTACTCTTTTTGGGGATTTTACATCTATTGGTATAATCATATTTTTTGTTTTATTCGTAATCATATCCGAACCCACTTTCTTGTCTATCTAATTTTTCATAGATACCATCGAGTTCTTCTGTCATTTTTTTTACAAGATTCCAATCCTGTTCTTCGATTGCATCTTCTAAAATATTACAAATTCTTCCTATTTCTTCTGATAAGTTTGTCATACTTTACTATATGTTTTTAAATATAAAAAACGAATATTATTCTGTTTTATATGTGATTAAATATAATAAAAATTACAAAAGATTATTTTTTTCTATATAATTTATAATATTTTTTGCTATTACTTTTTGAAATTTTAAATTTGGGTGCCAATTATTTGACCATTCTAATTCATTTGCAATTATTAATTCGCTATTATGGTCAGATAATAAATCTGCTATTGTTTTATATTCTTTATCTTTATAGTTTATTGTTATTAAGTTATTATCATAAAAATCATTCTCAATTGGTAAGTTAGATTCCAACCATGAACCTATAAATTTTATTGGAATTTTAGTTTCATTATTAATTTCTTGTAAATTTTTTATGAATTTATTAAGTTCTGATTTTCCAACTGATTTTAAAAAATAATCAGGCTCTTCTTGTATATTTTTTTCGATAATATCGTGGTAGTATTTTTTATCTTCATCATTATCTCCACTTTTGTATGCATAATAATCTTCTACCATTCTCACTAAATCCTTTGAACAACATTCATCATTACAATTATCATGTACCTTCAAACCTCTTAAATATTCTGTTAATTGTACAACAATTAATCCAATATCATCACCATAATCTAATAATGATTTTTTAATATGAGTTAACATTGTAGAATGATTACCACCATTTTTTTCTGTAACTAAATCAAAAGTACCAAAATGATGCGATACCAATCTACTAAATCTATTTGATTCTATAAATTTTAAATGTGAGTTAGGCATAAAATAACCCAAATCAGGAAAATTATATGAGTATCTTTTAATTGAATTTATGTTAATACTTGAGTAATTAGAATAGAGTTCTAATCCCTCACCCCAAGTAAACGAACATCCTGCAAATACTATACCTTTCATTTTAATATAAAATCTAAAATTTCTTCTCTTGGTTTACTTTCTTCGGTTATGTAGCTATTCCAAATTTTTCTGTTATTATCAAATTTAGGTTTGTACTCTAATATGAAATCTTTGAATTCAGATTTATTCATTTTTGAAATATGATTTATAAAATTTAAAAACCTATTGATTTCTTCTGTATGCGGTATGTTCAAATGAAATTCTTTATCTAATTTTTTTTGAAAATCAATTTCTGAATGATTGTAGAATGAGCCCCAGTCATCCATGTCAAAAGAATAAAATCCAAGTTCTTTTAGATAATCACGAGTTGTTGTTGGTTGAACACAATAAAAAGGAAAACCAAATACAAGTTCTTTATATATTTTTTCAGTTGTAAAAATAAAAGGTTCTTCGAGTGATGTTTCATATACCAAATGTAATTTAGAATCAAACATATCAAAGAAATACAAATAATGTAAAAAAGATTTAGCTTCTATTAACTGATTTATGTAATAAGAATCTAACTCATCTTTTGATGGATTGTTAATTTCTTCATCATCATTTAATTCTCTAAAAGAATTTATTTCATTTATACTAAGTTCACTATTTTTTAGTATATCCCTAAATTCTAAAGTGCACACATCTCGCCATTCCTTATAACCCAATCTTGAATAGAAACAAATATCAGAGGTTTCTCCTAAAGGTATAATTTGTTGTTCTCCTATGTATTGATTTAGAAAAAAGTCTTGTCTACTTGTAAATCCTACAATACCTGAAAAATAAGAATTTAAAACATTTTCTTTATCATTAAATCTTTTCTTATCTTTTTTATCTGGAAATAGTTTAGAAGGTAAAAATGATGTTATCATTTGATAACCATTCTTTAAATAAGCATCTATATTTTCATTTATATGATACGCCTCACCTTCAATATACAAAGAAAATACATTCGATTTTTTAAATCGTTTAATATCATTGAAATTTTCAGTTGGAAAACACATTGCATCATTATCACAAACAACAAATTTATCATCAGGTCCTATTTCATTACCTGTTGGTTGTAGGAATTCTACTTTATATTCTTGAGATTTGTACTTAAATTTAAATGATGCTCGTTGCATTATGTGATTAAAATCAACATATTTTACCCAATTGATATAAGGGTATGCTAAACGAAACACAAATAAGAATAGTCTTATTTCTTTTACGAAGAGTGTAACCACTTTATTTATTTTTTATTTACCTTATTTTTTAATGAGGTTATTTTTCTTTAGAGCTCTTGCCGTATCAATCCATTTTTGTCCTATCTTATTATAAACAGGTTTTCTAACAAATGTATTTACCGCCTTTTGAACTTCTTTTGCGATAGGTCTATAAACTGTATTATCTACAATTCTGAAATTACCTCCAAAAAGGTTTTGGAATTTACCTAAGTTGTTTTGAACATCTTGCCAAGACTTCTCTAATAAATCATCAGGTAATACTCTATCTCTTGCTTGGTTTCTCTCCTTTGCAACTTCTAATGAAGTGTTTACGAATACCATATAAGTATCGTAACCTAAACTCTCTGCATGTTTTTTATTCTTTGCAATCTTAGAATAAACATGACCAGTACCATCGATTATCATACCCAATCTACCAGCTTCATAAAATGATTTTTGTTTTTTAGTAAGTTGTTTTGCTCTATCTCTGATACCACCAGGGTCTTTAGTTATCTTATCCCAAAGTTCTGGTTCTTCTTTTTCTATTCTAGCCAAATCTTTTGGATTGATTCCATTCTTTTTTAATCCTGCTTCAAATGCAGAATCTGAATTTACTGATTTTAAACCAAACGTAGAGAAAGAAGATTTAAGTTTTTTATCAATACCGAAGATTTCCATGGCAGTGAATGATTTACCTGAACCAGGTCCACCTGCCATGAAAACACATTTGAGTATACCAGGGTCATCAACACCCTCAATAATCATCTGTTCGATAATAGTTTCTTTTATGTTCATTAGTTGTTCTTCAATATCATACATTGAATCCACAACTATTGCTTCGGTAAGTAAAGATTTTAAATCCAATTTAACTCCTTATTTTTTGTTATTATAAAGTGAGTAAACTTTATTTACTAATGTTGATTTTTTTACAGACCCATCTAATTCAACACCATGGTCTTGTTTAGCAGCTGCTACTAATTGGTCTTTTGTCATCGAGTTAAGTTTTGATTTAGTAACTTTTCCTTTGATTGCCTGAAAAACATCTTCGATTTCTTCAACTACATCTTCGATTTCATCTTTGACATTTTTAACTCTTGTTTTAACTGCTTTTACTTTTTTCTGAACTTTTCCTTTAACTTCGTCTACTTTATCTTCGACTACGTCTGGAATAAAATCACCATCAGAATCTTTGATTTTTCCCTTTTTGATTAGAAAATAGATTACACCAGCGGCGATAACTCCAATTCCTAAAATAACTAAAATAGTTTTCATAATTTACTTTTTGTTTTTGTGTACCTTAATTGGTACTGTTTATAAATATATACTGATTACAAAAACCTACATTAAAGTGGGTTCATTAATCAGTTTCCATCCTCTTTGAACTTGGTCATCAAAAAAATCAAACATTGATTGTCTAAAACCATCTCTGTTAGATTCCCATAATGAGTTTTCATCGAGGCCATGTTTTTCTTCCACACTACCCCACAATGACTTATTATTTTTAGGATGTGGTGGAACAAAAGTTTGTATCCCTTGTTTTTGAAGTTGAAATGAAAAATTCATATCTTCTCCACAATTAAAAAATCTTGGTTCTGGTATATAATTCCAATACCACTTTAACCAATCTTTTTTGAAGAACCAATTATGGGATACATAATCTACTTCAATTGTTTCTTCGTTTTGAGAAGGCCAACCAATTCTTTTATAGTTACCCTTCCATTGTTTGTTGGAATTAAAAATCCAACCATGAGTACCATACAATCCTTCTCTTCTATTAAATTGATTAAAACAATGTTCTAACCAAAGAGTACCAGGTATGGTATCATCATCTATTACACAAACAAATTCATTTTTAGCATGAATGGCTGTACTAAATCTTGACCACACTCCAAGATTTTGTTGAGTGTTATCTACAACAATAATCTCAGTTGGTTTCACAGATTGAGATTTGACTCTTTGTAATTGTTTCTCAAATAAGTGAGTTCTTTTGTGTTTTGTCAGGATTACTGATATCATACTTCATTTTTTGATTGTTTCGTTTTGCGTAATACGATTTATTTTCTTGAGGTGGATGTTCCAAATGAAACACAGTTCCATCTATTCTAAAAAACCTCAAACCTTTTCTTATTAATCTATAATGTCTTTCATCATCTTCACCACCCCAACCTTCATAACTTTCATCTTGTCCACCTGCTTCGATAAACTTTTCTCTGTTTACCAAAAATAACCCACAGATACATTCTGGTTCTGTACATCCTCTATCTGTAAAGTTTGGGAAATCTAAATATTCCGTATAAGGAATACCATAATCAATTTCATCACTATCAATTAATTCTGCAAGTGTTGAAATGTTTTCATACTCCAATGTAAGTGAATCAGAATCACAAATACATACTGATTTAGCAGTAGAGTGATTTACTCCATTATTTATTGTTCTTGATTGTGAATGAGGTGGTGTAGTTTTTTCAAATACATGAGTTATATCTGATATACCCAAATGCGTTTTTGAATCACCTGTTTCAGATACAATTATATTTGTATTAGGAAATCTTTTTTTATAGTAAGATATTACTGATTTTAGATTTTGTAATCTTTTTTCAGAATCATTACCAAATGTAAAAATAAAATCCATTATATTATTGTTGATTTTGTAAACTGATATTTTTTTGTTATTATACCATTCATTATAAGTGATAATGAAAATGGAATTCCTTCACCATAACCAATTCCATACTTAGAATATTTTTTTGCATTTCCTTTTGGTTCTGATGTTTGTGTTTCTTTATCCCAAATTTCTTTTATAACAAGTAAATCTTTGTACAAATTATTAATTTTTTGAGAGTATGGTAAGTAAAATATTTTTTCGTGAATATTTTCAATCTTTAAATTACCATTAATTCCATAATAATTTAATAAATCTTTAGGTAAAGAATTTACTTCAGAGTGAGTAAAGTTAGGCCACAATTTATCATACAAGAAATAGGTTGTTTCAAATTGATTTTTATAAATAGATTCATCTACAATATGAAAAGAATCAGCATCAATATACAAAACATCTGTTTTATACTTTTTTGATATTTTAGAAGTGAATGTATTTTTTGAAAAGTAACTAAATATTTTATCTTCATATAGTTCTGTTTTACAAAATTTAAAATACTCAGGTCTATCTGTTAAAACTATTAGTTCAATATCTTTAGGAGCATACTTTTTTATTTTCTGAGAATATTTTTCACAGAAATCTTTTCCAATACACAATGTTGTAAGTTTCATACTCCTAAATGAACTTCTCCTTCATCTTCTAATTGTTCTAAAGACTTTACTTCTTTAATTAGACCCGATGCTGGATTCAAATTTGCATATAAAAATACTAATGCTAAAAATAATTTTCTTAATTTACTCTTCACCGTATAAACTCCATTTTTTCTCTGGTTCTGGTTCTATAACAACTTCTTCAGTATCCACAACATATACATACCCTTCACGAGCATCCATATAAAACTGTGTTGTACCTGTATCTTGATAAATGAACTCAAGAACATCAGTTAAAGAATCTAATATAACCGTAGTATTGGAAAGAGGAGCCCACCTATCACCAGGTGGTACTCTCTTTGCAACTTTGGTTTTTACTTCGTTTTCTTGTATTTGAGGTTCTTTACTCATTACTCAATCACTCTTATTACTCTACTTTCTTTTGCACCACTTACTTTGTAAGAAATTTGAATTCCACTTTGTTCAAAATCAGAAACAACTCTCGCTTCTGCTTCTGTTACTGATTGTGCATCTACTAAGTAGATTTCTTTTTTTAATTTTGGGTTACCATTTTTAAGTGTAGCAACTTCCACTTCTACTGTTACTTCGAAATACTTCATAATTTTAGTTTTATATTTATATATATTTATTTGTTACACAAAGATACAAAAAAATTATTTAATTTCCAAATATTTTTCCAAAAAATTCATAATTCTTTTTAACTGACTCATCAGTACCTTCTTTTTCAATGGTTTCCTCTTCTGAACGGTAAATTGCACTAACAGGACATTCGGGTATACACGCACCACAATCAATACAAATCGATGGGTCAATGTAAAGTTGTTTTCCTTTGAGCTCTTCCTTACTCATTCCATCAACTTCCATTCCTCTACCAGTTGGGTCTATTGGACCATGAATACAATCAACAGGACATACATTTACACATCCAGTATCACATACCCCATCACAAGCTTTTCCTATTATATAACTCATATTTTAATTAAGAATAAAATCAATAAACAAATCACCATTTTTAGGATTTTTTACATCTTCAATTATTTTTTTAAAATTTGTATCTATTTTACTTTTATATTTCTGATAAATAATATCTGATACCTCATCTAAAGAATTCGATTTATATAAATCTTCTAAGTATAAAATTGTATTGGTTAATGAACTTGAAAATTTTTCTATGATAATTTCATAACTATCAGATTCTTCATAAGTAAAAAATTCAGAATTTAAAAACCAATATCCATCTTTTGTTAAATCAATAAATGAATATGGATTACAATCTAAAATAAATGGCATTTTTAAGAATGAAAATAGTAGTGGTTTTAGTGATTTTTCACTAATATATTCTAATCTATTTTTAGATTCAAATTCAATTGTATGATGTAAAGTTTCAAACACATACCCAACAACCGATGTTTCATAATCCGTCCATGATGAAATGTGATTTTTATCCCAATTATCTCTATCAATTGTTCTTATTTTTTCATAAACATTCATTGTATTTGCTTTTGAATAAAAATCAATATCAAAAGTACTCAAGCGTTGAATGGATTTAACTTGGTTATCTCTTTCTACTTTATACTTTGGAAACCAATACATTCCTAACATATTATCTTTGTTAACTCTTCTATACTTGTATCTTAGATAGTTGAATCCATAGTAATAATAAAAATAGATTAAATTTAACTTAAAATCATAAAAAATATTATTACCTTTAATTTTTGAACCACTTATTAATTTATGACCGTTAATTTCATTTTTTAACTCATATGATTCACTTGTACGCTCTCCTAAATTTAGCAATATTCTTTCAAACGAATCATTATTACTATTAGTATATTTAGTTCCTCTGTGGTATGTTTCAAATTTGTATATTTTATCAAAAGTATCTAAATCTATATCAGATTTATTATTAAATAATTGAATTATTGTATTTTTATATTGATATTTTGTTTCGTTATTTAAAATATCAGAATCAATATCATCTTTAGCACCAGCTATTAAACTTGGATTATTAATCATATCTACTTTTTTAGTATCAATATGATATTTTTCAAAATAGTTTACAATAAATTTTAAATCATTGCCATCAAATAAAAATGCAACTTTTTTCATAATAAATCACGAGTATTTTTAATTTTTAAAAAAAATTCATCTGATATTATTTTCATCAAATCTACATTTGGATGCCCATCCTCATCTACTGCTAATCCATCTTTTTTAATATTATCTATCCAACCATCAAAAATTGGATGAGTATCTTTATAACTGATAAATTTACTTAAATCTAATTCATTGTAGATTGTTTCTTCTTTTATTAAACCATTTAGTGGAAAATAATTAAGGAAATAATAATCATAACCACCTTTTTTTAAATAATCTTGTAATATTACCATATTGTGTAAGGTAATAAGTGAAGCACTTGGTTCAAAGTTTAAACCATACTGAAAATTATCATGTGGATTTGAATAAGCATATCTTTGGTTATCGGGTGATACTAATCTTCGAGTTGGACCACTAAATTGTATTAAAACTAAATCTATTTTTTCACCTTTATTTTCAAATCCTCTAAGACTGGAAAGAGTATCCATTAATATAGAATCGTTTCCTTTGCCATCGGTAGCTAAAGATATTATACAATCATTTTCATTATATTCAAAAATATAATCTACTGGAACTGATGGTCTAAAATCAGATTCTTTATGTGGTAGTACAAGAAAATTTGTGTTAATACTTAAAATTTTATTAATATTAAGTTTTTCAGCTAAAAACCATTGCCACGAATTTACATTTGTTTTTACAGGTGTGTGTATAATTTTTTTTGATTCATCTACAAAAGTTGAATATCCACATTTGCTATGAGAACATCCATTTACAAGTATCTTCATTAATATTCATATTCTTTTCGTGGGCCAGTAAGATTTCCGTTAATTAAGAATGAGCAGTTAAAACACAACATTCTTAGATTTTCGTATTTATGATTTTTTCTATCACCATCTTCAAAATCTAAAACTAATGGAACTTTACCATCTGTAATTCTTTTTTCTTCAAAACCACACTCATTACACTTTTCTAACATATACCCATTGTTGAGTAATCTTTGTTTAAGTTTCCAAATTGGATATTCAGGATATTTTCCTTTTAGAATATCATCCAATGAGTATTTTCCTCTTTTTAAATTATATCCTTTTCTAATACCTGTACCATCAGGGTTTTTTAAATCTTCAAATACACCATATTTTTTTGCGTATTTTTTGTAAGTGTTATAAGAAACTCCAAGTAATCTAGCTGCTTCCATAGCGGAACGAGCCTTCTTTTGAACTTCTTTTATTTCTGATTCTAAAAGTGGTTTAGAACCCAATCCTCTTTTCATTCTTCTGTTCTTACCAGCAAGGGAAAGGTCTTGGGTCGGGTCAAAGTTTGGGAATATTTTTTCGTCTTTATTTTCCATACTAATGTTCTTTTATATAAGTATAGTATATTAAAACTTTTTGATAGGGTTTCTTATATAATTTCGTATTTTTTTATCAAATTAAGAATCGAATCAACTCCATTTGAAAATGCATACTTAATACAAAGATTTCTGTTATTTAAAAATCTATGTTTATTTTCTTTAAAGAATGTTTGAAAATCAAAGTTTTGTTTTTGTTTAATAAGATTTATAACGGAATCTATCCTATCAACATCAGATTTTGAATCATAATCAAGTGAAAAAACATCCTCAAATAAATCAAATCCAAGTTCTTTTAAATACTTGGCATGATTCTGTTGTGTTATATATAATGGAATCTGATAATATAATAACGGTTTAATACTTTTTTCTGTCATAGTAACCAACTCATATTTGTTGTTTGGTGTATTACAAACATTTTCAGTAACTAAATCAACATAAGAATCAAAGAAATCAAAATTATGGTGCATATCTCCTTTTAAATCATAACCACCATCTTCCCATGATACTAAATTATCTATTGATATTGGTATTCGTGGTGATATTTCGGTTTCATAAAAATCTTTATCTATTTTTTCAAGATACTCGGTATCAATGTAATCAAGTGAGTTATTAAAAGAACTATCATGATAAAATAACGCCGTTACTAAATTATCAGTCAATTCTTCTTTAAATAATTTGTAAATAGTATAGGCTCTATGTGAGTTAAATCTACCGTTTCTTGAAGTAAATAAATAATTTCGTTTTGAAGTAAAACTAAAATCTTTAAGTAAAGAAAATTGATTATTGACGAACAATGAAAATGAATCTTCAGTAAATCCCAAGAATCCATAGAATGATAAAAAGGGTGAATTTAATATTTTTAAGTTGTTCTTTTCTGCAAATGTTCTTAAATCACCACCAATCACATCAGATATA
>Ga0213859_10001202_pt1 | contig 11601 bp, 13 predicted proteins | sample PICome_2_FD_160133 | JGI IMG/M metagenome (GOLD analysis project Ga0213859, IMG submission 160133) | Coastal seawater microbial communities near Pivers Island, North Carolina, United States - PICO304 | ecosystem: Environmental > Aquatic > Marine > Coastal | place: USA: North Carolina... | reverse complement strand
GGACCTCCCCCTCGTGGAGTCCGGCCGGGCCCAGGCCCGCGCCTTCGCCAAGACCCTCGAGGCCGCCGGGTGGCAGCCCACCGCCGCCCTCTCCGGGGGGCTGAAGCGGCAGGCGGAACACCTCGACATCGCCACCGCGGGCACCCCCTCCCAGGAGACCCACCGCGCGCTCGACGAGGTGGACTACGGCAGCTGGGGGGGCCGGACCACCGACGAGATCGTCGCCGAGCACGGGGACGAGGCCGTCCGCGCCTGGAACGAGCGCAGCGAGTGGCCCCAGGATGCGGGCTGGCCCGAGTCCCTCGCCGAGGTACGAGACCGCGTCGCCCACTTCGCCGCCGAGGTGGCGGCCGGGGCCCACGGGGGCCGCGTGCTGGTCTGCAGCAGCAACGGGCTGCTGCGCTGGTTCCTCGGCCTGGTGCCCGGCGCCCTGGAGAGCGCCATCGAGGGTGCCTCCTTCAAGGTCAAGACCGGCCACGTGGGTAAGATGGTCTGGGAGGCCTCCACGGGCTGGCGTGTCGTCTCCTGGAACCAGCCGCCGACCGCACCCCTCTCCTGAATCATGCGCGCCGCAATCCTCCTCGCACTCCTCTCCGCAGGGACAGGCCTCGCCCCCTCCGGCGCGGCGGGCCCGACGCTGCCCCGGGCGCGCGCGACCTTCGCTCTTCCCCAGGAACCCGGGGGCGGGGACAAGGAGACCCCGAAGCAGCGGGCCGCGAAGGAGAAGGCTGCGGTGGCGAAGCTCAACGAGGGCCTCCGCTCCAAGGAGGCCAACGTGCGGCAGGCGTCGCTGGTCGACGCCGCCAAGACCCCCTATCCGGAGGTCATCAAGGTCTTCGGGAAGGTGCTCGACGACCCCGCGGATGACGTGGCGATGATCTCCGCCGAGCTCCTCGGCCGCATGGAAGAGGAGCAGGCCCTCGACGCCCTCCGGCGCTTCGCGACCCGGCGCAGGAAGGTGCTGGCGAAGAACCCCGGGCTCCATGAGGAGGTCCTGCGCGCCATCGGCCGGCACCGCTCTCCCAAGGCGACCTCCCTCCTGATCAAGGGAGCCTTCGAGGAGGAGAATTCGCAGATCCGACGCGCCCGGGTGTTCGCGGTGGCGAACCTGCGGACGACGGAGGCGGCCGAGGCCGTCTTCGGGTAGATGAAGAAGACGGACGTCAAGCGACTCCGCGGGCGCCTCGCCAACGTCCGCCCCGCCCTCATCCACCTCACCGGCACCGACGCGGGCAAGGACCCCGCCCGATGGCTCCAGTGGTGGGAGTCCAACCGGAAGACCTTCGAGGTCCCCGAACAGCCCCCGAAGCTCTCCGGGGACTTCGCCAACCAGTGGGCAGGGTTCTGGGGCGACGAGCGGACCTACGAGCGCCGAAAGAAGCGCAGCGATCGGGGCTGAGACGTCACCGCGGCGTCGCCCATCGGTCACCCGTGCATGGGAGACCGAGAAGACGAGCCCAGGATCGAGTGCGTGCGGCCAGGCGACCGACGCTGGCCGGAGGAGTTCCGGGCCGTGGCGTCCCCACCGGAGGCCCTCTGGCTCCGGGGCCGAACCGAGCTGATCGCCCCGGCCCCGCGCGTGGCGATCGTCGGGAGCCGCTCCCCCACGCCCTACGGCCTCGCCCAGGCGGCCCGCTTCGGCAAGGAGCTGGCTCAGGCCGGCGTCTGCGTGGTCAGCGGCCTCGCCCGTGGTGTGGATACGGCGGCCCACGCGGCGGCGCTCGGCGCAGGGGGAGCGACCCTCGCGGTCCTCGGCTGCGGGGTGGATCGGCCGTGGCCCTCCGGCCCCGCGACGGAGCGGGTCGCGAAGGAGGGACTGCTGCTGTCCGAGCACCCGCCCGGTACACCGCCGCGGCGGCACCACTTCCCCCTTCGAAACCGGATCCTGGCCGCCCTCTCCGACGCCGTCCTCGTGATCGAGGCGGCCCATCGATCTGGCTCGCTCATCACCGCACGCTGGGCCGCCGACCAGGGACAGCACGTGCTCGCCGTCCCGGGGCGAGTGGACCACCCCATGTCCAGGGGGGTCACGCGCCTCCTACGGGAAGGCGCGACCCCGGTGGAGTCACCGGCCATGGTGCTCGAGGACGTCTTCGGTGACGGCGCCCCCTTCGGCACCGGGCGTCCTCAGCCTCCGGATCCCACCAGAGCTCTCTCCACCCCGAAGCCCGGGCTCGACTCGCCCGACCAGGCCGCCGTGCTCGACAGCCTCATGGGCGAGACGCTCACCGCTGAGGAGGTCGCCGAGCGGACCGGACTGGGGCTGGGGGTGACCCTCGCCGCACTCACCACGCTGGAGCTGGACGGTGCCATCCGGCGGAGTCCAGGGGGCCTCCACGAACGAACCTCGGCCTGAGCGGCCCGAGGGGTCGGGGTCCGTGGATCAGTGCACCGAAGCCAGGGTGTTCTGGATCACGATCATCGCCGCGACGATGGCGGCGGACACCACCACGAAGGTCGCGTACCGGCGGGGAAAGAGCCGCAGCGCCTTCCCATCCTCTGCCTCGGTGTACATGCAGGTCACGGAGACGATGACGCCCGCCGAGAGCAAGAAGAGCGCGATGTGGAGTCCGAGGTCGTCCATGAATCAAGAGGCCTTGGAGCCAGCCCCTCCCTTGGCCTTCTGCTCGGTCGCGAGCGGGCGCCCGAACAACTTCGCGTCGCTGAATCCGTAGACGTCGAGGAGCAGCAGGACGTTGAGTACGCCCGCGACCGAGGCGAGCATCACACCCGCGTCGGAGTACCGGGGCCGGACCTCCATCAACGGATGCCCGGAGAGGTACTCCGCGACGAAGGTGAGGGGGCCCAGCAGGGTCTGGCCGGCCCAGTAATAGAAGTGCCGCGTCCGGTCGAGATTGGTCCCCTCGGCCATCACGCACCCCAGCGTGAACATGCCGAGGATCAGCACGAAGCAGAAGACACCGCGGGCCACGCGGCCCTGGGCGATGTGTCCCGCGCCGGGGATGAGCCAGCCGAGGAGCACGGCCTTCGCCGGATGGATCGCCGCCCCCTCGATCACCGCGCTCGACTGGGCGCGAGCGTCGAAGTGCGCCTTGGAGGCGAGGATCAGGTTGAGGATCCCCGAGGTCGAGGTCAGGGCGAGGCCGATGAAGAGGGCGGGCTCGAACGGGGCCGGGGTGAGGTCCGTGAAGTCGATGTCACGGACGTGGAGCAGGAAGGCGCCGAAGTTGCCCACCTCGGGGGTGAGCGCGCCGGCGAAACGGCCGCGGATCTCCGGCGCGAGCAGCTCGAGGAACGCCCCGCCCGTCAGCGCCAGGCCTGCGACATAGAGCCCCTCGATCACGATGAACGCCACGAGGGCGAGGCGCATCTGCCCCAGCAGAAAGTGCCCCGCACCGGGCACCAACCAGGTCAGGAGGGCCGCAACGTTGGGGTTCACGGCGGTTCGGTTGCTGGAGTCCGAGCTCGGCATGGTCGTGAGGGTTCTAACCGGAGGCGGGTGGCCAGGCCGTCTTTTTTTGGGCGTAACGGCGCTCCCGCGGCCATCGGGCGTTGTGGCCCGGCGGGATTTGGGTCACGCTCAAGGACATGCCTCCCTCCCCCCTCGGAACCTCACCCGAACCTGACCACCCGGCCGACTCGCCGCGGCGGCAGGCGTCTGCGCTCGGCGCGCCCGAGGGGTACGTGCACGAGGTCGAGGTCCGATACGGCGAGACGGACCAGATGGGGGTCGCCCATCACGGCAGCTACCTCATCTACCTCGAGGAAGCGAGGACCGGCCTCATGCGGGCCCACGGCACGCCGTACGGCGAGGTCGAGCGCTCCGGCATCGGCCTCCCGGTGCGAAACATCTCGCTGAAGTACAGGGCCCCCGCCTTCTACGAGGATCGAGTGCAGGTCGTGTGCTGGGTGTCGGCGCTCCGCTCCGCGTCCGTGACCTTCAGCTACGAGGTCTACCGCGCAGAGGAGGGTGGAGGGCGCACCCACCTGCTCTCCTCCCAGGTGGAACTCGCCTGCGTGGACCTGAACACGAAGCGCCCGCGCGTGATGCCCGAGGGGCTCCACCAGGCCTTCGCGGCGCGCCTCCGCTGACGGTCGCCCGGCGTCCGCGCAGGGCTGCCAGAGCGCAGGCGTGGAGCCTGAGCTCAGTCCGGGAGATCGTCCGCCCGTTCCCACCGGGCGAAGAAGGGTGACGCCCAGGCCGTGTTGCCGTCCTCCTGAATCAGCCGGACGATGAGCCACCCGTGCTTCCCCGGGGCCGCGCCCCCCCAGGACCAGGTCCGGTCCAGGTCGACGGCTCCCTCTGCGTCGATCACGTGGGCCAACGAGCCCGTGTCCCAGAACTCCACCCGGGCGATCCCCGCGGCCCCGCGGGCCCGCACCTGGATCGGAAACGGCCCGTCCCCCGCGAGGTCCTCCCCCATCCAGCTCGAGCCCGAGCGAACCTCCAGCTCGATCCGCGCCGTCGCCCCGTAGGTGCGTCGCGCACGGAACGCCTCGAAGATCGGCGCCCGGTCCAGCGCCGACTCCGGCGTCCCCTCCGTGGGGACCCAGACGTAGGCGTAGGCGCCCGAGGTGGAGAGGTGGTCCGAGCTCGCGATGAAGCCGAACCGCTGGCCGCCGGGCAGGGCCCGCACCTGGAGCTCCTTCATGGAGTCCACGTCCCGGAACGCCTGGTAGACCTCCGCGAGGGGCCGGCGCTCGTCATCGCGCTTCGTCCAGACGTTGCCGCAGAAGCGGCGGCCCTCCACCGCCGCCGTGGCGTGGGGGATGGTCATCACCTCGGAGGGTTCGAACTCGGCCCAGAACTCCCGCAGGGGCGGGCGGTGGGGGCGCAGGGCGTCGGGCCGGAGCGAGATCACGTTGTGGTCCGTGTCTCCCTGGCTCCGCTCGTAGGCGTGGAAGGCCACGAAGCGCCCTGGCTGATGGTGGCGGTCCACCTCTGCGACGCTCCGCTTCCAAGGGAGCCCGTCGACGTTCCCCTGATCGAGGTCCCGCGCGTGGTCCGTGATCGCCACGAAGTCCAGGGCGCCCGGTCCGCGCGCGTAGCGGTAGGCGTCGTCGAGGGATCCGTCATAGAAGGGGAAGCAGAGGGACAGGTCCGTGTGCCGGTGCAGGTCCCCCGCGAAGAGCGCGAAGGCCTGCTTCCCCACGATGGTCGTCGGGCGCTCCCGGGCCACCTCACGCGGCTCGAGCGGCACCGCGGGGACGGGCGGCGTGACCTTGACCGTGACCTCCGCGAGGGAAGCGGGCTCCGCGTCCGGCACCGGGAGAACGGCGCGCACGCTCCCTCTGGCCTGGGGGTCGCGTCGGCGGTCGCTGCGCCCGATGGCGTACTCCACGAGCGTCTGCTCGCCGTCCGTCTTGAAGCGGACGGCCTGATCACCGTCGCGCTGACGCTGATCGAGCCGAACCGGGTCCGACCACCCCTGTCCCGTCAGCCGCAGGAGGTCGACGGCGAAGCCGTACTCCACGTGGGAGCGGGTCTTGCCCTTCTCGGAGAGCTGAACCTGATGCACATGGCGATACGCGAGCCAGAGCCCGCCACGGTGATCCACCCCGATCTCGGGCCGCTCGTAGAACACGCCGATCCGGCGGGCGCCGTCACGGCGTTCCGGCGCCGCCAGGGCCGCGTCGAAGGAGGGCATGGGGACACCGCCCTCCACCTCGGCGACGCTCCCGTCCCCCAACACCTTCGCCAGGTGGCTGGTCCGCCAGGTGTGGAGCGGACCACGATCATCCGTCACGTTGTTCCAGAGGGTGTCGACCGAGCGGTACTCACCGCCCCAGTGATCGGGGCCCTCTTCCCACGCGATCCAGACCCCTCCTTCGCCATCCGTCGCGAGCGACGGCCGAGCCTGGAAGCGAGGTCCCCCCGCGACGACGAAGGGCTCCCCCACCCATCCAGGACGCGGCGACGTCTCGAGCCAGCAGCCGAGCACGTCGAAGGAGGCCCCCTCCTCCACCAAGCCGCGATACTCGTCCCATGCCACCAGCCACCGGCCGTCCGCCGCTCGGGTGGCGCTCACCGCGCCGATGTGGTCCGCGGGCCCGCGCAGCTCGAAGACCATCCCAGAGGCCGAGGAGACCCTCAGATCGAGGTAGTCGCCGTCCGTGGAGGACCGCACGGACACCGCCGCTGCCGGTCCAAGTGACGTTGTCCGTCGGTCCCCTCGGTCCTCGAGGTCGACGGGGCTCGTCGCGACGAGGGTCTCCACCGGATCCGTCCGGTACTCGTCTCCCTGGATCGCGGCCGCGGCGGAGAGGGCGAGGAGTCCGATCAGGAGGAGAGGGTGGCGCATGGTGCCAAGGTAGCACCTCTGCCCATGCTCACACGTAGAGCGCCACGACGAGCAGTACGTAGACCACCAGGCCCGCCGCCAACTTCCCCGCGAGCCCGATCATGTGCCCCGTTGCGGCGGCGCGGCCGATCCGGAAGGCGCTGTCGGCGGACTTGCCGCCGCTGCGCTCCAGGCCGGACGAGAGCGCGAAGGCGCCGAGCCCGCCACCGATCAGGGTCCCGACGACGGGGATCGGGATCAGCATGGTCCCCAGCAGTGCGCCGCCGATGCCCCCGGCCAGCGCCCCGATCGACCCGCGGCGGCCGGCGCCCGCTCTTCGTGCGCGCACGGAGGAGGAGAGCGCCTCCCAGACCTCCCCGGCCACGGCGAGAACCAGGGCGGTCACGAGCACAGGGGTGCCGAAGAGGCGCGGCTCGGTGATCCACTCGGCCAGCCCGACGAGGGCGAGCAGCAGCCACGTTCCGGGCAAGCCGAGCAGGATCAGCAGAGGTCCCGCGAGCCCGAGGATCGGGAGGAAGATCTGGCAGAGGAGCGTCAAGGTCATGGCCGTGCCTCGGCCACCCTACTGGATCCCCCATGCCGCATTCACCACGCGGCGGCGCTCTGGCTACCCCCGGGCGCTCAGGTCATCCGCGGCCGGGCACGCAGCGGCCCCGACCTCGCTCCCCTCAGGCCGGCTGGTCAGGACCGATGACGATGTCGTCCTCGACCCGCCACCACTCGGAGGACGGGCGCTCCCCGGACGGATCCGGTTCCAGCTCTTCCGCCTCGATCTCGGAATCCCGCGCCGCGTCCCGGGACGTGCTCCAGGGGCTGTGGAAGATGCCGGGGAGCGTCTCGAGGAGCCGCTCGGCGCAGGCGAGGCAGGGCTCCCCGGTCTCGTCCTCGTTCAGCGAGTGGACCGCTCCCCCGCACTCGATACACCTTGTCTCCGGATTCTCCATGGCAAGAGGACTCATCGAGTCTCCCCGCGGGAGGCTTGAGCCCCCAGGCGAGTCCGCGCCGCCGCGCCTCGAACTGGAGCGCTCCCAGGACAACCGGTCGCATTCTGGCCCCGTTTTGGTGCTATTTCCGCCGGCCTCCGGTTGCACCCACCCGAAAGAGCACTAAACTAGTGCCGATTCAACGCTCCCGAGCCGATGCTGCGCCTCACCAAGAGAACCGAATATGGCCTGATTGCCCTCGTCCACATGGCCGAGTTGGCCCAGGCACGCCCCGCTGGCGCGGAGGCCGAGGTGATCAGCGCCCGGGCCATCGGAGACATCTTCCCGATCCCCAAGCGGATGCTCGCGGAGGCGCTCAAGCACCTCCAACAGGGCGGCATCCTGGAGTCGACGCGGGGCGTCCGCGGCGGCTACCGCCTCTCGAGGCCCGCCGACCAGATCTCACTGGGCGAGATCGTCTCCGCGCTGGAGGGCCCGCCGACCCTCACCAGCTGCGCCGGCATGGGCGCGGCCAGCAGCGACGGGGGCTGCGAGGTCGAGCCGGTCTGCCCCATCCGCTCCCCCCTCGCCCGTCTGCGCACGGGCATCTGGACGCTCTTCGAGGGCGTGACCCTGCAAGCACTGGCCGACCGCTCGGCCGATCCCTCTGGCCTGTTCTCCGCAACCGGCTGACGCGCCACGCGAACGCACAGCGCCGCGACCAGGTCGAGTGACCCATGGGCGGCGACGAACAAAGAACGATGAACCTTCCCATCTACTTCGACTACCAGGCGACCACCCCGGTCGACCAGCGCGTCCTCGACGTGATGCTCCCCTACTTCACGAGCGCCTATGGCAACGCGGCGAGCCGCAGCCACGCGTTCGGGTGGAAGGCCGAGGAGGCGGTGGACACCTCCCGCGAGCAGATCGCCTCGATCCTGAACGCGTCCTCCAAGGAGATCGTCTTCACCTCGGGCTCCACGGAGGCCATCAACCTCGCCATGAAGGGCGTCGGGGAGATGTACGGCTCCAAGGGGAAGCACATCATCACCTGCCTCGCCGAGCACAAGGCCGTCCTCGACACGGCCAAGCACATGGAGAAGGGCGGCTTCGAGGTGACCTACCTCGAGCCGGATGCCAACGGGGCGGTGACGGCCCAGCAGGTCGCAGACGCGATCCGTGAGGACACCATCCTCGTGACGATCATGTGGGCCAACAACGAGGTCGGCACGATCAACCCGATCCGCGAGATCGGGGCCGTTTGCCGCGAGCGCGGGGTGCTCTTCTTCACGGACGGCACCCAGGCTGTCGGCAAGATCCCCGTCGACGTCGAGGCGGACAACATCGACCTGCTCTGCTTCTCCGGCCACAAGCTCTACGGCCCCAAGGGCGTCGGTGCCCTCTACGTCCGCCGCCGCAAGCCGCGAGTGCGCCTCGTGGCGCAGATGGACGGAGGAGGCCACGAGCGCGGCATGCGCTCGGGCACCCTCAACGTCCCCGGCATCGTCGGCCTCGGCGCCGCCTGCGCGGTAGCGGAGCAGGACCTCGAGAAGGACATGGCCCACTCCATCGCCATGCGCGAGCGCTTCGAGAAGAAGATCTTCGACGCCCTCGACCACGTCGCCATCAACGGGGACGAGCACTCGAGGCTCCCTGGCTGCTCGAACCTCTCCTTCGCGTACGTCGAGGGTGAGTCGCTGATCATGGGCTTCAAGGACCTCGCGGTCTCCTCGGGCTCTGCCTGCACCTCCGCGAGCCTCGAGCCGAGCCACGTGCTCCAGTCCATGGGCGTCGGGGACGAGCTGGCCCACAGCTCCATCCGCTTCGGCTTCGGCAGGCTCACCACCCCCGAGGAGATCGACTTCGCCGCCGAGCAGGTCATCACCGCGGTGAGGAAGCTGCGCGAGCTCTCGCCCCTGTACGAGATGGTCCAGGAAGGGATCGACCTCTCCACCATCGCCTGGACCGGTCACTGAGCCGGCGCCTCCGACACCTCCAGAACACCCACACGCACACCACTTCCCACTCAGTCAGATGGCTTACAGCGACAAGGTCCTCGACCATTACGACAACCCCAGGAACGTCGGCTCCCTGGACAAGAACTCCTCCGAGGTCGGCACCGGCATCGTCGGCGCCCCCGAGTGCGGCGACGTCATGAAGCTCCAGATCCAGGTCGAGGGCGACACCATCGTCGACGCCAAGTTCAAGACCTTCGGCTGCGGCTCCGCGATCGCGTCTTCCTCCCTCGCCACCGAGTGGATCAAGGGCAAGAAGGTCGACGAGGCCATGGCGATCTCCAACACCGAGATCGTCGAGGAGCTCTCCCTCCCCCCCGTGAAGATCCACTGCTCCGTCCTCGCCGAGGACGCGATCAAGGCGGCCGTCGCAGACTTCAAGCAGAAGCAGGGCGGCGAAGAGAGCGCCTGAGCGCGCCTTCTCCCGGAGATCATCCATGGCGATCGGAATCACCGAACGAGCGAAGAGCGAGGTCACCAGGATCCTCGAGGACCAGAACATGCCCGACGGCACCGCGCTGCGCGTCGGCGTGAAGGGCGGGGGCTGCTCCGGCTTCTCCTACACCCTCGGGTTCGACGACGAGATCCGGGCCACCGACCAGGTCAAGGAGGAGGACGGCATCAAGGTGGTCTGTGACCCCAAGAGCTTCCTCTACCTCAACGGTACGGTCGTGGACTTCGAGGAGAGCCTGATGGGCCGTGGCTTCAAGTTCACGAACCCGAACGCCTCGAAGAGCTGCGGCTGCGGGGAGTCCTTCAGCGTCTGAGATGGACGTGACCTGCCCGAGCTGTGGCGCCGGGCTCGAGACCCCGCTCGCCTGTGGCGCCTGCGGGGTCTTGATGCTCACGGAGGACTCCGCCTGCCCGTTCGAGCTCCTGGGGCTCGAGCCCTCCTTCGAGGTGGATACCAAGGACCTCAAGGCGCGCTTGCGCCGGTTCACGCGGCTGGTTCATCCCGACTTCTTCGCGCTCGAGGGCGACGAGGCCCTGGCGAAGGCAGAGCGCAACAACGCGCTGCTCAACGAGGCCTTCGCCATCCTCTCCGACGAGACCCGGCGTGCCGATCGGCTGGTAGCCGACCTCGGCGGCCCCAGCGAGAAGGACCTCGGGTCCATGCCCCAGGCCTTCCTCATGGAGGTCATGGAGTGGAACGAGGTGCTCGAGGAGGCCTCCCCTGGGTCCGAGGAGCTCCAACAGCTCTCCCGTGACCTCACCGCGCACCGCGACCGGATCTCGGCCGAGATCGGCGCTGCCCTCACCCCCCTCCCCCAGCCAGGCGCCCCGTCCCTGGCCGGAATCCGCCAGAGCCTGAACGCTCGCCGCTACGTCGACCGCGCCCTCGGGCGCATCTCGGCCGGCGCGGTCTCCTCCTGAACGTCCTCGTTCCAACCAACCGTGGGATACATCGAACTCGAGGTGCTGGACGACCAGCCCAAGCGCGTCGTCATCGGCATCGACCTCGGAACCACCAACTCGCTGCCCGCGATCTGGAAGGACGGCCGGCCGGAGGTGTTGGAGGTCGAGGGCGAGCCCGCGCTGATCCCCTCGGTGGTCCACGTCTCCGATGACGGGACCGCGGTGGTCGGACGGACCGCCCGGGCGCGCTCCATGGACGACCCCGCCCACACCGTCCACAGCATCAAGCGGTTCATGGGCCGTTCCCTCGGAGAGCTCGATGAGGCCGTCCTGCGCCGACTCCCCTATCAGGTCTCCCAGACCGAACGGGGCCTGGTCCAGGTCGAGGTCGGAGGCAAGCGCTTCACGCCCCAGGAGATCTCGGCCCTGATCCTCCGGGAGGTCGCCGCCCAAGCGAGCGTCGCCATGGGAGGCGCCGAGGTCCTCAGCGCCGTCATCACCGTGCCCGCCTACTTCGACGACGCGCAGCGGCAGGCCACGCGGGACGCGGCGCGGCTGGCGGGCATCGAGGTGCTGCGGATCGTGAACGAGCCCACGGCAGCCTCCCTGGCCTACGGCCTGGACCAGAAGGAGGAGGGCACGGTCGCGGTCTACGACCTCGGCGGCGGGACCTTCGACGTCTCGATCCTCAGCATCGAGGAGGGCGTCTTCCAGGTGCTCTCGACCAACGGGGATACGAGCCTGGGCGGCGACGACCTGGACGCCGTGCTCGTGGACCTCCTGCGCAGCGAGCTCGCGGGCTCGGTGGACGACTCCGTGTTCGGGGAGCCGGCCTTCAGGCAAGCGGCTCGCCTCGCCGCCGAGAAGGCCAAGATCGCCCTCTCACGGGACCCCGCTGCGGACCTCGCCATCTCGCTGCCCGAGCTTGGCGTCAACGTCCGCCGGACCGTCACGCGCGAGGAGTTCGACCGCCTCGCGGCGCCGCTCATCGCGCGCAGCCTCCGCTGCTGTGAGCGCGCCCTGACGGACGCCGACCTCGAGCCC
>Ga0213859_10001201_pt1 | contig 11612 bp, 14 predicted proteins | sample PICome_2_FD_160133 | JGI IMG/M metagenome (GOLD analysis project Ga0213859, IMG submission 160133) | Coastal seawater microbial communities near Pivers Island, North Carolina, United States - PICO304 | ecosystem: Environmental > Aquatic > Marine > Coastal | place: USA: North Carolina... | reverse complement strand
GTGTTGTACCATTCCTCAAAAAATTTGAGAGCACTGTCCGATGCTGCACTCAAAATGGCATTCGAGGCGGAAGCGCGACTGTCCACTTCCCAATCTGGCACCAAGAAATCGAAGACATCATTGTCCTGAAGAACAATAAAGGTACAGAAGACAATCGCGTAAGAAAACTTGACTACTCAATCCAAATCTCCAAGCTCTTCTATGAGCGATTCATTACAAATGGAGACATCACTCTATTCTCACCTCACGATGCCCCAGGTCTTTACGATTCTTTTGGGACTCCTGACTTTGATGATCTCTATAAGCGTTATGAATCTGATGGAAGCATTCCAAAGAAAACTATCGGTGCTCAAGAACTTTTTCTCAATCTTCTGAAGGAGAGAGCAGAGACTGGTCGCATCTATATCATGAACATCGATCATTGCAACGAACATTCTTCGTTCAAAGATAAGGTGAACATGTCCAATCTCTGTCAGGAAATCACACTTCCTACCACTCCTCTCCAGCATATCGATGGTGAGGGTGAGATTGCCTTGTGTATCTTGTCTGCAGTAAACGTAGGTAAGATTCGCAACCTAGATGAGATGGAAGAACTATGTGATCTTTCTGTTAGAGGTCTTGAAGAACTGATTGACTATCAAGATTATCCTGTTGAAGCAGCACGTATTAGTACGCTTGCTCGCCGTTCTCTCGGTATTGGTTATATCGGTCTAGCACACTACTTAGCAAAGCAAGGAGTAAACTACGATGATCCAAAAGCATGGAAACTCGTCCATGACTTGTCTGAATCTTTCCAATACTATCTACTCAAGTCAAGCAATAAAATCGCTCAAGAAAAAGGTGCATGTGAATACTTTGAGCGTACAAAATACTCTGATGGTATCCTCCCAATCGACACGTACAAGCGAGACATTGATGAGTTCTGTGGGACTGAACTGAATCATGATTGGGAGACTCTACGAACCGAAATTCGATCACGAGGATTACGACATTCAACACTGTCTGCTCAGATGCCATCAGAGAGCAGTTCCGTTGTGTCAAACGCAACAAATGGAATCGAGCCACCTAGAGCCTTTTTGTCCACTAAAAAAAGCAAAAAGGGACCGCTCAAACAGATCGTTCCTCAGTATGGTAGTCTCAAGAATAACTACACTCTTCTCTGGGACATGAAGGACAACGATGGATACATCAAAGTTGTCGCTGCGATGCAGAAATTCTTTGACCAGGCAATTTCAGGCAACTGGAGTTACAACCCAGAGAACTATGATAACAATGAGGTGCCCGTTTCTATTATGGCTGGTGACTTCCTGAAGACATACAAGTATGGATGGAAGACTTCTTATTATCAGAATACATATGATCAAAAAGGAGATGAACCAGAACTAACAGAGGAGAAAAAGGAATCAATAGAAGACTTGTTAACACAGATTTTAGATACCGAGGAGGAAGATTGTGACAGCTGCAAAATTTAGAACGAACGGGGAACCTATGCGTAGTAAAGTAGATGGTATGACTGTGTTCAACACTACTCAGTTGGACAGTACAAAACAAAAGATGTTCTTTGGACCCCCTCTTGGGGTCCAACGCTATGATAAGTTTAAGTATCCTGTGTTCGATAAATTGACGCAGCAACAACTTGGTTATTTCTGGCGTCCAGAAGAAGTATCATTGCAAAAGGATCGTGCCGACTATCAGACACTTAATGCAGCACAAAAGCACATCTTCACTAGTAACCTTAAGTACCAAATCCTCTTGGATTCTGTACAAGGGCGTGGTCCTGGGATGGCTTTTATGCCTTACTGTTCACTACCTGAACTAGAAGGTGCTATGAACATCTGGCAGACGATGGAGATGGTCCACAGTCGCTCCTACACCCACATCATTAAGAATGTATATTCTGACCCCTCGGAAGTCTTCGATAAGATTCTAGACGACGAGAGGATCCTCTCACGAGCACAGTCCGTTACCCGTGCATATGATGAGTTTCTGCAAGCAGCACAGACCTATGGTTCTGGAAACATGTGGGAACACCAACTTGATGGCGTCCCACTAGCACAGCAAGAACTCTATGAACTTAAGAGAAAACTCTACAGAGCGGTTGCTAATGTCTACATTCTTGAAGGCATTAGATTCTACGTCTCGTTTGCATGTAGTTTCGCCTTTGGCGAACTTAAACTCCTGGAAGGATCTGCTAAAATCATCGGACTCATCGCACGAGACGAGTCGCAACACATGACCATCACTCAAAACATCCTGAACAAGTGGGCAGCAGGGGATGACCCTGAAATGCTTGAGATTGCTAAGGAAGAGGAGGAGAATGTCTACGCGATGTTCAAGCAGTGTGTTGAGGAAGAAAAATCTTGGGCAGAATATCTGTTCAAAGATGGTTCTATCATCGGTCTTAATGATAAACTACTTGCTAAGTACGTTGAGTGGACTGCTAATCGTCGTCTGAGATCAATTGGTCTCAAAGCAATCTTCGATACCCCTATCACAAATAATCCTCTGCCTTGGACAGAGCACTGGTTGTCTTCTAAGGGTATGCAAGTAGCACCACAAGAGACAGAAGTAGAATCTTACCTAATCGGGAGCATTAAACAAGATGTTAAGAAGGATACGTTCGCTGGTTTCCAGTTATGACGAAAGATTCTTTGCCTGGTTGGAAGGTAAGAGCCCTCCAAGACCCGAGCGTGACCGACAAACAAGCGAAGATCATAATGGAGGGACCAAAGTGTCTGACCGACGCATGGTTCCTCCAAGCAATGCGCTTCAAATACCTGACCCGTGGGATTAACGACTAATGATTAAAATTTTGCGAGAGAGGGTTGAAAACCTCTCCAACTATGATGATGAGTATGATCTTGTATACATCGATCCTCCTTTCGGATTGGACAGAGAGTTCTTCATGTTTGAAGAAGACAAGAAAGTAGCATTCGATGATAAGTGGGAGTCTACTGACGCCTATATCGAGTGGTATGCATCTGTTATTCAAGACTGCTTTGCTGCACTCAAACCTAATGGTTGGTTGTATGCTCACAACAACTTTGATTCTAACGCTTTGGTGTTAGGAGACCTTACTAAAGACGTTCGTTCTAAGTTCTACACAAACATTTCCTGGAAACGCTCTGGTCCCAAGAACAACATCCGTAAAGGATGGGGTAATATTGTAGATTCTATCCTGGTATTCAGGAAAGGTGATCCATATTTTGATGTTGAGTATGCACCACTGGATGAAACCTATGCGAAGAACTCTTTCAAGAACAAAGACGAGAAAGGATTCTATGCACTGGGTAAATTGACTGGTGAGAAGTCTCGCATTGGTCACAAGTATGAATACAATGGTTATACTCCTCGGTATGGGTGGAGGTTTACTCTTGAGAAGACTCAAGAACTGCACAAACAGAATCTAATTCACTGGGGTGCAAATCTCCCATATAAGAAGATCTATAAGTCTGAATCTAAAGGGTCTCCTATTCAGAATTTCTGGGATGATATTCACTTCATCTCTCGTTCCGAGAAGAACAAGCGCAAGTATCCAACACAGAAACCAGTCAAGTTGCTTGAGCGTATTGTGAGAACTTCATGCCCTCCTGGTGGGCACGTTCTAGACCCTTTCTGTGGGTCAGGAACCACTGCTCTGGCGTGTTATAACCTAGAGCGTAACTGTACCACCATGGACGTGTCTAAGGACGCCCTGAAGATCGCTGCAGACTCTCTGATCGATGCTGGATGTGACCTAAATACTGAAGAGTAACATCATGACTACGTGGAAATCGACTATGAGAATCCGTGGGATTTTAAAGGATCACCTTTTGTATCTGAGAATATTGACGGTATGTACGGTTTTGTCTACCGCATCACTAATACTCAAAACGGCAGACAATACATCGGTAGAAAATACTTCTGGCAAAAACGAAAGCCTAGAACTAAGGTGGTCGGTAAGAGACCAAGGCGCGTTACAAGTGAAAGTAACTGGAAAGTCTACTATGGAAGTTGTCCAGAGCTTAAAGACGATGTTAAGAGATTCGGACGTGGAGCTTTTAGGAGAGAAATCCTCTCACTCCATCCCACCCCTGGTAAAACCAACTATGAAGAGACCCGACAACTCTTCATTTGTAACGTTTTGACGGAGGCACTTGACGATGGGACGCCTGCGTACTATAATTCAAACATCCTCGGACGTTATTACAGGAAAGACTACTTTGATGCTTAAGATTTTGATTGCCTCTACTGCCCTCTCTGCAGGGTTTCTGGGACCACAAATTCATGATGCAAAGGAGGCACCTGAGACTGCACCTGAGGTCCAACCAATTCCTGTTGTACCGTATCGGGCATCTTGGAAGTGTGAGGACTGCTCACCTGAAGAACAATATGTCCTCGAACAACTCCAAGAACACACCCGCATCTCAGATCGTAATGCTCTTGCAACGATCATGGGTAACATTAAACAGGAAAGCAAGTTCATTCCCAACATATGCGAGGGAGGGGCTAGAGTTTCTTACAGGAATTGCACTCGCGGTGGTTATGGTCTTATTCAGTGGACCTCAATAGGTCGTTATAACAACCTTGGTAAGTTCTGCACTAACTTTGGATGTGACCCTAGTACACTAGAAGGTCAAACTCGTTATATGATTAACGAATCGGTATTCCAACGTTATCTTCCAGAGTTTGAAGGTACTGGTAAAACAGTAGACCAGTATATGGTTCCTGCATACTACTGGTTGGGGTGGGGAATCAAAGGTAATCGTCAACTTTATGCTTACGATTATGTGAACAAACTCAAACTCATGTGATATAATATGGGCAAGGATGAGTGTCCGAGTGGTTAAAGGAGACGGACTGTAAATCCGTTGGCTCTGCCTACGTTGGTTCAAATCCAACCTCATCCATAGGGGGTTGTAGCTCAGTTGGTTAGAGCACTGCCCTGTCACGGCAGGTGTCGTGGGTTCGAGTCCCATCAGTCCCGTAGACAATCAACACCATACGTGGTATGATTGTCCCATGCTTCAGTAGCTCAGTGGAATAGAGCAACCGCCTTCTAAGCGGTCGGTCGTTGGTTCGAGTCCAACCTGAAGCGCCAGTCGGTATGGCGGAATTGGTAGACGCGCTGGGTTTAGGTTCCAGTGGCTTTATGCCGTGGAGGTTCAAGTCCTCTTACCGACATTTGCAATAGTAAGATTATGCATAACGTAAAACTTAATTTTGAATCTGGATACACTGGTAAATACACACAGTTGTACCCAACAACTATTGCAAATTTCTCTGCTGATGCAAACTCGTACAAGAGTTTACATCAGAGAATGAGACCTATCATCTATAACCACAGAGACCGTTTAGTTGATGCTGGTAAACTAAACTTTGATGATAGTGATACTAAATTCAATGCTAATGAGCATGGATTTACCTCATATTATGGTCCTTGTCTTACAAGAGTACAGCAGTTTCAACCGATGATTTCATTCATTCGGCAAGGAATTCTTGCTCTTGCTCGTGAAATATGTGATCATGATTTTTCTCTGAAAATAGATAATGTATGGTTTACTATATACCCAAAAGGACATAGTATTCCAAGGCATTCTCATCCAGCATCTCAGTTCAGTGGTGTATATTACTTTGATGTGAATGAAGACAGTGGTCCAATTTATTTTGAAGACCCTGTTGGTCCTTTTAGACTGTGGTATGACGCAGGAAAAAATCCTGCTAAACCATTTCGTCCAAAAGAAACTTACAAAGTTGACCCAGAAACAGGAATGTTTCTTATCTTTCCATCTTGGTTACCACATAGAACGACTAGTAACAAGTCTGATTCTGATAGAATCATTTTTAGTTACAACTTTTCCCTAGGATGACCTAGGGTTTCGGGTGAATAGCTCAGCGGTAGAGCATCTCCTTTACACGGAGGCGGTCGGGGGTTCGATCCCCTCTTCACCCATTTTTCTAAGAGGTTAAATGCTGCATAATGTTATCCGTCAGATGCAAGATGTGCAACCGCGAACTCGTGGCGCACCCCACTAAGACTAGGTGTTGTGGATGCCCCAATATGACTACTGTTGTTGGGGACAAAATCACAGCAGTTGATCTGTCTTTAGTTTTACTACTGAAGTCTGAAAAAAGTATTAAGAAACACTCAGTATTGTCAAATGCTGACCTAAAATACCAAGAGGCACGAAGGCAACGACGTGTCCGTAAACTAGACTTTGAGGAACGCTGAATGATCAATCTCGATGACCGTTATCATTCGTACTTGCACACAAAAAAGTGTCTTACCATTGACGGTCAGTGTGAGAATGTGATAGGATATGGGTTCACATGTGATACAAAATCAATTGATGGGTATTATGTGTTGACTAAAAACTACAAGTTGTTCTATAATCTTGAAGAACAATTTGTTCGCATGGAAGAGTGGTCGAGTGGTTGATGGCACTGGTCTTGAAAACCAGCGATGTGCAAGCATCCGTGGGTTCAAATCCCACCTCTTCCGTTTCGGGCATTAGTTCAGTTTGGTAGAACGCTCGCTTTGGGAGCGAGAGGTCGTAGGTTCAAATCCTACATGCCCGACTTGGTAATATACCAACAATTATTAAAATGAAAATCTTTTTAGACACAGCAGAAGTCGATGTAATCAAACAGTATTATGATACTGGATTGATTGATGGGGTTACGACAAACCCCACACTCATTATGAAGAGTAACAGAGATCCAGTAGAGGTAGTTACTGAGATTTGTAAGATGTCTCATCCTGTTGGATACTTTGAATCTGTATCAGCAGAAGTAATGGGTGACTATGATGAGATGTGTCGTCAAGCAGAAATGTATCTTGGTATTATTGGTGATGATGATCCCAATAGTCCAAATGCACATCCCTTTGATTCGATGACTATCAAAGTCCCCTGTACTCCTGAAGGTCTTCGTGTATGTAAGTACGTATCTGGAGATCTTGGTGCAAAGGTAAACGTGACTCTTGTGTTCTCTGTTGCTCAGGCAATCCTAGCAGCAAAAGCAGGTGCAGCATATGTTTCTCCTTTTGTTGGTCGCTGTAATGATAATTCTTTCAGTGGTGTTGAGTTGATTCGTGCTATTTCTGGTACATTCCGTACTCATAATGTGCAAACAAAAATCCTCGCAGCATCTTTAAGAGACGTACATCATGTCTCTAGGTGTTTCTTGTATGGTGCTGACGTAGTTACCATGCCCCCTAAACTCTTTGATAAGATGTATGATCATGTCCTAACTCGTGAAGGACTTGATTTGTTCCAAAAAGATTATGAGAAAACCCTAGAATCTTTTAGTCCAGATGATCGAGATAACTGAACAACAACTAGAACAAGACTTTGAGACTTATGTCGAGAGATGTGAGGCAGGTGAATCATTCTTGATTAAGAGAAGCGACGGCAGGAATGTCGTCATGCTTCCCGCTAAAGAGTTTGACGACACCACTTCATGTGTTAGTATGGATACTGGTTATGATGAAGATGAAATTGACTACTCGATTTACACAGATCACGAAGAGGGTTGCTAAACTACTTGCTAGGATTCCAGAGAGGCACTATTGGCCTATCTTTGTTATCCTGTCTCTCTACTTTATCGTTCCGATGAGTGAGATTACAGTAACCCTAGGTGCTATTCTCTACTTCAAGTATGAGAATAAAGTTAGACCAGTCATTGGTAGACTAACAAATAGACTGCCTGACTGGTTAAAGTATGGTGGTAGTGTTCTTTTCTTCTTAGTGATGATTGATGATACACTGTTCTACGTTGCCCTAATCGCCCTAGCATTTTGGTGCTCGCGCCGCTTGCCCAAGGACGAAGACCATGCTACAATTACTGAGTAAGCAATCAACCGATGCCCAAGCAAACTATTCTTCTTGAACGCTTTCCCTACCGCTACATCCAGTGCGGTACGCTAGAGATCAACGGTATGCCTGACTGCCGTATTCAAAAAGTTGACTCCTATACAGGTCGCTACAAAGATATGTACTTGTGCGACAATGAGATGCAACTCATGACTGCTATGGAGGATCATGATTACACCTGCTGGTTAGATCCTGATGGTGTTCCTGCTTATCGTAAAGACTGTGTTTCTGCTTCCTAATTACTATGACTCATCTCGAATCTGCTGAAAACTCTATCCGTGCCGCTCTTGTAGAGGCACTGGAGAACCGTGAAGACACTTGGATTTCTGAACTGTTCGATGCACTTGGTACTATCAAGAAGGTACGTCTAGGGTCTCCTGTACGCCTTACAGACAACACTTCTGAATGGACTGCTAAGAACAGTGAGTTCAACTTCAATCTGTCTTCTGATTACATGCCTGTAGCAGCTGCTCCAGTTCCTTTCCCTAGTTCTTATAGTGAAGATGTAATTTCTTTCGGTCAATACAGTGGTGGTGATGTTAAAATCGACACTGAGGGTGATGGTTCTATCACCTTCTCCTAGTCTCGGATAGACTATAAACCTGCCCTGGTGGAGCTGAGTAGATTCGTCTGCTGGTCCAGTCTCGGGATGACTTTAAAAGCGCCCTGGTCGGGATGGGTCATCGACCCCTCGGGTTTCTTTGTTCCTAAAACAAAGTGGTGCGGATGGGAAACTCTCCCGCCTGGTTTACATGTTCCAGTTAAAAATATGTTGGTGGTAAATCCCCTTCCGTGTGGTTGTTTTCTTGTTTAGCAACTAAAATAATAAAACAAGTGGCGAGCCTGGAGAATCATGTTCTACATACCTCACTTCCATTATCATATTGACGAGTGGGCACAAGTAAAAGACGCAACTCTTTCTGCTTTGCACACTAAACATAAGAATGTTATAGACAGTGACTTGGGTGAGGAAGATACTCTTCGTTCTACGTATAGAGAACAAACAGATGGTATTGAGTTCCAACCTTTCATCAGCATCATCTCTCCATACTTAGAACGAGTGAGTTTTGAGATTCAGAAAACAGGGTTTTATAATAAAACCCTGAGCGATATCAAAGACATTTGGTATCAAGTTCAGAATCATTGTGAATATCATCCTTTGCATAATCACGGTTTTGAAGGTTGGTCTGCCGTGTTCTATGCAGAGTATGATCAACTAGTACATGAATCGACCAAATTTTATTGTCCTTTGAACACTGCGAGTGGTCACTTGTATGTGTTTCAACCTGACGTAAAAGAAGGAGACCTTGTAATTTTTCCCTCTCAAATTAATCATGAATCTGTGGTAAACACGAGCGATAAACCAAGGTCAATTATTTCTTTCAACTTACGTTAGTTTATTGCGGGTGTAGTTCAGCGGTAGAACGCTATCCTTCCAAGTTAGATGTCGTCGGTTCGATTCCGATCACCCGCTCTTTATAAATATCAACGAAGAAGATCCTTATAAAATGTCTACAGCTCTCGTTGATCGCATTGTAAATCAGCAAGGCACAGGTCCTGTTGAATTCCCATTAGGCACTACCATTTCTGCGGATCAACCGTTGAGAATTGGTGGTCCTACTTTTTTGTATGGTAATACCGCAGGAACACCTGGACAAGTTATTAAAGCAGGATCTAATTCTGAGTTAGTCTGGGCAGATATTGATTCTGTAAATCTTTCTGCTGCTGATGGACCAACCTCAGGTAGAAAACTTATTAGGATCACGCAAGCTGGTACAGCAACACCAGAAGAAATAACATTAGAAGCAGGATCAAACGTTACCTTAGGAAGAAGTGGTGACGTTATTACTATCTCATCTACATTCACTGATACTAACACTGTTACTAGACTACGTGGAGAAAGCACTGGTACTTTTGTAAGTGGCGATCTTACAGTTGATGGATCTGGATCCGTCAGTGTATCACAAACAGGAACTACAATTTCTATTGCTGGTGTAGATACAACATACACTGCTGGTACAGGAGTAACACTTAGCGGTACAGAGTTTTCGATTGGTCAAGCAGTTGGTTCTACAGATAGTCCTTCGTTTGCTGCTCTTAGTTTAACTGGTAACCTATCTGCTGTTGATGGTGGATTCAGTGGTAATGTAACTGGTACATGGGATGGTGGTGTTATCCCGATTACCAAAGGTGGTACAGGAGCGACTACTGCTACTGCAGCTTTCCAAGCACTAGCACCATCGATTACTAACCTTCAGGATAAGTTCCTTACAACTGATGGTAGCAATATCTACTGGGCAAACCTACCATCAACTGGTGGATTTACACAGTTAACGTATCAACTATCTGGTCAGAATGGACCTAATGCAAATAGTGCGAAGGTTCGTAATACTGATAGCGACGGTAATTTCTCTGAGATTACTATCAATGGAGGTACAGATATTAGTGTTACCAGAAGTGGTGATACAATTAACATCGGATCTACAGCATCCAACACCCAACTAACTCAAGAACAGGTAGAGGATTACGTTGGTGGTATGATTGATAATACCGCTAATAATGGTATTACAGTAACTTATAATGATAATGCTGGTATACTTGAGTTCGATGTATCAGCGGCAGCATCAAACGATACGAATACTACATACGATCTTTCTTCGACTAGCATCACTGGTGGTGCTGCTATTCAATTGATTCCTGGGGGAGATGGCGCTGGAGATCCAACAGATAGTGTTAATATCTTTGGTGGAACTAATGTTACCGTAGCGAGAGACGGTGCAACTGGTAACCTTACAATCAGTGCATCTGATACCAACACTGATACAATCACTAGACTTACTGTTACTGGTCCTGGAACAACTGGTGGAAACAATTACGTATCAGGAGACATCTCAATTCAAGCATCTGGATCTATCAGTCTTCTTCAGTCTGGAAACGCATTTGCTATTAGTGCAACGGATACAAACTCTTATGTTGATGGTGCTCTCTGGGCACCTCTAACTGGTGCTCTCACAATTCAAAGATCTGATACACTTCCAGATATTGTTCTTCCTGTAACTGATCTTCAAACATATTTTGATAACAGATATGTTAGAAGTGCGACACTACAAGATGGTAAGATTACTTCTGCATCTTGGTCTTCTAGTGACGGTAACCTCACTCTGACTCCTAATGATGGATCTCCTAGTATTGTTGTTAATTTGGATGGTAGATATGTAACTGATACTGGAGATAACTTCTATGTAACTGGTGGATCGATTGTTGCTTCTACTAACAACCCTGCTGGATATCATACAAATAGAAGACTACTACAACTGTCTAGGAATGATGGACAGAATCTACTAGTGGAACTAGAAGATCTGTATGATTACACAGACACTCTTTATGCTCCAATTGGAATTACTGATACCAGAGTAAGTTCGTTCACGTTCCAGACTGGAACTCTCGCCATGACGGTGAGTAACGGTGATAGTTATTCGTTTAACTTAGATGATAGGTATGTGAAGGCAGATAACTATGTAGAATCTGCATCATTCAATACTACCAATGGTGTTCTTACATTACAAAATAGTGCAGACAGACCCTCAGGAACGGGAACAGAACGTGCTGATGTTACTGTTGATTTGGACGGCAGATATAAATTGCAAACCGCTCAAGATGTAACAATTGATGCTTTAGAATGGAATGCTTCAAGTGGTAATTTGTATGCATCTAGAAACGATGGTACAAACACATCGAATGAAAATCTAGATGGTAGAT
>Ga0213859_10001200_pt1 | contig 11620 bp, 7 predicted proteins | sample PICome_2_FD_160133 | JGI IMG/M metagenome (GOLD analysis project Ga0213859, IMG submission 160133) | Coastal seawater microbial communities near Pivers Island, North Carolina, United States - PICO304 | ecosystem: Environmental > Aquatic > Marine > Coastal | place: USA: North Carolina | collected... | reverse complement strand
TGGCCCAGTAGAACCAGCTGCGCGATGTGCTCCAAAATAGTAACGGCCTCCAGCAGCTACGTTTTCTGAGGTGCCAACTTGTGTTCCGTTGATGTAGAAATTGACTTGACGGGTGGCTAAATCACCTCTCCACTCAACACCAAGAACATCACCAGTGCTGTAAGCAGTTAATCCAGTTTGAGAGGCTGTTGTGTTTTCATTGTAAATGTTGTTATTGCCTCCAAATTCAGAATAAACAATACCAAAGGCGTAATCGTTATCATTAGCAGCACCCTTTTCAAATTTATCCTCAGCATCCCAAACACCAGCAGCAAAACGATCGCCAGCTGTTCTAATAAATTCGCAATATAGATGTTCGTCTGGTAGCTCTTGCGTAGCCCAAGCTATGCCGTTGTTAAAGTTATCGGCGTCTAAATTAGCTTGGTTAAAAGTAGGCTCATCGTTATTTACAAGCGAATTGTATGTTGAGTAATTACTCGTCGGGGTATCAAAAAAATCTACGTCGTTGTCGTTGTTGTCTAGTAGCGCTACAAAACCCGAACCTGTATCAACTTCTACTTGATAAACCTGCGTGTTTGCAGTGTTTCGCCTAATAGCGACTTCAGTAACCGTTGAAGGAGGTGAGCTAATTACAATATAACTACCACTTACTGAGGTAGTTGCAACACTGCCGTTAACCCGTGTCTCAGCAATTTCAGAGGTTTGGCCCGTCATCAATATACGCAAGCCAGACACGCTATTGATCGTATAAGTTAAATACCAAAAACCACCACCAGCCTCATCCACTTGCGTGCCACCAATAGTGTCGCCATCAAAAGCACTCCCACGATTGATTAGCGTCGATGTTCTGTTGCTAGCGGTGCTCTCATAGCTAGTCCCACTGCCTGCTTCAAAAGCGCTATACAGCGCAACATCAGCCTCGTCAAAACTAGCTGAGGTCCAGTGATTATTTTCACCACTTGAGTCAGTTCCAATGCCGTTGGGACTTTGACTGCTGTCAAAAGTTAAATGGAAACCATTTAGATCGCCAGTGTCATTAAAATCACCTGTGTAATCCTGCGGCACCCATACACCGTCATCGTTGTACCGACCAAACTCATCAACAACACCATTCGTATCACCAATCGCAATGCCATCGAGAAAAAAAGTTTCAGCGAGATAACCATCAAGGGAATCGCTATTTCCAGGTCGTCTACCTATTCTGTGAGTGTCAGACTGGTTAATTCCAAAAACATCACCAGTGCCTGGGTTGCTAATAGAGTCCCAGTCTGTAATTTTACTGCCATTAACATAGAATCTAATTCTATCATTTGCGGTGGCGTTTGTAATATCACAAACAACGACAATGTGATACCAGGCATTAAGATCACGGAACCTCATATCCGTTTGCCTAAAGACGGTGGAATGACCTTGCAGAGTCAACCTGTCAGCGCTTATAAACATTATCTGTGTAGTCTGTGCATCAGAAGCTCCACTACTACATCCAAACAATCCTTGCGTACTATCAAGCTTGCTTCTCTTCACCCAAGTGGCAAAAGTCCAGGTTCTACGGTCACCACTTGCAGATGGAGTTCGATCAAGTGAGGCAGTGCTGCTGGAGTAGCGCAAACTCTGATCAATAGTTTCGCCAAGGTCTGCCGCTGCGCCTTGAGCACCGCTTGCACCCTGAGCGGGCGAACTTGCACCGATAAGAAGACTCATGAGTAGTTCAGGGTTGCGACTGCGTGAATGGAGGTTGAACTGCGGACAATGTAATCAATGCGGTCCACGGCGCTTGCGGTGGTGGTCAAAGTTGGTGCAGTACCACCAGCAAATTCCCAATCCGACCCGTATGTCAGCACACGGCTGCCCGTGCCGTCTTGGACCACAAAAATAGTTCCGGCTTGGCCTGGCTCTTTGTTGCTTGGGTTGCCTAATTCACGATTGCCCCCGAGCGTGACGGTAAAGAAGTTGCCGGTAGCTAGGTCGGCCGTAATGGTCGCCCCATCGGTCAGCGTCTGAATGTCGCTGTAAGCAGAGGTGACCTCTGAGCGGCCGTTGCTGTGAATCCGCAGCCGTTCGGTTAAAGCGGTGTCGTCGTTGACACTAAAGATCAGATCGCCACGATCGTCGTCTCCTGTGCCGTCATGTGACGCTTGAATTTGAGCAAGCGTGCTAACTTCGGTCCCACTCCGAGTGCCATCAAAAATAATTCGGGTCTCTCGGCTGCCTTCTGTGTCCTCGGTTGATGTGTTATGCAGCGTTAGATAGGCATTAGCGCCTGCAACCTCTAGCTGTGTGCCAGGGTCGGTGGTGCCAATGCCAACCTGCTGCGTACCAGTAACGCGCAAGGCTTCCGTCAGTGTGCCCGCGTTGTTTGTGCTGATAATGAAGTCAGAGTCAGGCGTTGCGCCTGTGCCGTCTTGGTTGACTTCAATGCGGGCTAGCTCGTCAAGAGTGCCGTCGCCGCGCTCACCTTCAAAAATAATTCGCGACTCACGGCCGCCGTCAACATTTTCCTCTGTGTTATTCCTTAACGTGATATAAGGTGCTGTGCTTTCTAGCTCAAGCAGCGTGCCAGGAGCGTTGGTGCCGATGCCAATGCTGTCAGCAGAGCCGTCTACAAAGAACAGGTTGACGTTGGTGTCGCCCTCAACTCGAAAGTCAAAAGAAGCGCCATCCTCATTGAAGACAATCGCGCCAGTACCAAACTCGGCACGCTCTACGCCAGCAGTAGCAATGTTGATCGTGTCAGCGGCACTGCTGTAAAAGCCAGTGTTGGTGTCATCGGCAAAAGCCAAACCAGGCGTGCCAACTGCGCCGTCTTCAATCAGCAGGGTGCCGTCTAACTCGCGCAGCGTGATCCAAGCGTCGTTTGCGCTGTTTCTAATCTTGAGCTGGTTGTTGGTTGTATCTGCCCACCACTGAAACGCAAACGTCGTACCAGGACTGGTCGTTCCAGAATTGTTGCTAACAATTGCGTCTAGGACATTATTCAAATCAGCGCGGACAGCAGCGCCAGTCCCGTTCGCAATATCGTAGTCGTGCTGGGCCATTACACAGCTTTGCCAAAACCAACTACAGAGTAAGTGAAATTACGATCAATTGCCACGTCGCTGCTGTTGTAGAAGGTGATTGTGAAGCCCGATCGGGTCAGATTAGTAATCTGATAGTAATCGCCGCTTTGCATATTTGAAGCGGTAATACCCACGCTCGGCAGGTTGCTATCTTCGCCAAGCACTGCAGCAGTGCCAGTGAAGAAGGCCTTGTCAAAGGTGATTGCTTTGGCACCTGCGCCGCTTGCAATTGTTGCGCTGGGCTGCTCAATGCGACGTTGGAAGGTGGCCTCGTAGCCAAGCTCATCAACCAAAATCGACTCAGCTACGTCGTCGCTTGTCAACTGCGTTCGGAATTGGAATCCGCGAGCGCTAAAGGTACCGTTCACAAACTCTTGATAATCATTAAAGGTTGGCGCAACACCGTCAAAATCAATGTAATCATCAACATTGCCCAGGCGTGTGCTCAATGGGTTTTCGGAGGTTGGCTCATCATTAGTTGTGCGCACTTGCAACACGGCATTAACTTGGTCTGCAACAGTGCCGTCAAAATCTGTATAGTCGTCAACATTCCCAGCCCTGTCATCTAATTGATCACTCGGGAAGTGACCTCGTGTTACAAAATGACGTTTTAAGTCAATCGAGAATCGCGCACCGAGATCCAGTATTTGCGCAAACGTGTAAGTACCAGAAGATGCAATATCGCCTGAAAAATCTAGCGAGGCCAAATCATCAAAGTCATCAACGTCATCAATTCGGTCTGTACCGGTAAGGGCCAAAGCGTCAAGACCGCCAAGATATGCAGTGTTGTCGTTTGTGCCTTGGAACGGAGTGTCGTCCTCGTCTTCGCGCTGCCGCTGCACAAGCAAACTGCCAACAGTATCTGGCAACTCAATAATTACGCTAGTTTCTGTTTCGCTGAGTCTGCCGCCGTCATCAGCAAACTTGACAAGCACCTCACCCTCGACAAGAGGAATAATTGCCTCTGTTTGTGAGCCAGCTTTTGCCTTAATTAAATCGACACTGTTGGCCCAAGTGCCGCTGCCATCAGTCTTGCTGCTGTGCTTGATATAAACACGGCCGCCAACCTTTACGTCAAGATCAGTTGTTTCGTCCCAACGTAAGCGACCAGAGTTAGCAGAAATGGCCTCAAAAGTTAGGTTCTGTACTGCTGCCGGCAGACTAAGTTTGCCATTGATGGTTTTAGTAATAGTGCTTGCAGCAGAGCGCTTGCCAAGCGGGTTAATTGCGACAACGCGGAATGTAAATTTGCCTGTCTCGTCTGTTGTAAAAGCAAATGAGTTGTACGGTGTATCGCCAACAGTTTCGTACGCTGAATTGTCGTCAGTTTTGTAGCTGACTTGATAAGCAGTAGCTCCAGCCACGTTTTTCCACGAAATAGTAATTTCGTTGTGTACGCCGTTGCCTAGCTCAACAAGGCGCTCCTCAACGTCTAGTGCTGATGGTGTGGCAGGGGTTTCGTTGAGCAGCGTGATGTCACGCGACTGCAGCTGGGTGCCGTCCTCAACATTGCCGTACTTGCTGGTGTTGTGCTCCAGCGCAATGATTGTATAAAGTTCATCATCCTCAACGATGCTGAGTACGCGGAATAGCTGAGCGTTGAGAGTTGTGGTCTCAATCAAGTAAACCGTTTGTGCTGCTGGGGTTTGGCTAAACGCAGTGCCAATGGAGATAGACGTGCCAGTGCTATCGGTGTCAATCGTGCGCTGCTCAACGCTGCCGTCAGGCAGAACAACACTCAGCGTGTCGCCGTCGCTGACAGTGATTGCAGAATCAATCGTGATTGTTGTGCCGCTTGCAGCTGAGATGCGGCCGGCCTTGCGAGCGCCTGCGCGGACGCTATCCATGACCTTGATAATCTGACCAGGGCGCACAATCGCGCCATCAAGCCCAACTTTGAACGTGCAGGTCTGCGTCTCGTTTTGCTCTTGATACAGCAGCCACTTGCCAGCTCTGTTGGCCTGCCCGCGACTTGTGCAACCGAATGCAGCGGTGCGGATCTCAATGATCCCGTACTTGGCGATAGCGTCTTCATCAGACACATACTCAACTTGCTGCTCAAAGCCGCTGTCAGGGTCAACCCAAGTGACTAGCGCAACGGTGTGCCGCGCCTTGAGTGAGCTGCCCTCGTAATTGAAGTTGCCCTCAATGACGTTGGCATTAGTGAACAGGGCTACAGGGTCGCTAGGACGGTCTTGCGAAAATGCAATTTGTCCGGCTGACCAATAGGCCATGCCACGGAAAATTGACGCAAAGTCTTGAATGACGTTGAACGCTTCGTCGCGTGATTGCAGATAGACGTTGCAAAGGAATCTGGCCTCCTGCCCGCCAAAACCATCATCAACAAGCTCATTACAGTATTTACTAATTTCTAAAAGTGACCACTTGTCTACTTGCGAGGTAGTAACAAAACGCCCTAAGCCATAACGAGAAGAAGTTATTAGGTCACGCAAGATCCAAGCAGGGTCTGCGCACCATGCAGTCTGAAATGTGCCGTCCCAAACACCGCTATAGGTCAGCCTGCCCGTGGCGCTATCAACCGTGGCGTTGCTTGGGATCTGTACCTTGATGCCCTTAACGTCATAAGCCCGCGTTGGGACTTGCTGAAATTGTGTTGCTTCAAATCGCAGGCCAACAACAGCTGACAGGGGATAACGCAGCTTGCCGTCAATAATTTGCGTGAAGCTTGAAAACTGCAGCTGCCTAAAATTGGTGGTGCCATCGTGAGCACCAGCTGTTCTCCTAAGGCGTATATTCCAAGGCGCAGACCCAGTCAGCTCAATGCGATGCGATCTTTCATACGCGCTAGTGCATTTACCGTTGACAGTTGCTTCTACTTCGGCGGTATAAGACCCACCACTAGGCTGAATATCAATGGCGTATTCCATTGTGGTCTTTTTCAGGCCGTTGCTGACAACAAACAGCTGAGGAATTGAGACCGTAACAATCAAGGCATCAGCGTCAGGATCAGTGATCGTGCGAATAACCGAATCACCGACATCGTTCCCAACTGATGCGCCGACGCTTGTTACAGATTCAGTGTTAGGGAAGCCTGAGATGTAACTCTGATCTTGCGTGCCAGCGCGAAACTCAAAGTTGTCATAGACAAAGTTGTCAGTGTCATCTGCATTCCTGATAACAGTGTCATCTAGAAGAATTGATTTGCGACCATCGGCATCTACAAAGCCTTCAATCTCCCCTTCGCTGATAAGATCAATAACTCTTACGCTTGACTTACTAAAAAGCGTATTCGCATCATCACTTGCCTGCGGAATAACAGGGGCGGCCTGCTGCACAACAACGGTTTGCTGTACAACGGGCGCGGGCCTTGGATTGCTCTTTTTCTTTTTGCCGCCACCAGCACCGACAATATATTTCTGCATTAGATGTCCTCTACGCTCAAGCCTGCTGATATAACCACGCTACCTACTCTCATGCGGCCATACAAAATAGGAACAGGGTTACCTTGCGCTGTCAGGTTGACCGCACCGTTGAAGATATAAGAAGCGCGGTTGTCTGCAATCTCGTTGTTTTCTGGTGTAAATGAATCGCGAGCGCGTGCGCGGCTGGGGCTTGTTGTGCCGAAGCTGCCAGGGGTATCACTAATGCTGGGCGATAAAAGCTGGGCTGTACCGCCAAGGATCAGTGAAGTACCGATATAGCCAACAGCGCTAGAAACACCCGCAGTCAAAAAGCCGCCTGCGCCTAAGCCAAGGAAGCCAGCGCCTGCAGGGCCAAGCAGAATTGCAGCTGCGATCAAGCCGATCCCTGCAAAGATCTTGCCAACGCCACCGCCAGCACCTTGCAAAACAGGTGTAATGCTGATCTCCTCTAAACGGCCGGTTGGATTGTCAATCTCGTCAAGTGACTGCATAGGGTCTTTACCCACATGCACCATGTACCCAATACCTCGGTCGCCGGCTTCTGACAACTCCTTGTGAAACCCTTCGTAATTAGCAGAAAGCGCCCTAATAGCTTCCGCAGGCGTATTTAGCTCATATACATGTACGCGGCCGAACTTCTTACCTAACTCACCACGCAGCACAATCTTTTTCATAGCCGACTCCTATGACGCAAGATGTGGGTGACATTTTTCATATAGTAACCACTGAGCACATCTCTGCTAGACAGCCGATCGCGCATGTGATGAATAATCAGGTCATCACCCAAATAAATTGCAACATGTGACGGTACTGGCGACTGCAGTTGCATCAACAGTGCATCACCGGCCTGTGGTTCCGACTCAGGGTCAACAGCAACAAAGTCCTCGTTTTTGAAATTGTCAACAAAAGTGTTCATGCCCTTGTTCCACCACTCGCCGTGTCGCTCGTAATCGGACAGCTCAAGCTGCATGTTTTCCTTATACCAATCGCGGGCTAGGGCATAGCAATCAAGCGTCCCGTAGCACCACTCACGGCCAACTAGCGGTGTCTTGTATCCGGTAGGGCGGTAATGCTTCCAGCGATCAACTGCAACGCCATAGATTGACCAGGGCAGGCCAGATGCCTCCATCGCAGCAGTGTCGGCCATGCTCGCGTTGGGGTGGCAGTTGGGATGCGAATGCACAACAGCAACAATCTCGCCTGCGTCATCTGCAGCTGCGTAGTCGTGCGGGTCAAGCACAAACTGGTCTTCCTCAGTTGCAATGTTGTTGCATTTCCAATACCGCTCGCGTCCCTTGACAATCACGACAAGCCCACAGGACTCAGCCGGCGCGTCTTCCTTAGCATGCGCTTCAGCAGCTGCCTGCGTAGCCTTGTTCATCCAATCAGACCAGCGCTTGGGAAGCCGCCATAAGGCAACTCATTGGTTGCTCCAAACCGAGCCTCACAACCGCTAAGGCGATGCGAGCAAACATCGTCAGCTGAGTCATCAACAGGTTGATCGTTGATGTCAAAGAAATTAGAGCCTGAATAGCCGCAGCCTTCACCCTTGTAAGTCCAGGGGCAAATGTTTTGGATTATTTGACGACGCGGCAACTTGACGCCTGCGACATCAAACGTGGCAGCTAGCTCAAAGCTCACAACATCACGGTTCTCAAGGCTCTTGCGGTCAACGATGTAAACCTCTCGTGCAAACTCGGCGTAGGGATCAGCATCGGCGTTTGTGCCGCTTGTAAAGTTGGCAGCGTCAAGGTATTTCTTCAGCGTCCTAATCCTTGTAACCGTCGCTCCTACAAGGTCGTTGTGATCAACAACAAGAGTTGTCGCCAAACTCAAAATGTTGCTGATTGTGATTTGTGGGCGCGGTAGCTGGCCCTGGCCCTCGTACTCAAACCCGTTGGCCTCAATCGGATACCGGCTATAGGTGTTGCTGTTCCAAACAATGTCGCCATCAATGTCTTGATTGACGCCGGCATGAAAGCGATAAATCTGATCTACGCCAATACTGCTAGCTGTGCCGTCTAGCTCAAACAGCTCAATGACAGCGCTTGGCGCCATCTTGTTCAGTTCCTCGCCAACGGAACTTACGGCTTCCCATGTGACAGTGCCGTCTTCAACCGTAATTCCACGGACAATTGGCCATGGCGAAGGCTCCGTTGTCGCACTGTTGCCAGCGACCGTGCAACGGAACACAAGTCCGCTGCTTTGGACCGTTGTGGCACGGCGAACGTCACCAACAGCAAATGCAGTGCTAGCAGTCCAAGCAGTGAAGGCCATTTACGGTTCAAACACCTCTTCAAAGGTGGCAGTGATGACGCTGATGTCGGCATACTGGTGCTCCCGCTGCCACTGGCGACACACCCACTTGTAGGTGCTGCTGTCTTCTATAGGGCTCCAGTCAAAAGATTCAACCCCATTGCGTGCTTCAAAAAACGTCTCAATAGCGTCAGCGTTGCTGTTGCTTAGTGCAGACCAGCGCAGATCCCAAGTTTTAGGGTCTTGATTAATACCAAAGGCGATGCGCTGCTCATAGCCATCACCAAACTTGGCAGTACGAACCTTGGGCTCGCTTTTGCGGCGTGCACCAAAGTCAGGCGTTGTAGCGCCAGTTGTAGTGCCAACCGTGCTGTCGTCAAAAGTAGCCATTATGCGAGCAAGCCTCCAGGACGTTTCTGCTTCAGCAGCTCTTGACGGACGGCAGTGCCAATAGCTTCGCCAAGACGATTAGCGCCTGGTGTATCACCTTGAACTGCTGTGCCTTGCGCATCAACATTCACGATGACTTTGGCGCCCTCACCCTGCATTTTAACTGGGATAGTGCGACCGTCAGGCAGGGGCACGATTGCCTCGGGGCCTGCTTCACCAGCAATACTTACGCCGCGTGTGATGCCGCCTTTGGCGAAACCTGGCAGCGGCACACCGTAAAAAGATTGTGCGCCTGATGCGCCCGCAAATTTGCTTGGGCCTCCACCAAACCCAGGCATGTCTGGGAACTGGCCAGGCTTTGCAACTTGGAATTTTGTATAGTCGGTTGTGTCAACAGTATTAGTGCCAAACCCAATTGCCTGCATCAACGACTTCATCACAACCTGCTGCATGATGATGCGTGCCATGTCGCGCAACAAACTGGCTGCAAACTCGCGGAAGTTGAGCGTGCCATTAACAACAAGGTTTGTGATGCCATCGCTGATGCCTTGCAGGCCAACTGTGGCCAACTCTTGAGCTGCACCTAGAGCCCCCTTCAGGCTGTCAGTGAACTCGTCAGCGCCTACACGCAAAGCTTCAAACGGCGTTTTAGGGCCTTCTCCTTGATCAATGCCTGAGAAATCAAACCCACCGCCTTTTACTTTGAATGAGTTGAACAGTGCCTCAAGCTCTTTGCGCCTTCTTTCTCGCCTTTCATCTTCTTTTTTGTCAATTTCAGCTAATTCATTCTTGGCGTCAACACTGGCCTTAATTATGAGAAATCGCTTTCTGTTGGGCTCTATTGCGCTTTCTTCAAGCCTAATTAACTCTGCCTCTAATTCCAAGGCAACCTTGCGCTTTTCATTGGTTGCGCGAAGTGCTGCTTCCTGCGCTTGCAAGAGTCTTGTAGAAATGTCTTGGCGACCTCGGCCTCTCCTACTGGCTTTAGCTTCAGGCTCTTCCTCATCTTTTGCACCTTTGAAGTCAGTTTGCAAGAGCCTATCTGGAACCTGAGGACCAATAAATCCGCCCGTCAGGCCCATTTCTTCCTCAAGCACCGCAAGCATATTGGCTGCATATTGACCTGCGAAGCTATCTCGGCCATATTGTATAATTTCCCGTTTATATCTTTGTCGTGAAAATTCTTGAACGGCGCGTATTGTTTCGTTTACCTTTGACACAACTTTTGTCAAAAATCTCGCGACATCCTCGGAAAATTGTTGGAAACTTGCGCCCATCGGCTTTAAGAGCTTGCCAGTCTCTTCATTTAACTCTTCTAGAACAACCTTCAGTCTGTCACCAGCGGCATCAGGGCCGTCTGCTATTTCTTGCGCGGTTTCTCCATATCGCTTGAAAAGATCTTCAGCGAATTTCATGAAATCTTCAAGCCTAACCTCGCCCTTTTCAAGTGCTTTATCAAGTTCAGCGGGCGTTTTGCCCATTGACTCGGCAAACAAAGTAAATGCGCCTGGCAAGCGTTCACCAATTTGTTGCCTAAGTTCCTCAGCGCTTACTTTGCCCTTACTAAACACCTGTGCGGTTGCTGTTAGGGCTGAATCAACGTCTTGCAATGAGCCGCCAGTAGCGCGAACTGCTGCAACAATGCCCTTAAAGGCTACTTCTGTATCCTTAACGGTGCCGCCCGCACCACTCACTGAAGCCTGTAATTTTGTAAACTGTTGAGTCAGAATTGATTGAGGTATTGCAAAGTCTTTAGTGCTTTGCGTGATAAATTTTAAGCCTCTTTGATATTCTCCCTGAGTCGCTGAAACGCCCTCAAGAGCAATGCGTAGCTTGGATAATTCAGCCGCATATTCAGCTGTTGCCCCCAGCGCTTGACGCAATTGCCCAACCTGTGCGCCAATAGCACCGCCAACAATTGCGCCTTGCGGACCAAACCCAGCGCCAATCAAAGCGCCAGCAGCGCCCTCAGGGCCACCGAACACGCCAGCACCAGCAACAGTACCTGCAATCTGTGCAGCACCACGCAAACCGCCCCCACCAGGGCGACGCTTCTCCATCTTGGCTAGTTCTTTATCTAGCTTCTTCGCTTGCTCAGTTGCTTCTTTGAACTGCTTAGACCCGAACTGGACTGACCGCGCCAACTCTTCGTAACTTGTCTTTAACTTGCTGACGTTGTTGACGCTGCGAACCATCGTTTGGTTCGTCTTGTTTAACTCAGCGCCAATCTTGTTGAAATTAACCTCAGATTGCTTGGCAATATTATTGACTGACTGCAGCGCACTCTTCAGCTTTGAAAGGCCAGCAACGCCTGTAGCCTTGACGGCAATTTTTAGCTGACTTTCTGCTTGTCGTGCCATCAGCTTGCCCTCTTGCTGTTCATCTTAACGAGCGCTGCACGCTCAATCACCTGCACTTTCTCAAATAGCTTAAGCGGCTCTTCAATCTTGTACAGACGAATCAGGATCTCAAGCGCTTGATAGTTCAAGCCAACAAGACCGCTCATACTGACGTTCCACTGGGTCTGCATTCTGA
>Ga0213859_10001196_pt1 | contig 11648 bp, 3 predicted proteins | sample PICome_2_FD_160133 | JGI IMG/M metagenome (GOLD analysis project Ga0213859, IMG submission 160133) | Coastal seawater microbial communities near Pivers Island, North Carolina, United States - PICO304 | ecosystem: Environmental > Aquatic > Marine > Coastal | place: USA: North Carolina | collected... | reverse complement strand
TCCTGAAGTACCGCTACTTCCACTTGAACCTGAAGTTCCTGATGTTCCGCTACTTCCACTTGAACCTGAAGTTCCTGAAGAACCTGATGAACCTGCCTCTCCTGAAGTACCCGAAGAACCGCTACTCCCACTAGTGCCACTTGAACCTGAAGAACCTGCCTCTCCTGAAGTACCGCTACTTCCACTTGAACCTGATGTTCCACTAGTACCGGAAGAACCATCATCACCTCTAAAACCTACTCCATCAGCACCTGAAGTACCACTACTTCCGCTCGAACCTGATGTTCCTGATGTTCCAGATGACCCGCTACTTCCGCTAGTTCCTGATGAACCTGATGAACCTGCCTCTCCTGAAGTACCTGATGAACCTGATGAACCTGCCTCTCCTGAAGTACCCGATGAACCGCTACTTCCACTAGTTCCTGATGTCCCTGATGAACCACTACTTCCACTAGTCCCTGAAGAACCTGATGAACCTGCCTCTCCTGAAGTACCCGATGAACCGCTACTTCCGCTAGTTCCTGATGAACCTGATGAACCTGCCTCTCCTGAAGTACCCGATGAACCGCTACTTCCGCTAGTTCCTGATGTCCCTGATGAACCACTACTTCCGCTAGTTCCTGATGAACCTGATGAACCTGCCTCTCCTGAAGTACCCGATGAACCGCTACTTCCACTAGTACCTGATGTTCCACTTGAACCTGATGAACCGTCACCTCCTGAAGCACCTCCTAAGTTTAAACACCAAGTTGTATTACCACCAGTACTACTATCACTAGTTACTTCAATTGTTATTTCTCCTGTTGGTTTAGTATATGACTGAACTATACCTTCAAATGTGTTTGTTATATTTCCATCTTCTGTTACGACAACTGACTGATTTGGTGAGTATGCTAACTCTGTAGTTGCTGTAAATGTTATTGTACTACCTGATGTAGGATCTGATATATTTGCATTAAAACATGTCGAATATACGTCTCCTGATTCACCTGATGTTCCTGATGAACCACTACTTCCACTTGAACCTGAAGTTCCTGATGAACCACTACTTCCACTAGTTCCTGAAGTACCCGATGAACCGCTACTTCCACTAGTTCCTGATGAACCACTGCTTCCTGAAGTACCCGATGAACCGCTACTCCCACTAGTTCCTGATGAACCACTACTTCCACTAGTACCACTTGAACCTGATGAACCTGCTTCTCCTGAAGTTCCGCTACTTCCGCTAGAACCTGATGTTCCTGATGTTCCGCTACTTCCGCTTGAACCTGAAGTTCCTGATGAACCACTACTTCCACTAGTTCCTGATGTTCCTGATGACCCACTGCTTCCTGATGAACCTGATGTTCCACTACTTCCACTAGATCCATGGTCACCATCAACACCCGATATACCTGATGTTCCACTACTCCCTGAAGTACCACTACTCCCTGAACTACCGTCAACTCCAGATATACCTGATGTTCCGCTACTTCCTGATGAACCTCCACTTGATAATCCACTATTTAAAAATAAACCTGTATCATCACTAATCTTGATATATACAGGAATTACATTACTTGACGGTTTTGTCGAAGTTAAAAATTCAGTCCCTGTCGCTGTTGAATCATAGTATAACACATCTCCGATGTTACCTACGCCTGAAAAATCTACGTTACCTACGATTTTACCAAAAGGTCTGACTGCTAAATCTCCATCCTCAGGTTCATTAACCGCAGTTATAATACCAAATTTCTTTTCTATGTCACTTTCAACAGATTGATTAATTAGTTGAAAGGTACCAGTATTATCTAAATGTACTATTTGTCCTTCTGAGTATCCACTATATAATGGGTTTATATCTTCTGAATTATTATAGTGTGAAGTTAATAGATTTCTATACCTAAATCTAGCAGTTAAATCTTCTAACCAGTATGTTAAATCAGAAAAATAATTATTTTCATCTATATTAGAAATAATAGGTAATCCATCTTCACCTAATCCAAATATTATTCCTGGTCTATTTTCTACAGGATAATTATTTTGTCCTCCACTTACGTCTGTTTGTGATATAAATAGATTTTTATCTTTAATTATTAAATCACATTCATCTCCAATAATATTACTAACATCAGTGATTAGGTATGAATCACCATCAATACCTAACCACATACCAGGTTTTATATCATTTATTGACGATTGAAAATTATTTCCTGAATCAAAAAATGGAGATGTTGTAATTCTCACTGAAAATGTGTATGGTGTTATACCATAAAAATCTATAGCACTAGTACTAAAAGTTTTTATAGTCGCACCTATATTAAACGGTATTTTTGGTATTACTCCCATATCTTTTATATATTAAATTAAAATGTTATTATTTGGAAACTGAAATGTTAAATAAGCGTGATCACCATCAACACCTATAAGTGCATCTCTAAGTCCTGTAACTTTAAACGCATTTAAATTACTTACAACAGTATTATTACCTGTTGATGGTAGGTATATGTGTCTACTTATGTATCCTCCCGCTCCATTATTTTCAGCATGTGTCATAATATTTACGGGAATTTTATTTTGATTGTGTGTGACTGTCATAATATAATCACTATCTTTAACAAATGCCCATGAACCAATTAGTGAATTCCCATCAGGGTCTTCTGCCGTAATGACAGGAATTGCTTCTAACGCACCTCCTGATGTGAATTGTATTTTAATAACGTAAACACCACTACTACCACCTGAAGTTCCTCCTGGAATATTAACAGTTGCGGTATTTGAACCAGAATTCGTGACTGATACTCCTGATCCCGTAAAATTAAGTATTTCAGTATTAGTCGTTACTGTACTTGAGTCTTTTTGAACCTCAATTAATCTTCCACTTGTTCCACTGCTTCCTGAAGATCCTGATGTTCCTGAAGTACCAGAAGAACCTGAAGAACCTGCCGTTCCACTTGAACCTGAAGATCCTGAAGTGCCGCTAGTTCCTGATGAACCGCTTGATCCTGATGTACCACTACTTCCTGAACTTCCTGAAGAACCTGAGGTTCCTGAAGAACCTGAACTTCCTGAGTCACCTCCTCCTCCTGTACCAGTATAATTTACTACATACGGGTCTAATTGTGTACCTTGACCTGTTACGCTGATATCAACACCTCCCTGTGTGATACCTCCAACACCTGAAGTTCCAGATGAACCTGATGAACCTGATGTTCCTGATGTTCCACTTGAACCTGAAGAACCTGATGTTCCGCTACTTCCTGAAGAACCTGATGTTCCTGAAGAACCTGAACTTCCTGAGTCACCTCCTCCTCCTGTACCAGTATAATTTACTACATACGGGTCTAATTCTGTACCTTGACCTGTTACGTTGATATCAACACCTCCTTGTGTGATACCTCCAACACCTGAAGTTCCAGATGAACCTGATGTTCCTGATGTTCCACTTGAACCTGAAGAACCTGATGTTCCACTTGAACCTGAAGAACCTGATGTTCCGCTAGTTCCTGAAGATCCAGATGAGCCTGATGTTCCACTACTTCCTGAAGATCCAGATGAACCTGATGTTCCTGAAGAACCGCTACTTCCACTAGTTCCGCTAGTTCCTGAAGAGCCAGATGAACCTGAAGTTCCGCTACTTCCTGAAGAACCATTAGTTCCGTCAGCACCTGCGGCAACACCTAAGTTTAAACACCAAGTAGTAGAACCACCATTACTAGTATCTGAATTAACTTCAACCGTAATATTACCGGTAATACTATTATAACTAACAACATTACCTTCAAAATAATTCGATGGATTACCATCTTCCGAAACAACTACTTGTTGATTTGGTGTGTACGCTAAACCTACTTCAGTTACAAACGAAACATTAGATCCGACTTCTGGATCAGAAATTGTACTATTAAAGCACGCTGCGTAGATATCTCCACTCAAACCTGAAGAACCTGAAGTACCTGATGAACCTGATGTTCCTGATGAACCTGAAGTACCTGATGAACCTGATGTTCCTGATGAACCTGATGTACCTGATGTTCCACTTGATCCTGAAGAACCTGCCTGTCCTGAGGTACCTGATGAACCTGAAGAACCTGATGTTCCTGAAGAACCATCTCCTCCAACACCCGCAGGTCCTTCTGGTCCCTGTGGACCTATCGGACCCTGTGGACCTGTTGGTCCCTGTGGACCTGCAGGACCTTGATTTCCGCTAGTTCCACTAGATCCTGACGTACCAGAAGTACCTTTTTCACCCATTATATTAACACAAAGAACATTTGTGTTTAAACCTGAATATGCTGAGATTATTTGAGTTACTTCAGCGACCATATATCCATTTTCTAGTTCATAATAGTCTTCTACTATTAACTCAATTAATCTATTATTATTTTGCCTTTCAGATAATACTATAGGTTGTCCTGTGGTATATCCATATCCAGGACCTAAATCAAACCATATCATATCACCTACTTCGATATCTGAAAAATCAATCTGTGAATAAAACTCTGTTATATTATTAGATATTGGGTCAAAAAACGCAACACTAACTCCACATTTACCGTATTTTTGTCCGTCAGCACCATCTTGTCCTGAAGTACCTGAAGTACCTGATGTTCCAGCACATCCTGAAGTACCTGAAGTACCTGAAGTACCGTCAACACCTGAGCTACCACTACTTCCTGAAGTGCCGTTAATACCTGAAGTTCCACTACTTCCTGAAGTTCCTGAACTACCAGAAGTACCACTACTTCCTGAAGTTCCATCGTCACCTTTTAATCCCATAGGACCTATTTTTCCCGAAGTACCCGAAGAACCCGATGTTCCACTACTTCCTGAAGTTCCTGAGTTACCAGAAGTACCACTACTTCCACTACTTCCACTAGTACCACTTAAACCTGAAGTACCTGATGTACCATGTTCTCCGTCATTACCTGATGTTCCTGATGAACCACTACTTCCACTAGTACCACTTGAACCTGAAGACCCTGATGTTCCATGCTCTCCATCATTACCTGATGTTCCTGAAGAACCTGATGTTCCTGAAGAACCTGATGTTCCTGAAGAACCTGATGAACCTGATGTACCATTTAAATTTGTGGTTTCAACCCACATAGTACCACTAAACTCATAAATTAAACCTCCATTAGTATAACCTAATTGTCCAATATATTCGCCTTGACCAAAATCATTAACTGTAACTCCGTACTTCACTCCTCTTCCAGACGTTCCTGATGTTCCATCTTGACCTGGTAATCCGTCAAGACCTGGTTCACCATCAACACCTGAAGTACCTGATGAACCAGAACTACCTGAAGTACCGTCTATCCCTGAAGTTCCTGAGGAACCACTACTACCTGAAGTACCGTCAATAGATTGTGTAAAACCTGTTATTTCAACACTCTCATTAAAATTATTTGTTAATGTGAGCGTTAACTCAGAATCATTATAAGTACCACCTGTTATCTGTTTATCTTCAGTCTTGAATATTCTCCATCTACATTCAGGATCATCTAACGTTACACCATCCTGACCTTCTATTCCGTTTAATAACCAAGCGTCTACTAATAAATTACCACCAAAATGCTCGGCGGTTACTCTATATTTAGTGACATTACCATTATCATCAGTAATCTCTTGAATATCACCATCATTATCTGCATTTTCTAAAAACTGTCTATAGTTTGGAATATGATACTGATATACAGTGTCGGTATCATATACGTAAACTAACATTCCTATCTTTCTTCTTCCTGAAGATAATAGGTCAGCGTCCAAGTATAGAACCGCCGGTTGATTTGGGCTAGATACCACATATTCTACAGGTATTACATTCCCGCTCCATTCAACTAAACCTCCTGAAAAACCAGGTGGGTTTGGATTGAATTTTAATTCGTCAATACTTAATACCTCTTTATATCCACCAACTGAGTAGATACTGTAATTAGTTCCATAAACACCGTTTAGATTGTCAATAACTTGAGTCTCTGTGAGTTTTAAACTGGAATTAGGTTTGTTTGTGAAATTTAATGCCATATTAATTTATTGTTTTTCCTCTAAAGTACAAATCAGTACTATTATTTAATCTTAATGCCTGTCCAGGCCATGTTGAATAAAACCTATAATTATCGCTTTGGAATGTTTGTCCATTATAATAGACACTTCCGATATCATATAGTGTATTATTTAAACTTATAGTACTTCCTCCGTTTAGGTTAATACTATTAGTATTTATTTCAATTTCTGTCATTTTACCTCCGCCGAGATATTGTTCGGGTATTACTAATGTATACCAAGCATATCCATCAATAGTACCTTGCGGTACCTGAATCTCATCGAATAAATATTGTCTATCACCACTAAGTGGTATATCAACTTCATACCATTCTAAACCACTCACACTATTATTGGAAAATAACATCATATACATATCTAAAGAGTTAGTATCTGTTGGTGAAAATGCACTATTAAAACCAAAAAAGTTAGGATATTGTATTCCTAACTCACCTAATGCAGTGTTAACCTGATATCCCGATGAAACAGGCTCTATTAATAGTAGTCCTTTTCCGTATGGTGCTGGTGTCTGTGATGGTGTTATTGAAGGTGTTACAGTAATTGATGGTGTTACCGATGGTGACATAGTAACTGATGGTGTTACCGTAACTGATGGTGTTACCGATGGTGATGCACCTGGCGATAAACTAGGTGTTGGTACCAATGATTGTGTTGGTGTTGGTGTTACCGTTGGTGTTGGTGTTACCGTCTGTGTTGGTGAGGGATCAGGTTGTTCGCTATAAACAGTTATCTCCTTCTCAATTACTTGGTCTTCACACCCTTCTTGCACATTTTCGACAATTACTTTATGTAAAATACCTGAAATAGAACCCTCAAGTTCTATTACTAGACCTGCAACTAACTCCTCTCTAGTTACTTCAGTCCTAATAGGCGTAGTATCAATTGAATCTGTGTATATATTAAATGGTCCAACAGAATTACTACTTAGTGTTAGTCTTAATATTATTTGGGTCATAAACGGTTTTTTTAATAAATACTTGTAACCTATAAAAAACCATAGTTTATTTTATAAAAATTATCGTATGATTAACATTGTTCTTCAACATCAATATTAATACTTAATTGAATGATAGAATTATCCATCTGTGTGTTACCACTCACACCAATTATCACCATTTCATTATTCTCATTTACAAAAGCGTTTTCAATAAATGTATAATTGTTTGATAATTCACCTAATAAAGTATTTAAACTGCTGACCCAAACCTCATTAGTTAGGGTATCTTCAATATTACTACCCACATAAACCACCTCATTAATTAAAATATCTGAACTACTATCTATATTTGTAATATTTAAATTAGCAATATATGTCGGTATATAGTTACAGTTTTCTAAAATTGTAGGATACTGCTGATGTATTGCAAAATTTGTAAGTATATCAAATGAAGTAACTGTAGTTGATTGAGTATTAAAGTTATTTTCACATATTATACTTTGCCTACTACCACTAATAGTGACTCCACCGATACAAGTTATACTAAAGTTTTTAGTGTAAGTACAATTATCATCGGTCACTGTGACATCATAACTACCACTAGCTAAATTAGATATTTGTTCTGTCGTTTCTCCATTTGACCACAATATATTATACACTCCATCATTGCTGTTTATAATAACCTCAGCGGTTCCATTATCACCACCCTCACAATTAGTTGTAAATACTGAAAAATCTAATGACCCCCCCTCTTGTATTGTGACATTTTCTACTTGTTGACACCCATTTGTATCTGTAATGACTATTTGGTATGTTCCTGATATTAAATTATTGACTTGATGTGTACCTGAATAAGTGTCTATTGACTGATAAAAAGTATTACTTTCATATAAATGCGTTATTAATACATCTATGGGATACTGAACTTGTGCAATTCCATCTGTAACATATAATTCAAAATAACCTTCATTTCCACTACATCCTGAGTCAGTTTGATTAAGTATTCTTATCGTATATAAATCTTCATTTAAAATAGTGTGGGTGTTAATATCTAACGTACACCCTTCACTTGTTGTTATACCTACTGTGTAGTCTCCGCTTGGTATATCATAAAAAGTATGACTACTGTCTGTCGTAGTAAATTCGAAGTTATTTTCGTTAGATTGTGCAAAATATGTAACGTATACACCGTTATTTTGTACTGAAACTAAAATACTATCATTAACACCACAATTAGAGTTAACCACATTAGAATAATACATCGGAGTTATAGAAGTTTCTGACGGTATTGTCCTAATTATTTGTGCTGAACATCCTCCAGGACTTTCAACAATAAATTTATAATTTACCGCACCACATAAATCCGTAACATCAAAATAATTATCTGTGATGCCTGTGTATGTGTTAAGTATTGTATTTGGATTTCCTGTAAACCCTGAATAAACCGTTACACTAACAGTCGAACCGAAACCATCATAGTTTAATCTAATAACCCCATCACAATTAAAACAATCAGGGTTTGTTATAAATTCACTACTAAGTGTTGGTGTGGAATTTGAAGGTAGTACTATAGTTCTAGTTTCTTCATCACAGTACCCTGATAAATCTTGAACCGTAACATATATAGTTCCAGAACTTAGTCCACTGAAAGTTATGTCCTCTCCATTAGATGTCTGTGTTAAACTAGATACATTTAAGTTGAACTTATATGGCCCCCCAAATTCGTCAATATTTGTTATATTTAGGTTATATGTTGAATTTTCACCACATCCAGAATCTGAAGAATAATTCAAAACAAAAGTACCACATTCTATGGGTCCGTTACACGCTCCTAAATTTTCATGTGTAATATCCACATAATCACCATCACTTAAAACACCAAACTTTAATGTATTATAAGTTATTGCGGGATTTGCAGAAACAAACAACATGTGATACTTGTCGTACTCAATATTGTTTATTGTATAAGTTTCATAGACATTAGTAGTACCATTAGAGTTTATTGGTATTGTTATTATATTGTCATCTATATCTCCACCTTCTACGTATATTCTAACGTCTATACTACTACAACCACCAATCACAGGATTACAATCAACAATCCCTTCAATTACAAATGTAATATTTGTAGGTTCATTACCTGTTTGTGTAAATGTTAATCGTCCCGCACTTAAACTAACTGTTGTAAAATCTGCAGGTTCACCATCAATAGAATTATAATTAGTTAGACCCACTGCAGGTCCACCAGATCCAATTACAAAATTATTTTTTACTATGTAAAAATTTTCAAATCCACTGTTACTATAAGTTGGTACCGTTTCAGAACAAACAAAAACACTACTTTGTGGTTGTAAAGTTGCCGTTGTTGTAACCTCTCCTTCACATTCTATATAATCAAAAGTACCATCATTAGTACCATTATTAGTAACCTGATATAAATAACATGGTGTGCCATCATATTCAAATCCAGAATCCGGTAATGGTGAAGGTGATGGTTGTGGTGTTGGTTCAGGGCAACAATCTATTGTCGTCATATCAGCTATACCGATATATGGCGTTTCTTCCCCATATTCAACATCAGTAAGTACACTAACTAACCTATAACAATTTCCATTTAACTCATAATAATAAGTTTCGGTATCACCCGATATCGAACTATAATAATCAGTATTGATGTAAAATTCAGATTCTATACCTTCACAGTCAGCAAAATAAGATAAATAAGTTGCCGTTGGAACAAATCTTACTATTACTTCGTCTTTACTGGGTGTTGGGGTCGGTGTTGGGGTTCCGTATATAATTAAACACTCGTCACAATCTTCATAAAGTGTGAAAACAAACTCGTCCGCATCAAATTCTAATATACTTTCATTACCATTATATACGTCACCATCATAAGTATCTCCTAAGTATCTATCAACTATTAAATAACACCCATTTACTGAGTAATCTAAAGTATTTTCAACGTACCAAGTTTCACCAATATCTAATCCTCCAACACCACCAGCACTACCTTCCCACGATTGAAACTTTAAATCGAGTACTTTATTTGTGTCTGAACATTCTCTAAGTATATAATTATAAAATGTACTCATTATTCACAATTTATTGATAGGTTTATTTTTGACTCTATCGAAACCGAATCCCCTAGTAAGTCATTTGTACAATCAACATTAAATATTGTTATTTGATTATTTTCTATTGTATGTGAGATATTGTAGGTATTAATATTATTAAATGCCTCATCAACCGCATTATTCCATTGTGTTTGTGATGGATAATCGTTAACCCCTACTCCGTTGTAATAAGGAGTACCCTCATACTCAACAACATCGTTTATTTTAACAATAATAATCCATTCGGTTATTGTGGTACTTGTATCACAATCACCATAAGTGTAACCATTACCACTTACGGTATCATTTATAACATTAATAATATCCGTTTGTTGGGTATTATACGTTATGTCACAGACGATTTCAGTATATTCACACGAATTATCGTATATTGTACCACTATAGTATGATGGTGGTGTTATAACATCTGTGTCGTAGTGTTTTCTTTGTCTTCTCCACGTTAATTTTTGTCTATGTATAGTACTATTATCAAATTTTTGACCTCCAGTCCATAATGTTGTTGCAGGTACTAATTGTTCGATTAGTCTCATCCAATAATCACCCACCCCATTAGTATAATCTATTGTTTTTTGGTAAGAATAATTTTGAGAAGACTGTAAACTTTTATATTCATAAAATAAATTATATAAAAGTGGGTAAATACTGCCGGAATCGTACATTCTACTCCTAACATTAATCATACTATTATAAAAAGTATTATTAAAGTTAATTAAGTCTTCCTCAGAATTATTAATTAATACTTTATTTAAATTTGATTCTGAAGTTCTACCACTATCTAATGACGTAATAATTTTATTGTTAGATAATTTCCATAAATCGTAGGTAATCATCATACCCATATTTAAGGATACATCCAAATTTTTACAATTTATAACCAACCTTTCATCTTCCACGTAATATGAGGCATTTAAACCCGCATTTTCACTAAATCTATTTTTATCTGAACCAACAACCCAAGACTTTTTATTATCCTTTACTGGTGTTATATTAAATCCTATACCAAGATTAGGAAAATTTCTAAAAACATCTAAATATTTTTCTCCATATGTAAATGGCTCTAAGTTGGTTTGTATATTTATATTTTGACCAGTAAAAACCGAATCTGTTTCATTAACAACTTCTATTGATCTATGTTGTGGTGTTGATTTATACCAGCCAGCACCTTTTTGAAAAAACATTTCTTCGGTTTCTTCAGGGCTTGTTGGGTAACCATTTTCATCTATTGGATAATCCTCAATTACATTATCAACATTATAGTAACTATTTACTATCATAGTATTAGCATAAGGTGTACCTAATATATTTGTTGTGTTTTGAGTATCTAATAAAGATGATGATTCTATTTTTGTACCTCCACTAATTTGAGAAAATAAATTATTAAAAATATTAGTATTTAATGGTGCACTGGCAATGTAAACCAATTCATTAATTTCCACCATGGACCTAGGTATTCCAACTATGTCTAATAATGACCGTATCGCCCTAAGAGTACCTTTAGATTTGAACAAGTAAGCACTATTTAGTAT
>Ga0213859_10001194_pt1 | contig 11659 bp, 8 predicted proteins | sample PICome_2_FD_160133 | JGI IMG/M metagenome (GOLD analysis project Ga0213859, IMG submission 160133) | Coastal seawater microbial communities near Pivers Island, North Carolina, United States - PICO304 | ecosystem: Environmental > Aquatic > Marine > Coastal | place: USA: North Carolina | collected... | reverse complement strand
TGAAATAATAATAATATTGCATTTTTTGTACTGATTTTGAAAAGCTGGAAGTGAATCGCACTGTGTACTCGAAGAAGTAGAAAGAAATAGAAACCATGACGAACCCAGATGACGGACAACAACAACAGCAGCAGCAACAACTTCCATACATATCTTCGACAACTTTTGATCAGCCGCCCGCTGCAGTCGAAGAAGAAGATGATGATAGACCTACGAATGTTGTTGTACAGGATGATCCGTCACCGAGGACATTACAACTATGGCGTGAAGTTGCGAATGGAATAGACAAACATCAGACTGGTAGGTTATGATTCTTGTTCAATTTCATCATTTTGATCCTTCTTTTATAAATTCATTCTGAAATTTTATCTTTATAAAAAAAAATACTTGATCAATCGTTTTGTTCATTTAGTCGTGTGGCAAAATTCAGTAGACTCACTCGAAGATGGATTACAATACTTCCACACCTCCAATGATGCTCGGCAATTCGTTGAACGTTACATGCGCCCAGTCATTAGTATCCTATTAGAACAAATACCGCATAAAACTGGAATTACCGAAAGAGGCTGTGTAGAAGCGTCATTGAAATTTTGTTTGCAAATCATTGAAGAAGATATCAAAACAAAAGTTGGTGTTGATGATAACGGTAATAATAGTGTTAGAACTGTTAATAATATCCGTGATGATACGAATGAGCATAATAATGATTTGCTGGAAACATGTAATGTTATTGATGTATTAGCAATGATTTTTAGTAAGAAGAGACCATATTACAAAGGATCGAAAATGTCCGGTTGGAATAATAATATGAATGGATTACCTAACGTCCGGACTGATCTTATCAATAAGTTTACATCTCATGGTATGTTTGGTATATTAGCTATCTATTTAAATGCAAGAGCAGGTAGAAATGAATTTCCTGCATTGGATGTAGTGCATGAAATCGTAGTAGCTGCGGATGATGCTATGGAAAATCTTAAAAGACAAGATTCAAATCATAGTAATGACAATAGGACACACATTGAAAATGATCTGATAAACGTGTGCAAAGCTGTGATGAAGCATTTGGTTTCTTCATCTGAAAATTATTTGAAGAATCAAGGAAATAATATTTTAGCTAATGTACGGTGTACTCTACAATATTTCTTTGATAATATATTTGATTGGAGGAGAGAGGATACCAATAAATTCTATGAATTTTGTAGAGGCTTTGCTTTTAAATTGATTTGTTCACAGTCTTTACCATTGAAATTATTTGGATGGGAAACAATTACTGACTTGATTGAGACTGCGCAGAAGGAATATCGACCACCACCGAAGTCCTATATCGTTTCTGGAGCCGGGACTCCATATGTTAATGGTGTTTATCATTTTGCTGCCGACTTGGCAACAGATGGATATGTTTCACTACGATCAGATCTTCGATACGAGCATTACGCACCAATAGATAATGAAGAAAAGGATAAGGGCTCTGATCAAAATCAAAATTTAAAGAAAATTACATTGTTTCGATGTACTATGAGGTCACAACAAAAATGGTGGTTCCTTTCTCATGCAGATGAGCAAAATCCAGGAACAGATAAAGACTTTGATTACTACCAGCATAAGTCGAAAAAGCATGAAGAAGATCTACCTTCTTGTTTAGGCTGGACTATTGCCAAAGGTGCTGACCCTCCTCCAAAACTTCAGCCTAAAGGTATTCTGGTACCCCCAGGTGAAGAATTCAATACCATGGAGCATCAAATGGCGCAATGGGCCATTTCTAGTAAGATTATCGAAGTAGTACTGGGTAGCTCTATTCACAGAGAAATAGTGCTTCGATCGACTCCGTTGATTCAATTTCTAGCAGACATGTGTACGAAAAATGATTATGATGAATTAGCAGCCAAAGCTAGCAACGTCGGACCCAATGCATATTGCCTGCAAGCATCCCACTTAACCCTCGCTTGGAATACATGTAAAAGCAAGCTTGACGCAGCTGCTTCTGCTGCTGTGTATCAGTTGCTTGTCTCTATTCTACCTAGTTTGCCCGACTCTCTCGCAATTCATCTCCTAGAAACAATTCATCATTCGTTGCAGGATGAAAATGGGGGCGATTATTTATACGAGGTCGCTGAATTTTGTTCAGTACTTGCTATTGGAACTGTTGACTCAAATATCGATGGTAGCTACATGTATTCAGATGAAGTGCGAGCTCGTTTGCTAAGACTCTTATGGAGTGTCATAACTCACCCTGAAGCACACAATTTGAAATGTTACCACAATATCAAGTTCTACATAACCCAAGAACTTCAAGTCGAGCCAATGGGAACCATGCAACGAGAATCATTTTTGCAATTATGTAAACAGGAATTAATTACAAATTCCTCTCGTACTCAAATTGATGAAAATGTAGCTTTGAGAACAGTCAATTTGACCCACTTTGTACTTGAGTCTTGTCCTCTCGAGCAATCTGCTCAATTGGTATTTGCAAATAATGGGGAGTTGGCAACACTTTTGTTCAATGAACTAATAGGTTACTTAAACAGGCGCTCACACATTGATACAACAACAATGACAGTTAGAAAGGTATGTGTTTAATCAACAACTTGTCAAAAAGCTTTCTGCAAATATTCTCAATTTGTTGTTAAAAATTGATCATAGGCTCCATCGAATCTCATGACTACAACAGATTTTCAACATTCCTCTGCCTTGTCGGAAAGATTAAATATCATTAGATATGTTTATGGAATATCTGGGACAGTGGAAATGTCTTACAATCAACTTGATTCACTATGGAAACTTTGTGATACTACAGCGGACCGTGAGGCGATAATGGTATTTATAGCAAATGCATCAACCAACAAGGATAAATACGGGCCATCAACGTTAAATGAAACTCAACAACCTCAACATTTGACACCATCTTATTCAAACGATGTGCAACTTCGCGCCTTTCAGTCTTTGTTTTGTAGTAGTGACGTAAAATGGGATAATTTAGGTTTGAAAGCCTACAGAAGTTTCCAAATTGTATACACATCACTAAAGTCATTAGTTCAATCATTTGCTAAACTTGAAGGACCAGCTCTTGATACACTTTGGAGAATTTGCTTATTCACTGTAAATAATGAAGTTGCGTTGCAGGCGATGAAAGATCTATTGCATATATATAGCTTAATGAGCGAAAATGATCGACAAGCAAATAATGTATGGACGAAAGGATCTGCTCAAAAAATCCCAGATGACATTCAGTGCTTTGCGGACAAGATATTCTCATGTATAGAATCAGTCAAAGAGAGTTTACAAAGTGGAAAGAGAGGATCCGAACGCTCGGCTGAAAGATGTATGAGGATTTTAAATGCTGCAATAACTCACGCAAATGCTTCCAAAAAACACCATATTCTATCTACTTTGCACTTCAAACCATCAAATATGAAAGACTTTACTCATAACGTAGAAGATGTACTAAAAATATTGCCACATGGGCTCAGAGGACAAGCTTGTTATCGTACAATAAGTATTGTAGCAAAACGTGCTTCTAGTGGGCCATTACCTGCAACCGAAAATTTCTTAGTGCAGGTACACCCTTTTGAAACATTAGCTAGCATAAACAAAAAGGTTGCAGCTAAGTGTCGTCATAACATATCACTGGTTAAACCAATCTCGCTCAATAATAATCGAACAAATCTGAACATAGAATCTGAAGACTCGATTGTGGATGACCTTGGAATCAGTGAAGGCTCCGAAGTGGTATACTTACTTTGTAACAATACTGTACCTCAAAATTCATCCAACAAAAATGGGCAAATTCAAAATCAATCTTTGGGATTAAGCATGGCTGATATTTTTGGTGATAATCGCCAAGGTCCCTCGGATGATTTCTTTGAAACACTTCTAGATGTAATCGAAGCTCTTCCCAAGAAGATAATTGATAAATCTACAAAAAATGAAGTTATGGAAACTCAATCATTAGTCTGGAACCTTCTACAATCTGTTCCTTCTAATCAAAGTATCGTTGATAAGGTTCGAACAGCATCTCAATACCCCATGAATAGAAGTAGCAATGATGACGAAATGATTGTTGATTACGCTGAATGGGATGCTCTTTTGGACTTAAATCACTATCAAAAAGCGGTCTATGTACTAGAAGTCGTTGATTCGTTTCTGCAACCCTGCATGGAAATTATGGAACTTATTGATAGTCAAAAGAATGTTTTGAAAGACGATGCAGTATCTTTCCGTCAATCTTTTGTTGATTCTGGAGGATTTAATGCTACCATTCGCTTTTTCAGTCGCTTCCGATCAATTGAACATGACAGCAATTACTTTCGACGCGAGAATGATTGTGCTATAAGAATTATCAAGTGTTGTTTGATGGGGAGAGATTACCGTCTAGTTTTAGAACCAAATAGAGCTATTCAATATTCCAATATGGATGACATCGGACGTGCACTACTGAAGACTTTGAGCTCGTCTAAAGCATTCTATACTAATCTCACAGGCGCAGTAGTGTCAGATGATGATGTATCTGACATTGTAGTTATAAATAGTCTTCTCATCCTACAAACCCTGTTCATATCAGATCATGACAGTTCTTCGGCTTTCGTATCGATTGATTGTGCTGAAAAATTTGTGACGATGCTATTAATATGGAAAAGCAAAATGAATGTAAACTCAGTGTCTTTAGGTATTGGTAGTCATATTCGCAAAACTACAGGGGAAATGATTTTATCGTCACCTAGATTATCATCTGACGCATTTCCTTGGTTTTTAAAAGCTCTTGGCAAGATTGATTTTTCTGCTGACTGCAGTGAAGAGTATTTTTCATTGATGATTCAATTAGTTGACCTTAACAAGGACGCAAATCGAATTAAGATACCTGCAGTTCACCTGCATTCTCTAGTTTCCACATTATGCAAAAAGCTCGCCACTTGTCCTAGACCAGATACATCTCCCAGCTCTTCATCTAGTATATTGTCTGGGTGCTTAAAACTGCTCCAGACTTTGATTGATGCTAAAAACATCCCGATGCTTGCAGATGGTGTGAAAATTTTACTCAATATTACCGGAGCAAAGTCATGGTCTACTCTTTTATCTCCTGAAACAAGTGGAAATAACAATGATGCATTACTTATCGACTTGATAGGTGTTATTTTTGATATTTTCTTATCGGATGGAAACGGTTCTACTAACATTGCACTTTGTTCTGACCAGCAGTCTCGACGATGTGGATTTGATATTTTGATTAATTGCGCAAACTTATGCAAAGATGGAAATGGATATTTAGCTCTCTCTACAAGGATACGTAATATGATTACATCATCGGCACCGTTTTTGAGACACCGTTGGGGTCAAATTACAAGTGGTAACGACGCAGTGACGTTGAATAATTCGGCTAATTCAATATATTCAGGGTTGAAAAACCAAGGATGTACTTGTTACATGAATTCAGTGCTACAACAATTATTTATGATGCCAGAGCTTCGTAAAAGCTTATGCTCAGCGACTTTACCTCGTGCCCTAAGCTCGTCCGGATGTGGCTCAGTTAATGTAGATGCGAATCTTGTGGGGAAACGAATCTCCATGCAATGGGAAAATGGCACATCATATGAAGCTCTGGTTGAAGCTTACAACGATGAAACAAAGATGCATAGGATTCGATATTTGATTCCTAAAGTACGTGACGCTAGATTTCTTAATGCACAACCAAGCTTGTCTAAGCTTCGACAAGAATTACCGGACGAATTTCTTCTGAACCAAGGTCGTCAAGGAAAGGAAACAGGTGTTTTTAATATTCTCAATGAAAATAAAGCTCTTACAACCGAATCAAATCATAACATGGACAGTGAAGAAGAAAGATACCATAAAGACCTAAATGAAACCAAAGATGAAATTTTGTATCGGCATCTTCTTGAAGAAGTGCAAAGAACCTTCGTCTATTTAGATAAAGGATCGCGAGGAAGAGCATTTGATCCACGATCACTTGTTGAAGCAAGTGCGTGTCTGAAGCTTGAATTCGATATTTGGCAACAAAACGATGCATCAGAATTTGCAATGAAGCTACTAGATAAGCTTGAAGTGCCACTGAAGCGATGGTCGCCACAGCATTTCAAATTCCTTGAGCATACATTTCGCCTCAAACAAACTAAACAAAAACTATGCAAAGAATGTGGTTTAAAGGTATGTATTGTTATTCCAGTATATAGTCTTAGTTTTGTATGTTTATACCTAAATATTTTTGAATTATCCCTCTCGTATGTATAATGTTTTGCTCTCAAGACTAATCGAGAGGAGAATTTGATGAACATTGATTGTCAAATAAGAGGTAAATCTGATATTCATGAGGCCCTATCAACAATGTGTGAAGCAGAATACATGGAAGGCGATAATAAAGTATTTTGCGATAATTGCAAAAAGAATTGTGATACTGTTCTACGAACTGCAATTTCGGCCCTTCCAGATATGTTAATTCTATCATTGAAGCGATTTGACTTAGACTATAACACTTTTGAAACTGTAAAATTGAATAGTCGTTGTGCATTCGAAGAGAGTCTTAACATGAAAAAATATACATTGGAAGGAGTCGAGGCAATGGAAAAGAACTCATCAATGAATGCTCATGACGATGTTGATGAGACATATGTGGACCCCCTTCGTAGTCTTCCAGATGACGACTATGAGTATAAACTAGCGGGAGTGCTGGTTCATCATGGTGTCGCGCAAGGTGGACATTATTACAGCTTCATCAGAGATCGAACTACTAACAATGGCTCTTCTAATGAATGGTTTCGGTTCGATGACGACGAAGTCACCCCATTCGATCCATCACAAATAGAAATGGAGTGTTTTGGCGGTAAAGTGAAAAAGGAAACGAAGTGGCCAAATGGACAAGTAAACACAGTTGAAACCGACCAGCTGGCAAACGCTTTGATGCTGTTTTATGAAAAAGTGAAGCCAACTAAATTTGATTCCAATGATTCAGAAAAGGATATAGATATGGTCGAATCTACACATATTCCTCTTGCCACTGGTGTCGAGGTTTTTGAAAATGATGTAAAGAGGTCGAATAATGTGCATAGATCTCATGTATTCCTTTTTGATACAGAATTTCAACGCTTCCTCCGGCAAATGCTAGATGCTTCATTATCGGTTCATAATGTCAGTGAATGTGTTACTTGGTCTATACCAATTCTTGAACTGTCAACTGTATACTTCTTTGATATTTTATTACATTCAGTGGACAAGAACACATTGAGTGATTGGATAGACTTACTTTCATCAGCATTATCGTCCCCTCTTCATGGTTCATCGTTTACGCATGAAATAGCCAGAAGAACAAGAACTATCAATGAAAATTGGCTCCGAATTTTTGCCTCGGATTGTCCTGAAGATACATCTCGTTCTGTCGCGATGAAAATTATTGCTACTGCGATCAGAAGCTGCCTTGGTAGAGAAGAAGAAGTTTCCGCATTGAAATCATGGACTCAAGCTATGTCCAAACAGATTTATTCTCTCGATTCAGATATTTCGCCAGTTTCTCTTCAAAAACATGAAGATATAGATAAGATGGTATCATTTGAATCATCAAGCTTGGGGATAATTATTTCATTTATATGCCTCCTTCTTGACTTAGCTCCTCGAACATGGCAATACAATATAGACTTATGTGCATTGATTCGAGAGATTAGTAATATTTCAATTGAAGGAAATGGTGACGTTTTACGTGACGCTTTGATTTCCGTGGAAGTGCCAGCTCGTCTCATTGCTCTCTTTATGAGAGACAAGTCACCGATCCAAATTATGTCTGCATTTCCAGATTTATCTCTTTCTTTTGAAAGAATAGAATGCATTGCAAAAGTCATCTCATTTGGAACACATTTGTATCCACTAAACAATAATATGACATCTGGTGTAGGAGACAATAGCTCTTCTATTGGATCACCGTGTCCTTCGGATCACCTAAATACCTTGGAAGCCCTAGCTGTTGTCATAGGAATAAATTTTGCCAAAAGAGAAATGTTGATAGTTGAAACTGGAGAAGTGAAGGGAAGGTTCGTTTATGATTTAACCTCAAAGGCAAAAGAATCATTAAAGGTTATATTCGATGAATGTTCATCTCGTCCAGGATTGATGAATGAAAGTGATGTTTTAAACTATTTACAAGTTTGCTGTGTTTACAGCGAAATTGCAGCATCGTCACAAAGAGTGAATAATATGCTGCTCAAATATGGAAATGATAATAATGACCTCACAATAGATGGGTTCCTCAAATATTATCGAGATGCATCTCAATCGAATACAGTCATGGTATGTGAAAGGTATCTTATTGCAGTATAGTTTTGCTCCAATTTTAGCTCAATATGTTTTTACTTCTTCTTTACAGCTTTGCAATGATTTACGGTCATTTGGTTTCAGACCAGATTTGACACGGATTAAATCAGAATCTATGATCAAAGATAATGATATCAGATACAACGTGATAGAATCAGTCGCAATTGATGTGTTTTCACTTGGAAGACCGAAGGTCCAATTGAGTCCTTTGGTTGCCGCAGGTCTTTCATCTCTAAAGTTTTACCAGATAACATATTACACAGATACTCACTTGACAGAACTATTTCTTGCGTGGTCTTGTTTGAACAAAAATACAGATAAGTTATTACTGGAGACTTTGAAATGTCTTTATGATGCACAACCATATGGGAATGAAGCATTCCAGATCAATATAATGGTGAGCACATTTACATACGTTTCAATGTCAAATTTGGTTTTTGTTCATTTCTAACCTCGCCCCTTATTTGCGGAATTTTCAGGTTTTAATGGTTCTCGCTGCATTTCCTGACGACCAACAAAGAGATCGTATTACCTCGATCATGTTAAGTCAGGAAAAGTTGAATGCAAGAACTAATGTAGGGTCTGGATTACTTATTGTCGCGAACCAATTATCGTTGTCTCAATCTTCCCATCAGTATAGTAACGATTATCATGCTCATCGCTCAATGCTTGACAAATATATTGACGCAATCAAAGAGTTGCAAAAAATCAGTGCAGTAGCGCAATGGTTATCCGAAAATAAAGATCAATGGGAATGGATGAGTCCGTATTTACAATCAGAATCATGGCACAGCCAAGAACGAGAAGAAGACCACATCAGCAGAAGAAACAGAAGTCATCGAATAGATACCCCGGGAACTGCATTTTATGAGCAAGGGCAATCAGATTCTGATTTAGGTGGAGACATCAATGATTCCGATTCAGATTATGGAGAGATAACTGGTTCAGTTGTAGTGAAAGGTGCTGGTTTGGATGCTATCAATGGTATTTATGTATGTCACAACAAAAAGTTTGATTCAGTGTCGAAATTTACAAAACGTGGTCTTTTCAATGGCGCTTCATGTGAGTTTACCTTGTTTCGATGTGTGCTGAGTGACAACACGAGGAGGTGGTACATTTCAATTGTCCCAGAGAATAGTAAGCCGGGCACCAACGCCGATGTCGATTTTTATTATTGTACTTCGAGTGGTACAGTAAATGAAATTCCTCATGGATATGACTGGTCAACAGCAGCTGGAAATGGAATCAATCCTCCACCCACTGTAGAGTATAATAATCAACCATCAAGTATTTCTGATGACAACGATGATGATGATAATATGGTCATTATCTAGCGAGTATAAATCGTTTGGTGGTGAAACTGACCATGATGAAACTACAGATACTTTTAGGCGCCGCAGTCTGCTACAGTACTTTTATCAAGAAAATGTATTAGACTAATCGATGTGATATTGTCTTATTCAGCGTTATTTGTTGCTCTATTGTAACACAAATAATAAAAAATAATAATAGGTAATGATGATTTTTTCTTTCTTCTACTACCGTATTTTTTTGATCCACTCTGGTCTTGCCACCGATCTGCATGCTGCTACTACGACACCACGTACCGGTACGTGTATTGCATAGTACTGCACGTGTACACGTACGAGTCTTCATCATTCTCTTTTCTTCTTCACCACATACTACTACACGTACTACTGTGTTTTGTGCATTGGTGTTACACACATCCATAATAGTAACGTTCTAATTTTTAGCTCATCATTGTTGTTATTCATTCGAAGCAGCAAGACAAACGAAAGCAACCGCTACTGGAACAATAATAGTCAAAGATGGGCATTCTTCCTGATACTGAATACTTTCAAGTAAAGAAGAATGGTCTCAGTCAATTCCAAACCATGTCTGCATATCTCGGAGGGTCTGCTTTCCAAACCGTTGTAGATAACCCAGTCACAGCTTATCGACAGCTCGTACAACAATACGCCAAAGATCTCAACGGCAATGTTGTTGATCCTAAAGTTGCATCTCAAGAAGCAAAGTCAGTCTTTCTAAAGAATCCAGTGGGGGCATCTCTCTCAGGTTTAGGTCCTCGTCTGATTGGAGTAGGCTTCAAACGCGTACCTAAGTTTGGTATTCTTCTTGGGATCTCCTTTTTCATTGGCGAAGATGGTAATGTTGGAGTAGTTGCTGCAACTGGTGCTTCCATTATGTCCGCTCCATTTATCAATCCTGTCCGTATGATTGAAAAGCAACAACGTGCATACTTCAAGCAGACTGGCGTTGAGAAACCAATCATGGAAATTTTACGAGAATCTGCTGCTCAGAATTTCAAACCTCTCTTCCGTGGTACTGTACCACTTATGGGTCATTCTCTAGCATCTGCTCTTCTAGGCCTTGTGGGACAGCCAAAACTTCAAAAATATATTAAACAGGAAGTTGGTGCAAAGACCCAACTTTCTGGTTTCTTCACAGGTCTCATTGCATCAGCTGCTGTTAGTCCAATTTATGTTGTTGTTACCAACCCACTAAGTCGTCTTGAGGTTATTATGCAAACTTCAAAAATTGATGGAAAAGCAATTGGAGTTATTGAAGCATTGAAAGAAATGGCAACTGATAGTAAGAAGTTTGGTCTACGTGGTGTTTTCCGTGGACAGGGTATTGGTATCGCTAAGGCTGTTTTGAGTTTGACAATGTTCCACCAAGGACGTATTTGGTGCACTGATGCTCTGAAAGATTACAATATAAGAACTGGTGCTTATGTTCCTGGTGAGGTTTGAAGGCAGCAAGGGAATTAATAATAACACAAAAGAAAAAAATTCTTCACATCAATATTTTCATAAAGCAACAATACAATTTTTATAACTATTTGAATCATTTTTCGAAATGATCTAGAGGCTACATAAATAGATAAGACTTTATCATTGAATGTTATGATTATGACTACCAATCTACTACTATTAATTTATTATTTTGTCAAGAAAGTAAACTCGATTTTTTCTTGAACGTTCTAACACATAGACACGTGTTTGTTACCATACCAGGTGTACACGTCCAACCCATGTCCATCCACCAAAAAAATGATGAGAATTTGAAAAAGAATTTGATCGACGACCATCATGGAATCATCCTAGTATCAATTATGATGACGCTTTGTCTCTATGTTGTATTTAGCCGCTCTTTTAAGATTACATTCCAATCAGGGTAAAATAAGAAAGCAAATAGAAGAAAAAAAACGTCAAGAAAGAAGTGACAATGGGATATCTTCATTCCAATTATAATTCGTTCGCCGTCACATTATCGATCTGTTGTTTATTATCATGTCAGTTTTCAAATGCCTTTGTGAGTCCACAAA
>Ga0213859_10001192_pt1 | contig 11690 bp, 17 predicted proteins | sample PICome_2_FD_160133 | JGI IMG/M metagenome (GOLD analysis project Ga0213859, IMG submission 160133) | Coastal seawater microbial communities near Pivers Island, North Carolina, United States - PICO304 | ecosystem: Environmental > Aquatic > Marine > Coastal | place: USA: North Carolina... | reverse complement strand
GTAACCATCGTTGTCCTTCATGTCCCAGAGAAGAGTGTAGTTATTTTTGAGACTACCGTACTGAGGAACGATTTGTTTGAGCGGTCCCTTTTTGCTTTTTTTAGTGGACAAAAAGGCTCTAGGTGGTTCGATTCCATTTGTTGCGTTTGACACAACGGAACTGCTCTCTGATGGCATCTGAGCGGACAATGTTGAGTGCCTGAGACCGTGGGTGGTGATAGATACTCTAAGACTCTCCCAATCATGATTCAGTTCCGTTCCACAGAACTCGTCGATGTCACGCTTGTAAGTGTCGATTGGGAGGATACCGTCTGCATACTTGGTTCTATCAAAATATCCACACTTGCCCTTCTCTTGGGCGACGGTGTTGCTTGACTTGAGAAGGTAATATTGGAAACTTTCAGACAACTCGTGGACGAGTTTCCATGCTTTTGGATCGTCATAGTGTTCTCCTTGCTTAGCGAGATAGTGTGCTAGTCCGATATAACCAATGCCAAGAGAACGACGGTTGAGAGTGCTTTGTTTTGCTGCCTCAACAGGGTATTCTTGGTAGTCAATCAGTTCCTCTAGACCACGGACTGCGAGGTCACAGAGGTTTTCCAGATCATCTAGTTTATTAATCTTGCCAACATTAATTGCAGACAAAATACAGAGAGCAATCTCACCTTCACCATCAATATGTTCGAGTGGAGAGGTAGGAAGAGTAATCTCTTGGCAGAGGTTACTCATATTTACCTTGTCTTTGAAAGACGAATGATCATTACAATGATCAATATTCATAATGTAAATACGACCAGTCTCTGCTCTCTCCTTCAGGAGATCGAGAAGAAGTTCTTGACCGCCAATAGTCTTCTTTGGAATGCTTCCATCAGATTCATAACTTTGATAGAGATCATCAAAATCAGGAGTCCCAAAAGCATCGTACAAACCTGGGACATCGTGAGGACTGAATAGGGTGATGTCCTCATTGTTGATGAATCTTTCGTAGAAGATCTTACTGATCTGGATGCTGTAGTCGAGTTTTCTGACACGATTGTCCTCCGTTCCTTTGTTGTTCTTCAGGACAAGAATGTCCTCTATTTCTTGGTGCCAGATAGGAAAGTGAACTGTAGCAGAACCACCTCTGATGCCGTTTTGTGTGCAGCATCTGACAGTTGCTTCAAACTTTTTAAGGAAGGGGACAACACCTGTGTGTTGTACCTCTCCACCTCTGATTTTGCTGTTGATCCCACGGATTCTGCCAGCGTTAATGCCGATACCAGCCCTTTGTGCGACATACCTGCCAATAGCCATATCGCTGCTAAAGATACTATCGAGGGTGTCATCAGCATCAACGAGAACACAAGATGCAAATTGACGCAAGGGTGTTCTGACACCCGCCATGATTGGTGTTGGGATGTTGATTTTGTGTTTGCTGATTGCGTTGTAGTATCGTCGGACATAATCCAACCTCGTCTCCTTAGGATAATTCTGGAACAGAGTCACAGCAATCATCATGTACATGTATTGTGGAGTCTCATACACTTCATTAGAACTGCGATCCTGAACCAAATACTTGTCCACTACCTGACGCAGACCAGCGTAGGTAAATAACATATCTCGTTCGTGGTCGATCCAAGAATTAATCTTGGTCCACTCTTCGTATGTATACTTATCTACAATTTCACGGTCATATACTTGCTTATCAACACAACTGTAACAATGATCTAGTACAGAAGGAAGACCTTGGACCCACTCAGATCCAAACACTTGCTTGTACACTCCATACAGCAAGAGACGAGCAGCAACAAATTGATAGTTAGGAGTCTCCAGACTAATCAGGTCACTAGCAGAGCGCACTAGGATTTCCTGAATGTCCTTAGTTTCAATTCCATCAAAGAATTGAAGACCAGAGTTCATCTCTACCTGAGAGGCACTCACACCGCCTCCTAACCCTTCGCAAGCTTCCTCTACTACCTTGTGAATCTTATCAAGATTGAGGGCGGTCTCAGACCCGTCTCGCTTGCGAACTTTAATTCCATGCCCGTTTGTCATACTTTTTTCCAATCGTTAAATTTTAAGGTTGCGGTTAGTCCCTGGTAGATATTAGATTCTACCAGAGTTTGAACATCATGTCCAGCAAGGTGCATGTCATTGATGTCTTTCTGTTGTATATTTTTTGGCCAGATGACTACCTTATCTCCTCGGTCGATGACTTTGGAGATTCTGGCGACGATCTCTCTATTGCGTGGTTCGTTATCAAAAATCCAAATATAATCGCTCCAATTAAGCGAGCGAATATCAGCATCGGACCCAGCCATAGCAACCGAGTTCTTAATGAAGGTTGAGTCAAAAGGTCCCTCTACAATATAGATTGATTCGTCTGTGTTAATTCTATCCTGTCCAAAGATCTTGGGTTGTTCCTCGTCCAGCATGATCGTGATGTACCTAAGTTTTGCCTTAGGGGCAAGAGACCTGCCTTGGTATCCAAATAGGTTACCTTCTTTGTCTTTGAATGGGATAATAATGCGTGGACTATCTTGTCTGAGAGTATCAAAAGTCTTCTTTTGTTTGTTTGTCCACTCTTTAAATTTGGGACAGTAGTAGAAGTAATCAAGGTCTTTGATACCCCGTTGCTCAAGATAGACTCGTGCTGGGTGAGAATTATTTAGCGAAGAAATCTTCTCAAGATCTGTATCGCGTTTTACAAATTTTGGTTCGCTAAAATTAAATTTTGGATTGGGTACAGTAGTTCCCTTACCAGTCCTACCATCTTTGAATTTCTCCATGACATATTGATCATGGAGATGTGTGTCTTGATCTTTTAAGAAGTTAGCAAGTGTTCTGCCCTTGCCACAGTTATGACATTTATAAACAAAGTCATTCTTGATCTTAAAAAGATATCCCCTCGCCTTATTGCGTCTCTTTTGCGAGTCACCACAGTAAGGACACCTGAAATTATACAGGTCTGCCTTCTTGCGACTGAAAAGATTCAGGCGAGGGGATATTAAATTGATATACTTAACGTCAAGATAGCTCAATAGAAGGCATTTCTACTTCTGATATGTTAGCAGTAGATGACTCGGGTGTCAAGTTTCTCAGAAGTGCCTGTCCTGGTGCGGATACTAAAAAGGATATGACCGTTAGGGCACCAGCTATAGTCCACATCTTCTTCTCCATGAGACGCAAACGATCATCAACCAACCTGATGTCTCTCTCGCACCCTCTCTTAATAACCTCGGTTTCCCTTGTAAGGTCAGCAGAAATTCTATCTAATTTTTCAAATAAAACTCTATCAACTTGGTCTTGTTTATCTAGTTTTTCATTATGTACAGCGAGGAGTTGACCCATCTTCACAGAATTTTCCTGAAGAGTATCAACTACCTTTTCTAGTCTTTCCAAGATAGCTGTATTAATGTCGGACATTTTACTTAGACATTCCTTACTGCGAAATCCAATGCAGATTGATATGTAGAAGCGTCTTTGTTCAGCATGTATTGGAATTGCTGCTTGTGGGTGTCATCCAACTGCGCGTAGCAAGCAGCAATACGCTTGGCAGAATAGTTATCTAAATTCTGTACGCTGCCATCAGAGAATTGTACCTTAGCAAAAGTACCTTCGCCCTGTGGATTGAGTTCAGAGGTTGCAACATCTAGTGCAACTTGGATTACATCTTGATTTTCAATCAGTTCAACTGCATTCATTTCAAATTCCTCTTTTTTCAATTTCTTTTGTTGGTCACTCGCTTTCTTTTTGAAGTCAGACAAGCGTGCCTTCATCAACACATCCATTTCTTTCGTCTTGGATTGCATTTTCTTTTTCGCTTCGTCACGCTTCTTAGCGAGTTCTTTTTGACGACCAAGCTTTTTCATTTGCGAGATCGACTTTTGTGCTCTCTCAGTTTCCGATGAGACAGCTTCGGATACAGGGGTTTCTACTTGTTCTTTCATCTTTCTTTTTTGGATACGGTCGAAGAGAGAGCGAGCACCTTTAGAGCGCCCATCTACTTTATCTTGATTTGCCTTCTTATATGCACGATGCTGCCTAGGATTCACCATGACAAAAGCAGGTGGTAACTGTAAACCAGAACCATCTCCTGCAGAGTTAATCATCTCATTCATATCAGATTTAGTTGTCTCAGACATTCTTCGTCAGCGTCGTTTTCTAATGAAGGTGGTAATCTATTTAGAAACAACATAAACGCCTTAATTTGACGCCAGTATGTTGCTTCAGTCTTATAAAATAGCAGCGGTGTTGCTGCTTCATCAAAAACATTATACAATACAATCACATGATTTAAGATCAGGTGAGTTTTAAGTTCACCCGTCGTCTCATATCTCCTAAACAATCGTTTGATATATTTGAAGCGTTTGATGTCTTCTTCAAAGTCAGAGTAGGTGACAGACGACGGGTTATTATAATTTTGAATAGCAAAGAATAACCAGTTTTCTGGTGTCAATTCATCAATTTTCATTCAGATTATGAAGTAGTTACTACAGCGGTAGCAGAGATGACTTCCTTAGCACCAGTGCTGGAGTTAATCTTAACGCGGTAGGAACCAGCATCTGTTGCAGCATAAGATGCGACATCAAATGTGGTGCCAGTAGCGCCAGAAACATTAGACCATCTGTTACCAGACTTCTTCTGCCACTGATAAGTGAGGACAGAAGCATCACCAGGAGGTGTTGCAATAGCAGCAAGGGTGAGTTGTAGTGCATCACCAACAGCAACTGCAGTATTTGCAGGTTGTGTATTGATGGTGATGAGAACTGCAACATCCGCTGCCTGTGCGTCGTCTGCCTGAGTCTCGTTAGCGTTGGTGTCACCACCTGCAACGAAAACTAGTTGCTCTGCCTTGTGGCGAGTAGCACCCGAGCTATCAGTATAAGTGTAATAAGACCACCAACCAGGAGCGTTTAGACCACGCTCCTTGTTTGCTTCTAGTGCTGCCTCAGTTTCATCAATATAGATGGTTGTTTTTGCTTGACTTGACGCTGCAATGCCCACACCAGCTTTGGTTTTGTTTGCATTGCTGTCAGTTCTTCCATAAAGGGACATTGACGTGTGCTCCGATAGTTACTATTATCTAAGATTTATTTATATCTCAGACTTCTTCGCGCTTCTGGATTGCTTGTTCGACAACTGCCAGAAGTTTGTCATCCATATCGGTCTTTGTCAATTTGACTGCTTTTTTAAGAATAACAATACAAATTTTAATTAATTGTTCGCCAAGTTCCTCGTTTTCAGGAATTTTAGCAACGGCATCGGAAATAATCTTCGATGCAAGTGGTAGTAGGAATCCTAACATAATCTTACAACATAGTGCAAGACTATTTATTTCTCCCACTCGTCTAAGATATCAGTCAACTTAACCATGAACTGTTTAAAAGTCATAAGAGTGCCAGAACGATAGTCACGGCGTGCTTTTTGAACACCACCTTCAAATGATTCGTTCTTGTTCTTATGTTTCCAAGCGGTGGCGTAAGCAATACCCTCTTTATCTTTCGGGTAATTCTTTTTGATGTGCTTCACCATCCTCTCGTACTTTTTTCCAGGGGGTGCCACCTCCTCCAAGGGGTCGAATCCTCTACCCTTGACTACAGCGGACCATGGAGCATACAAAGGACCAGGATAGTTCTTTGCTTCATTGGTTGGTTTAGTTGTCATGCCTGTTTTTCCATCAGGAACTGTTGGCATGACTTCTACATTACCTTTCTTTTTAGACTTTACCTTTTTTTCTTTTTTGTCGCACCCACACTCTTCGCGGAACTGCTTAAAGGATTTCATTTTTTCTTCATTCCAATGATCTTGCTGACTTTCTTGCGGCGAGCAAGTAGGTACTTATCAGACTCATCATGATCACCATCATTATCGATGTCCTTGTCTTCCTTACCTACGGGATCAAGTTTCTTTTTCTCAGATAGTTCTTCACCATCATGAGTTACTTCATCACCTGCTTTGACACAGTTGTCAACTGTCTTACCACCTTTCTTCTTAGTGCCAGCAAGTTTGTATCCTTTCCAGCAAGCCTTACCATCGAGTCCCTTTGCTTTCTCGATTACATAAGTCTCACCGTCGATTTCATATTCTTCGCGTTCTAGAACTTCTTCGTTTGCAGGAGCAGCTTCCTGTCCTACATATGCACCTTTCTTGGTAGCACCTTTCTTTCTCTTGGTGGTGTCTTCAATCTCAGCACCGTTGGACTGAGGATCCATACCATCGAATGGAGCTTCTTTGATAGTATTAGGAGTTTGGAAGCAATCGCCACCCATCCACTTACCATAGGATTCCATCAAACCAGACGAAAACTCGTCCTTATTTTTTACTGTATTAACTGGATCTGGTTTCTTCATCGTTCAAAAGGGAAGTTCTTCTCGTATTATTTATAGATCTAATATTCTTTATCCACTCGCGTAACATATTTCCATCGTCTGTAATTACAATGGCATAGTTACCACCCACTCTGTGAATGTGTCCTTTGTCTCCTGTACGAGCAGACATAACAGCGTCACCTTCTTTAAACACATGGACATGACGCTGTTGTTGTCGCAGTGCTTCTTCTCTCAGTTTTTTGAAATCTTTCATTTAAAGTTCTTAGGCAAGTTTGCCACGATCTCTTGCATAAGAGCACGGCAATCATTATCATTCAATGCTGTAGGAATACCAGAACGAAATGTTTTAAAATCACCAGCAAATGCTGCGCGTCTCATTTTCGTTCCTGAAATAGCGAAGGTATCACCATCAGCGTCTCTACTTCCAGAAGATTGGATATCAATCTTTCTGAATGAGAAATCTTTTCCGTTGTATTTATGGAGGAATTGCATGGCAGAAACCCTGTCAGATCCTACAAGAAATACCACTTCATTATAACCTGCCATCATAAGATCTTGCAAGATAGCAACAGGATCTCTGGGACCAGAAAAGATCTTTCCCTTATGTTCAGGAAACATCTTATCCATATAATACTTCTTACGATCTGGTGGTAATGGATTACTACCTTTCTTGTCTACAGTCTGTGAAATATAAATGCGATAGTCATGAGAACCTGCTGCTCTTTTTACACCAGCAAAGTTCTCCTTATGTCCTGTAGTTGGTGGTTGAAACCTACCAAATGTAAAATAACAAGTCTTACAATTTAACGCCATTGCTTCTGAAGAGTGAAGTTGTTGTATGCAAACTCCAAGCGATTAACAAACTTGATCATACTGCCATCTTTATGCAGAACATATCCCTCAGGAGTTGTGACCTTATATCCTTTCTCTGTCTGGACATAAGTCCTGAACTCCTCAAGGTGGTCCAGTTTATCTATAACCATTTGCTTGACTGCTTGTAGTTCTTTGTACAGCGCAAGCATTGCTTTAAATTTGTATACATTATCTACAACATAATTTTGACTGTTGTATACCAATGCACACTTCTTCGTTCTATTAGCAACCGTCTTTATCTTTGCAAGTTCTTTGTCCATCTTCTCACCATAGAAGTTGAGCATGTCATACATTGCTTCATCCACATTACCGATGCTACGAGCATTCTTAATCTCACTATTAAAGAACTGCTTTAGATATGATGCAATGTGAAACTTAGCATCACCAGTAGTTCCTGTGTTGGTAACCAACTCATCTAAGAAAGGACCACAAATCTGACACATGCGTTCAATCTTAGAAATGTATGTGTCAAATTTATTCATCTCTTGCTTAGAGAAACCAACACGATGCATTGGCGTGTCATTTTTAACAACCAAAGCATCAACAGATCCATTCACTTCAGCACCAGCAAGTGCTTGCATAGATTGAAAATCATCACCCTTATAGTGTGTATGAAATACTACACCAATCTTTGCTCTACCTGCTGCTTTTCCAATAGGATGATCTACAGGAATACCATAGGTAATAGTGTTTGGTCTAAAGGTATAGAGTCTATCTCCATCAATAGTCTCAGTTTTTAATGTTGAATTAGTAAATAACAAGTCCCCTTGTACTATTCCTGATATTCCTAGGGGAGCAAAATACTTCAAAGAGAATTTTAATTTCTCTGCTAGATCTCCCTCATAATACATGTCAACATCAACATCTGTATAACAAATCTTTGGTGTCTTTGCAAACACAGATTTAGTTCCGACAAAGAACATACCACTGTTAGGATCAGTACCACATATGAGAGATGGAGCTCCATCCCACTTAGTCTGCATGAAACCAGTGCTTTCCTGGTGTCCAAGCATCTTACGAAGTTCTTTCAAGAACGACACTGCTGCCATGCAACCCTCAACTCCATAGTTGAGCATCTCATCTTCCAGGTGTTCTAAGTGTTTGAGTTGCTTAATGTTTGCCATCAGTCGTTAAATACCGTTTCAATACTCTCACCCTTCATCTTATAACCAGACTGTAACTTATCTGGATACACACGATCAGGATCAGCAGAAGTTCCTTTGTCAGAAGTGTTTCTGATATTAAATGACATATCCAAGAGAGGTGTTTTCAAATTGATGTTTACTCTCTTTGCACCACCAGTTTCGCCACCATATGATACGGATACATTACTAGCATTAGCTGCTCTATTTAAAAATGCCTCATCAATTTCTAGGTGTTTTATCTTACCTTTATTCAGATGTACATAATGAAATCCATATCCCAATGATCCTTTTATCAATTCTTTCAATAGACTTTTGTCATATTTTGGAGAAGGATCCAGAACCTTAAATGATCTATTACCTGCTTGATACTCATTAAAGGTTCTACATAACAATTCTTCCTGCAACCCAAAAGTTTTCATTAGAGCTAGACCAGATTGAGTTGTAATCTTTCCTGCTTTTATCTGCTCTACAGGGAACACATCTTTCTTCAATCCAAGATTAGATAAGTTTGTAGTGCCACTCATCTTCAATGAAAGATAATACTTATGCAAAGGTTTTCCCTTACACTTAGATTCTAATGTTAGGTCAGTAACTGTAGCACCAATATTATATCCCGATGACGGAGATGCAGTTCCAATTTGCCAATGTCCACTGACAATCTTCATGGGTCTGGGTTTATTCTCTGCACCTTCTGCGATGACTCTTACAGAAATACAATCCTCAAGGTGATAATGTTTTACTAAACCGTAAATAAAATCTCTGTACTTATTATTTGCCAAGTCATCTGGATTCTCAATCCAATCATTGATGCCCGCTTCTAATTGTTCCTCAAATAAATTACCCCTGTTTCCTGTTCCTCTATTCCCCCTACTGCCATCACCAAAATCAAACTTGAGATTGGTGAGTTTTAATTTTCTTTTTATTTCTGCTTTAGTAAATTCTGTTTGTAATGCTCTAGCAATCTTTACTGCTTTCTTATTAGTAGGATCAAATGCAAGAGGATTGTCCATGCCATATGTATTGACAAGATAATTCCACAACCTTAATGCCTCTGCTCCTGCAAGTTTATCCATGTGTTTCACAGAAGAACCAGCATCAGAAAATGTAGACGGTATAAGATTATATGCCATAAGAAAACCTCCCGTCTAACTATTTAGAGGGAGGTCATATTTATACTTCGTATTTCGCCCAGAGTTTACGGATGTTTTGAGTGATTGGCATACCGCTTGAGTAAGTTTCAAGTAGTTCTCCTTCTTCGTTGACGATAATCAGGACAGGTGTGGCAGTGATGCCATACTTTTTAGCGATAGCAATGTTCTCTTCTGGGATTGGTTGATCACTAAAATCTTCTAGTTCAACTTCTTCAATGAGTTTAGTACGCTCATCATTGAGAGCATTGAAGTATCGCTTTACCAGACCACAAGGACCACAAGAGTCCTTGGTGAATAAAATAAATCTAGTCTTCATTTTTTGGTGCTTGGGATGGGACAAATTCTTCGCGAGACATGTTCTTGATTACAATAAACGCATCCTTGTTATACTTGCGGGTGCCTTTGACAGGTGCCCACTTGGTGCCAGCACCATCAATCTCATAAACAGAGGTGCCACCAATCTGAATCTCTAGAGGATCGGTTGCATCCCAACCAAGATCCTTCATTGTTTCCCAGAGATCTTCTTGTGTAAATTTCATAGGTGATCAGAAAAATGTTTATCAAGGACTTCAAGGCGTTCTTCTTCATGTGCAATGATATCAAGTTGTTCTTGAATTGCACCGAGAACATCGGGGTGTTCACCAATACCTACAGGATTGTGTAGGTACACTTCTACATTAACTTTTGCTTTACTGATATTGCCAATGGCATTATTCTTCAAAGCACTAATAGTTTTTTCGCGAAGATTACAAGACATTAATAGAGTTCCTCTTCTTTTTCGGATTCAATAACTACATCAGAAGTAGGATATGCTACACAGGTTAGTACAAATCCTGCTTCCAATTGGTCGTCGTCAAGGAAAGACTGATCAGATTGATCAACAGTTCCTTCTACAATTTTACCAGCACATGTAGAGCAAGCACCAGCACGACAGGAGTATGGAAGATCAATGCCTGCTTCATCAGCAGCGTCAAGGATATATTGATCGGCAGCACAATCAAAAGTAGTTTCAGTGCCGTCAGGTTGTCGGATAGTAATGTTCATCGGTCGTTAGCTTTACGGTTTTCAGAAAAATAAGAATCAAAAGTTCCAGCAGGATAACGCTTGGACAACTTTTGAATGTTAGTATCTAGCACTTCTTCCATACTGATACCTAGAGACTGTGTTGCTTGGGCAACATACCACATGATATCACCCAACTCAATAATAAGATGTTCTCGATTATCGTCGTTCCAAGGCTTACCTTGGAAAACCATCTTCTTAATGATCTCAAGGAACTCACCACCTTCAGCATTGATCCCAACACCAGCAGTAAGGAGACGCTCAATATTGGCACCCTCACGATCCAACTCGCCAATACGATCAGCGAAATCAACAAAGTTCGTTGAAGGTTCTGAAGTAACCTGCGAAACAAACTCTTCATACTTACTAAAATTAATCATACATTCCACTCAGCAAATTTGGATAAACGGTTTTGTGATTCAGAGAACTGTGCAAGTTGTTCACCTGTGTCCTCTGTGTCGATGCTAATAGCGGATGCATCGTCCGCTACATCATACAGCTTCATTTTGGATCTGTCAATTCCCACCATGAATTTTCGTGAGGTAACGAGGTCTGAGTACCTGTTCTTAAGTTGTTTGACCATGAGGCGACCCTGTTGTTCAAGCTCCTCAGTAGAGATAAGGGCAAACATAAAATCAGCAGTGGCAGGAAGGCCAAAAGACTCAGAAGTATCGGTAAGGTCTGGATCACTATTGCCAAAACCACTACGAGTAGTCTGAGTGGCACTAACAATAGGGACCCCAACTTCCACAGCAAGACCGCGAAGCTCCTCAGCAATCGCTGTAACATAGGTATACGAGTTAACAATTGCACCTTTGTACCTCACACTTGCACAGATATTAAGATAGTCTACGAAAATAATATCAGGTTTGAAATCTTTCTTTAACTTGAGATCACTAAGCAATGCCTTGAAGTGACCAGCATGTGCTGATGCAGTTGGATACTCTTTGATAATAAGTTTACCTTGAGTCTTTTTAGCAATCTCATTTACCTTACTAGTAAAGATAACTTGAGGAAGATCTACGATGTCTTTGACACTTACATTCAGAAGGTTTGCGTCAATTCGCTCAGCAATCTTTTCCTCTGCCATTTCACATGTAATATAGAGTACGTTGTACCCCTGTGTGAGCGCGGCACCAGCGCAATGG
>Ga0213859_10001183_pt1 | contig 11725 bp, 6 predicted proteins | sample PICome_2_FD_160133 | JGI IMG/M metagenome (GOLD analysis project Ga0213859, IMG submission 160133) | Coastal seawater microbial communities near Pivers Island, North Carolina, United States - PICO304 | ecosystem: Environmental > Aquatic > Marine > Coastal | place: USA: North Carolina | collected... | reverse complement strand
TAGTACAAATTAGAATATCTACCATTGAAGTAAATTTGAGGATGCATGGATTTCTCATTCTCATGTAGACCCTCTTTCTTGTTCAGTCTAACAACAACATATTCACGGAATTAAAACTAACAAAAATTTGGATGAAAACTAGTTGATAAAAACCACATTCTAACGATGAAAGAGTCTTAAGCGAATAGATGTGAGATTGACAGAAGACATCGATCATGACAAGTTACAGTAGATGAAGGGAGGCTGAGTAAGATGATAATAATATAATAAAAATGGTAGACCAAGTCATCAAGTAAATCTATATTCGTCACATCACGTATCACATTCAATAATGACATAACTGAGTTCAATTGATGGAAATATTGATACATTGTAGATGAGAGGACCAGAAACTCGTGAGATGTAAAATTAATCTTTTTCTCTTACTATGGTCTTAATACTTAAGAGCCTAGCAACAAATCTACCTTAAACGTCTAGCTTCACGTTCCCATTCGAGTAAACACAAAATATCACCCTCTCTGACTGGTCCCTTAACATTTCTAACAATGGAACGTCCAGCTTGTGGATCACTTCCATCACCCATGAATTCTACGCGAACTTGAGTTACGTTACCAGTGTTTCCGGTACGTCCTAGTACCTTAGTTACTCTTGCGTGCTTTACTGGTTGATCCTATCGAATAAAAAGTATTAAGAAAGTGATAAAAAAGGATCAACAAAAAATGTGATATGAGTTCAACATGTTCCGGAAAGTACATTGATGAATGACAATAGATAATTGCTATTCGTAACAAGCATGAGCAACACTCCCAAAAGGTCCCCCACAATAGACTCTCCATGTGTGTCCAATAATGGTATTAAATCAATGCTATTAATGTAATTGAGCTTTTCTGTCATCATGACAAGAGAAACCACTATCATCACCTTTAGCTTGTTGATGTCATACAAAGACTCAGAACCCAATACAGCGATAATGATATCACATAAGTTAATTTCGTCGCTGCAACACCACCATGGTTCCAGCGCTAGATCCACTTCAATACGTTTATGTTCACATTTGAGTTGTCTATATCATCTATCCTTTGAAAGCCACTATCATCGTTAACGCACCATTTTTGCTACAGTAGTATTGTAATTGTTGTTGTTGTTTGTAGATCAGAGTTGGGTCGAGTGTATTGTTGCTCTCTTCTACGAGAATTGCTTGCAATGGTTTGATATGTGGAGGATCACGCGTACGTCGCGCATTAAATTTCATAGTAAAGAGGTAACCTCTAACCTCTTGATTTTGAAGTACGGCTGAACTTACGTAGAAAATTATACACGTAGTTTTTAGTAGTTGAACGGTACGGGACAGATAAACCACATTTGGTTGGTAGTTTAGTACACTCGTTCAAGAAGTGGTAGTAAAACGAGGGCAAAACCAAGACCAAAAAACTTGCAAGTAATTGAAAAATTGAATAAAACTACTATTACAACATATTACTTTAGGCTAAGATGATCCACTGGCTTTAAGATTACATCAGTAATTCTACATATTCCATGGATATCATGAAACTTTTGACGCCTTTTTAAGAAGACCAGCTAATGCAACTTTTCCTGATTCATTTGGGATTACACTCTCATTATCATCCAATACACTTTTTGTAGAAACGCTGATGTTGCTATGCATAGATATAGAACTTTCTTCAAAACTAGACTTTTTGACTCCTAAAGATTTCTTGGTTGTCGAGCTTGATACTGCCTGGAGAAGATTCTGTAATGCAGCTTTCCCCGATCCAGATGGAACAATACTGTAACTATCAGATGTTTTATTACTTTCCACTGACATATCATCATCAATCAAAATTTTCTTTCTTTTTGATACCTTCTTTTTCTTATTTGATATCATAGGTTCAATAGATGCTTCTCTTGAGCGCTTGACTTCACCTTTTTTACTTTTTCTCTTATCTTCACTTTCCGATTCACCCATTGCTTTTCGAAGCAGTAATTTCAATGCTTTATTCCCTGATCCTGGTATATAGCTTGTATCGATTGTTTCAACTGAATCAGAATCAATATCAGCGTCAATTTGAGCATGATCTTCATTGTTATTTTCAACAATATCGTCAAGAAGAGCACTTTCAAAGTCAAAAGTTATTATTTCATTCGAGTTTGTTGGTTGTTCCAAAATCGTTTGACTTTCCGAAAGAATCATACTTTTTAAAGCTCGATCAATACCCCTTTTTAATCTATTACTAAATGACGCTGGATAAGTGAAAGTAATCGCAGGTCTTGTTGATGATTGATGAGCTGTATTTGATTGATTTTTACTTGAATATTCACTTGTTCTTTCAGATGCTAGATGTTTATTGTTAATAGTAAGATAAACAGTACTTTGTTGTGCTGCATCTTCATCAACTGAAATATCATTATAGACTCCATCATTACCATCATATAGATTTTGCGCTGAAGAAAGGTTTTCAATCTTTTTATGTAAACCAATCTTTTGGCGTCTTTGTCGTTCCTTCATTATTGGCTCAATGCACTTTTGAATGGCATAAATTTGGTTTTTATTTTGCGATATAACTGTAGTTTCGTTACTCTTCTGTCGTAAATTCATTGAAATTTGCCCCAATATATCATGATATTGATCATAGCTCTTTTCAATATCATGAAGCTGTAAATGCTCTCCTATAGAATTCATGTCTTGCTCCACTTTATTGGTCAAATGATCTCTTACGTCTTCATTGTCATTATTAATAGAAATAAAGTTATCATCACTCTTCATCGTTTCACCTAATATTATTTCTCTGACATAGTCATCCCTACCACAAAATGCTTCTACTCCAACAGGTCCATCATATTCGCAATATTGAAAACATTGATCTGTAATCAATTTGTCGATAAGAGCAATACAGTCTTTTGATGCACCACATCTACAAGTAAAGTTCTTTACCTTTTCTGTCATCTGTCCACTACTTTCTTCTGATTCAGTATTCTTATAATGATCACTACTTAATACATCACATCGTTCTTGTTGACATTTCTCTATTTCAAGTAATGACCTTGTACGAACTTTTAATAGTAACAACATTGATTGATAAGATATACGTATTGGTGCATGATATGATCTTCGATAACATCTTGCATCAGTTTCAAACATTGGTAATATTGTTAATTTTTCCATTTCATATGGTGTCAGAGTAAGTTTGTCAAGATTTTTCGTAGTAGTTTTCTTACGAATGGTAGATGATGATGAAGAAGAAGAAGTATATCCTTCTCGTGGAATATGAGGAGCTGGATTCGTTTTATATAATGTATACAATGCAAATACTGCAAATATTTCATTTTCATGATGATTGCTGCTGCTTCCACTATTATCAATTATTATCCTCTTTTCATCCTTTAATAATAAGGATAAGGCAGCACTATAAATCATTTGAACATAATGTTCATTATCAATTCTTGAAGATGGTGGTGCTGCTCTAGTAAAGATGATACCAAATTTTGCTTCTTTATATACATTTTTGAATATTTGATATGTGTAACCATTTAATTGATGATTATGAACAGTTTCATCAGTAGAATTATTACGTCGTAGAATTTCTTCGTGATGCTTCATAACATCGAAATAACGCTGTCGTAATGAAAGTAAGTCAGCTCGGATAGCTCTTTCAACAGGACCCCCACCTAGCATTTGTTTAGTTTTATAGTCATTTCCAACAGCACCAAATTCTTGTTTCTTCTCTTTAGTCATGGAACTACCATAGACAGGAAGTTTGGGTTTATACCTCATCATATTGTAAATTAAATTATTTTTTCAAATCTTTTGTAGTCTTCTTTACTTGACCTATATTGTGACTAATTGATCGTTTTCATTTTCTATGATAGGATACAACATGTTCATGCATTAGAGATGTACAATTAGGATAATAATATTATTGGTGTAATACAAAATAACATCTTTTTGTCATCAATACTTTCACGAAATCTTTGATTTGGGTAGAGAGGTAATAGATATTCAGTGTTGTATTATGAGTCCATGAATTCCGAAATTATTCCAACTAAACTTACTATGAGTCCATCTCAATTCCGACTAAATTTCAAGTGGAATCTGTGAAAATATAGCCGATTCCGATATTATTCCGCTCTGAATCCTACATACTTAATCTACATACATCCCAAGCATCTGCCACAACAACACAAAACAAAAAACAAAACCTCCTCTTTTCTGCCACAACAACAAACAACCAAACAACGAACAACAACAAAACTTTAGACCTACTTATCATTATTGATTGTATTATTAACAATAAAACCATAATGAAAGAAATAATATTCAAAACGAGTCATTCTGTATCATGGAGAGAGCTCCGAAAATTAACCCAAAAGAAAAGTGACGATAGTCCAAATGGTGGCGGTGATGAACATCATCACACAAAATGTAATCAAGAAGTGTCATTAACTGCAGTGCTACTATACGGATCTTGGAGCTCAGCTTTGAAATCAAATAAAAATAATAATGGAAATCATAATGAAGAATTAACTATGCAAAGGCATAGAAATAATATATCGACTTGGATTTCTAATTCTGTACGTGACATTAACTCGACTTCAATCAATAATATTAGTTTATCATCAGGTCATCACGAAGTGTTATCTATCAAGGTTGATCAAGATGATGAAACTATGGATATTTGCATTTCAGATTTTTGTTCTTTGAATGTTAATAATAATAATAATAATAGTAGTAGTAATAATAATCAGAGCAAAAAGCCTATGACTATGATGGCTAATGATGAAGATGATGATATATTCATGATAAATGCTCCAGCTGACTTGCCTGCTCTTATACTCATGGCAAAGACTGAAAGAATTAAAGGAGATTTAGTTCATGTCAACATTGATCATGATCTATTATCACAATGTCTAGTCAATCATGAGCATCAAAATTCTTCATCTTCCTTTGATACATTATTTAAGGAAATTCAAACTAGTGTATCATTATCCATTCAGTTATTACAGCAAGCTTTAGCCAAGGAAGAAGAAAAAATAACAATATCACCATGTTGTCAGAGACAATCTATATTGCAGAATAGAAAACAAATTCGTATCTTTGTTGCAGGTGACAAATCTCAAGTTGGAAAATCATCGGTATGCTTAGGTTTGATCGGTACACTTCTCACAAAGTACAATTATAAACCCTCACAATTAGCATATATCAAACCAGCTACACAATGTGAAGAATCACAACTGATCGCAAAATATTGTGAGAAGAATAATATTGCTCATGAACCGATTGGTCCAATTGTGTATTACAAAGGTTTTACAAGAGCGTTTTTGAATGGAGAAACGGATGATACAAAGACGTTATTGGAAAGAGTAAAGCAATCAGTTGACACAATTGCATTGGATAAAGATGTGGTGATTATTGATGGTGTAGGATATCCTGCAGTTGGATCAATCTGTGGTACTGATAATGTTAGCGTGGCATTAGCTTGTGGATATACATCGACTACCAGTAATTTAAAGTCATCTACACCACCTGCTGTATTGATTGTTGGAAAGAGAGGAGTAGGCGATGCAATCGATTCGTACAATTTGAATGCAACGTACTTCCGAGCTAAAAATGTACAAGTCATTGGAGCAATATTTAATCGATTACCAACAGATCCATCTAACTTCTATTCTTTGGACAATTGTAAAATGGCTATATCAAAGTATTTTGAGAACAAACAAAATAATCAAGAAGAAGTATTTGGTTTTGTTCCAGAAATGGAAGAACTATCATCTAGTTCATTAGAAAGTGCTGATAAATTCATTGAATTGTTTTCCGCTCATGTCGATTTGTCTAGAATACTAGGGCGAGCAATGACATTGAGAGAAAATGGTTTTAATCATGCAATGAATGGCATCGACCAAAAGAATAGAAAACATGGTTTCAAAGACATTATGGATGATGACCATAAAGGTCATATTCATAAGAAAATCAAGCTATCATCACCCAAAAGACTTTCAAGGCAAGAGATCGAAGAAGCAGCTAGAGCTCAGGGTGCTGCTGGGGGATGAGGCACAAAGAAATAGGATTCATAGAGCAAGCAATGAATCATTCTGTAAAACTACAAATCACATCTTTTCACATAGCTCTTACATACGTGAAAATAATTTACGACAAGCTAGAATGACATTCAATTTGAAAACTGAAGTAAGAGGTAGATTACCATCAATTACATGCAGGATGAATTGAATTGAGAAGAAGTGGATCAAGATGAAGAATTAAAAGTATGTATTGTAAAGATAAATAAATGTATTATTATTACACTACTTGAAACAAGTTATTTGGCCTGATCTCACTAAATTTGTTGCAGACACAAGTGTTATGTACGAGTACTGATGGACACCAGACTCTATTCTTGCCTTCCGTTTGAATCTTCATCGTGACAACTATGCAATACCACTAAGTGCTGAAAACGATGGTACAACATCTAAATTTTGAAGAAACAAGAATGAATATATAGGTTAAGATTATACGTGAGAAGAATATTGTAAAGTGATAGAAGCATTAGTAAGATTCATGCAACTTTTTCAATATAATCAAAGGCTTCATGTATAATGGGTTTGGTGATATTAGTCTCTTTTGGAGACCATAGTCCTCAGCGCGTGTAGTTGATTTGCACAGACGAAGGCAACGAGCCATATATTCAAACACTTCCTTTCAGAAACGTAAGATTATAAAGCTCAACACATTTCTGTGCTGCCTTGTCAGTCGGATGAGCAACGTTAATCATCAGCCTGTATTGATATAGCTATTTAAATCTAGATCTGATCTATCCATTCTAAATTATAACACTTACCATTACACACAGTCAGGAAGAGAGTACGAAATGAGCCACTATCGCAACTTCTTTAGTGAAATATCTTTTGATGTTGAGAATGACAAAATAAGTTGAATGAGTAAGTTGATCTAAAGCTCTAAATAAAATCACCAAGACAACAAAATTTTTGCCCTTTTTATTATCAGGATCATGTGGAATGTCATTCCAGGACGAAAATACCAAGGAATAAAGAAGTATTACATCTAACTATATTGACAATTCCTTTGATGTAGCAAAGAAATTTTGACCGATTCAAGCACTGACACTAAATATACTACAACTCTTTCGAGGAGTACCGCGTTGGATCGGAGATACGATTTGCATTGAGTCAATCAGACAGTAAATACATAATTAATAAGGAGACGTACTCGTATTCATAATACTATTATCTTTTATGTTACTTCTTCATTATTACGGTATTTTGTCTTGATGATCCATCTTCTTTTTCTCAAAAAATGAGTGGTGGTTTTTGCCTCACGATGAATACAAAGCACGTGCAAAGTAGTCAACACGATAACAACCAAAGTTTAGAGAGGAAACTTGCAAGCTTTGCTTCATAAATACAATTGACTGAGCTATGAAGTACCCAGAACAAAATCAATAAATACCCCATCCATGAGAATATGGATATTTAGTCAAGGTATTATGTTCCTCTGGTGATGCTGAAACAGTTTTACATCGAGTTTTTGCTATTTTTTGTGATTTACGAATAACTTTTGCTGGGTCTGAGTGATCATGGTTCTCATGAAAGAGAGTATCGACTTCATCACGAACCGCATCCACAGCTGCATGAATGACTGCCTTTTCGACCTTGTCAATTGATTGAAATAAAGAACTTGATGTCTTCCAAACTTTATCACTGGCTTCTTCCACCATTCTTGACTGTTCGACGATTTGCTTCCTATTAGGTTTTGGTGTAAGATAACACAGATAAACACAAAGAAAGTTAATAGAAAACAACTCAGAACCACTTAATGTAAGAAATGATGCTTGTTCAATGCTCAACTAACCGATTTTGTTCTCCTGGGATGAGTAACGAATGTGGTCTAGATGCAATGCAACCACAAAGAAAAGATGAAGTTACTATGAAATAATCAACTGTAGTTCTCATTGTTTTGATTTTCAAATAAGTATTGAAGGTTTGTGAGAAACGTTGCTGATCTTAATAGTATAATCGACCGTTCCAACGAATGTACGAGCAAAGTTGTTGTTTGATTTTGTGATGTTGATGTTTCACGATCAGAACCCGAACAAAAAAACACTTAGAAAAACAGGTGTCAAGAGTCAAAAACTGGTGTCAAACGATTATGATGGGGTATGGGGTATTTTTTCGTTGTACAATATCATCTATTATATATATCTGTGACATAAATAATAAGACATATGACATATGTGATAAAACACAAGATAATAAAACCAGTGATCCATACTAACACAGGAACGACGAAAAACAACAAATGAATTTGCGAATGCTTGGATAGTTAAGTAAGGGTTTTTGGTTTGACAATACCAATATACAATATGCATTATTTTAGTCCTAGCACAACGACTATGCTTCAGTAACTCCAAGACAGCTTTAGAAACCCGTTGATTGATCAAGACCCCAACCAAATCTATTCCTGTCGCAGTTTTGGCTATTACAAACAGATTGTTGTTTCCTACTTCTATTATAGTTTGTTTTCCTGGAGACAGTTCTGGTGTCTGTATGATCATTATCGTGGAATAGATTGTCAACCTCATCACGTACTGCATGTATGACTGCCTTCTCTGCAGCTTCTACGGCATGTAATAGACTCTCTTTGACATGAAGATCGTTCTTGTGGTCACCACATTCACTTGCTTTCATGGCTTTTTCTCTAGTGCTTGGTCTAATAATAGTAAACAGAAGAAAAATGTTGGATTAGCTACTAAATTATCTTCAATTGAATAAGTTTAAAATATTATGATATCAACATTATCGACTAGAATTCAATATCTTCTTACCTGCTGATACCAAAAGTGCAACGCTCGAAGTCACCGTAAGACATGACGAAATCTCCGAATGTCTTATCCATTCCTGCAACAACTAAAGTTGCCATTGATAAGCAAGTGTAAATTAATGTAATTGGATATTTCATGATTGGTTACGTGGACGTAAATGAAGTGATTGCTCGTTATTGTTTTATTCTAAGAGTTTAGTTTTATGATAATGTTCCAGTATCATTATTATTTTATTGTTTTCTTCACCGATTTTGTGAGTTTGATTGACATTTTCTTTGTTACACACATTTGTTTGGATCGATCTTCAAGTTCAAAGTTGCGCGAACACAACAAAGTACCACGAGTGCACGTACATAGACAGTATTTTGTGCGAAGATGTGCCTACGAAGCTCACTCCACGCCAAATTCCACGATCAGAATGTTGACGAAAAGAGAAACCCCAACTCAACATAACAACATAAATAAACCAAAAAATAAAACAACTATCAACTATTATTGTAGTCGTAGGCACGAAGTGTTGTTACTACTATTGCATCTTAAGTATTATTTTTTTAATCTAATGCAACCTTTTCTTCCGTCTTCTATCAACATTGGATCCCCATTCAGCAGGTAAGTCGCTAGCTTTCACATCTCGTAGGTTGGATTTTTTTACAGGGCCAATAATTTCTCGAACTTCTTGACTTTCCAAGGCCCAAACTAATCTCGAAAGCACTTGGTCGTTCACTTTACCCTCCTTAGCGCATTCGAGAAATGTTTCTTTTGCAATAGATGATCTCATTACAGATGCTGGTAGTAGATGTTTGATAGCTTTGAGAAAAAATGCATAAGTAAAGCTGTCAGTTTCGATATCTTTACTTCTTCTCAACGTTTGAAATGCACCAAGTGCAACTTTGAATGCTTCCATTCTTTTTTCATCAGAGTTATTTACAGTAGCAGCTACATGAATCAAATAATTCCATGTAAATGCGTTAGGTCTTACACCCAATGACTCCATACGATTTGGAATATGTTTGGCAATGATGTGCTTGTCATCCATATTAGAGTTTAGGAGCGACAACAAGATACAAGAATACGTTTGAGCACTAGGTTTTATGTCAAGATCCCCGTCTTTGTACTTTTTCTCCATTTTATCTAAGAGCGACAATGCTTTTGAAGCACCTGTAGGGGATCTGCTACGTGCAATTGCATCAATTACATTTGTATATGTTATTTTGTCTGGCTTCAATTGTCTACACCCACGCTCATACAAAGATTCCATGAGCTCCAACAAACCAATTGAATGTTTCATAGCAATATTTTTGCTTGGGTCACTTTTTGCCCATTTATCAATAACCGATGAAAATATCATTTGATTGGGAGCCAGATCTATGTCTCCATCAACATATTTCTCAACCATTTTCCGAAGAAGCATTTCTGCATTTTGAGGAGATATAATTCCTAAGTCACTTCTCAACCAACCTGTTATCATTGTATTGTAAGTGTATGAATCAGGTTTAACATCCAAAAACTGATCACCAATCTCATTGTATCTTTCTTCCATTCGCTCCATCAATTTTTCAGCATTGAAAATTGCAGCATCTTCTTTACAATTAATCCATGCCTTGATTGCTGAGTTAAACGACACAGAATCTGGTCTCAAATGGTTGTACTCTGGCCTATCTTCATCAAAATATAATTTTTCCATCAAATTTAAGACTTTTTCTGCCTTATCAGCATTCCCTACTGCACTTGATGCGCAATTAGCCCATGCTGAAATAACACCATTGAAGGCGTAAACCCCAGGTTTATTATTACCCCAATTTCCGGATTCATATATTTGTAGCATCTTATAAAGAAGCTGATTAGCTCTTTGAGCTGATCCAAGCTCCTTGCTTTTACTCAACGCTAAAATGGTTTGAGTATAACAATTAGCAGTTGGATAAAGAGGTATATTCGGATGAATGGTTGGTTCGTAATCATCATAAGATGGTGGACACATTTTCGTTGATGAAGATTTATTCAAATAATCAGATTCTTCATTATCATCGTCGTCATACATGAATGAATCATTGTCATATGCATAATTATTTATTTCCTGTATATCTTCTTCACAAAGACTTTCAATCATTGTCATGAGCTTGTAAACTTTCCTTGGTGATTTTTTAGCTAAGCACTTGGACCAAGCAGTTAAAATATCGCTATATGCCCAATGAAGAAACTTCCTCAAAAGTCGTTTCTGATGACTATATTCTCCTTTTTTGGTTTCAATACTATTGTAAATTGTTTCTAAGTGAGGAAGCCACTCACTAGCCCTAGTAGCATATTGATGAAGATTAATATCATTATTATTATTAATATTGTCATTATTATGAAATTGTTCATAATGTTGTTGTCCCCTTGAATCATATTGTTGTTTTGATAATGCCCAAATTAAGTACGAATATGTTTGAGCATTAGGTTCAATTTTATCATTAGGTCCATCTGATTGTTTAGAAAGAGATAACATATATTTAACAAGTTGTTCTGCCTTTTCTGCATATGATCCTTTTTGTTTTGTTGGATGAAAGAGGAAGGGATATTTATCATTATCATTATGATTACGATTATCATTATCCTCTTGGTATTGCAAAGCAATATTTTGAGGAAATGCACAACGTGCATATGTCAATAAAGCTAAATTACAAACATCCGTATTGAGTTGTAAACTAGTAATGTCATTCCCTGCTTCAATTTCATTAATTTGTAGTTGATATAATTGTTCCAAAATAAATTCAACTCGATCAGCTGCACATATAGGAACTCTATCCTCATTTTTGTCAATATGACTATTCCTATTTTCATTTTCATTAGTATTATTATCATCATCATTATTATTATTATTATTACTATTTTCATTATTATTTACATCCATACCA
>Ga0213859_10001182_pt1 | contig 11734 bp, 7 predicted proteins | sample PICome_2_FD_160133 | JGI IMG/M metagenome (GOLD analysis project Ga0213859, IMG submission 160133) | Coastal seawater microbial communities near Pivers Island, North Carolina, United States - PICO304 | ecosystem: Environmental > Aquatic > Marine > Coastal | place: USA: North Carolina | collected... | reverse complement strand
AAGGTCGTTCTGATTGATGATGTGATGACAACCGGCGCGACTGTCTCCTCAGCAGCGCACGCATGCCATCTCGCGGGAGCACGGTCGGTTTACATATGGTGTCTTGCCAGAACGCCGGCACCACCCAGTGCGGGGTAACATAGGCGTTTTCACCACAAGGGTGATCCATGACCCACCCCTATGACGGACTGACGCCAGATTGCGTGATCAGCTGTGTTGAGGCGATTGGTCTGAGGAGCGATCTGCGCCTGCTCGCACTGAACAGCTACGAGAACCGCGTGTACCAGGTCGGCATTGAGGATGCCGAGCCGGTGATCGTGAAGTTTTATCGCCCGGGGCGCTGGACCCGGGAGCAGATTCAGGAAGAGCACACGTTTGCACAAGAGCTCGTTGATAACGGGCTATCTGTGGTCGCGCCCATGCAAATTGGCGGGCATACCTTGAACGAGGCGGAAGGGTTTTTGGTCGCTGCATTTCCCCGACGAGGTGGCCACGCCCCCGAGCTCGATAATTTCGATCATCTTCTTGGACTTGGTAGAACACTCGGACGCCTGCACGGCGTCGGTCAAGCAGCTGCCTTCCAGACACGCATCGATTACTCCCTTGAACGCTGGTTAATCGATCCACTGGATTACCTCGGACGTCACTGGGTGCCGTCAGATCTCCACGCCGCCTGGGACAGCCTGGGCCGCGACCTCATCGATCGGGCGACACAGCTCATGGCCGATTACAGCCCAGCCGAGGGCATTCGACTCCATGGCGATTGCCACGTGGGCAATATTCTGTGGCGCGATAACACCCCGCATTTTGTCGACCTCGACGACTGCGTCACGGGGCCGGCCATTCAGGATTTGTGGATGTTCCTATCCGGTGAACGCAGCCAGCGAGAGCTCCAATTAGCGGAGCTCATTGCGGGCTACGAGGAATTCAACGATTTCGACACCAGAGAAATCAAATGGATCGAAGCGCTGCGCACCGCGCGAATGGTCTACTACAGCGCCTGGCTCGCACGGCGCTGGGATGACCCAGCTTTCCCAGCCGCGTTCCCTTGGTTTGGGCAGGACCGCTACTGGGCTGACCAAATTCTCGCACTCAGGGAACAGCTGGCACTCTTGGAAGAGGAGCCACTGCGGCTCTTGTGATGGCGACGTTCATGAGCGTCGCCACAACGCGAGGGCGAGCTCAACCACCGCGACGCGCGCCAGGGTAGACAAGCGTCCATAGCCAAAACCAAAAACGGTTTTTGCCCAGCACGTAGCGATCGAGATCCCTAAACTGCTGCGCGGTTTGATCAGGGTCGGCATACAGGTCGGCTCGCGTGTAGCGCGGTAAGGTCGCGTCCAGCGTTTTCACCACACGCGCAGGGTTACCTGCCACCACCACATTGTCAGGCACGTCTTTCGTGACCACCGAGCGCGCCGCCACGACGCTGTTATTACCAATGGTGACGCCCTTCAGCACCGTCGCGTGATCGCCGACCCAAACGTTATCGCCAAGGACAACCGGGGTCGGCTCATCGGCCCGATCGACCCGGTTATACAAGCCGTGCCAATCCGAGTCCGTGATGTAGGCGCCGTTGGCGAGCATGCAACCGTCACCCAATACAATCTCATCGCTCGCGCTGATGCGAGAACCCGGGCTCATCAAACAGGCATCACCGAGCGTAATACGGCCCTGCCCTGGGCCGCGACCCCAGACGCCAATCTGGACACGCTGGCTGGCAGTGTTAATCGCGGTAAAGGAGTGGCCGATGCTGATGTTCGGGCCAGATATATCGACATACCAGGGCGCCATGATGGTGGCGTGAGCGCCCAAGTGCGCACACCGAGGCCTCACGAACCAATCGATCCACGCCGCGCGGAATCTCAGATAGGCTTGTTTTACCCAGAAAGGGCGAAGATCTTCACGCATTGCGCTAGCTTGGATCAGTCGGGCAGCAGATGCGCGTTATGATGGCAAGGTGACTGCTACTCCGCAAACACCTCCGGCGGCCGCTCATGAGGCAGTGCTGCAAACCGATCAAGTCGCACCCCACGCGGACCTGACGGATATTGTGCGGCGCCATCAGCAAAACCCATGGAGAAAGCCTTGCCCGACGCATACCAGGGAAGCGTTCGAGCAATTTCTGCAGACCTATCGCCGAGACCCGCGACCCATCGTGCTCGACTCTTTTTGCGGCACCGGCATGAGTACGGCCATTTTGGCGGCACAATTTCCCGAGGCCTGGGTGGTTGGCATCGATCAATCGGCGCACAGACTGGCAAAACATCAGCCAACGGAGCAACGCAATTACCACCTGTTGCGCGCAGAAGCCGAGCCCTTTTGGTGTTGCCTCGCTGAAGCAGGCATCAGGCTACACAGCCACTGGTTGCTCTACCCCAACCCCTGGCCGAAGGCGTCGCAATTCAAGAAGCGCCTTCATGGCCATGGTGCTTTCCCGATGTTGGCCCAACTGGGTGGGGCGCTGGAGATACGGACGAATTGGCACCTGTTCGCAGAGGAATTTGCGCTGGCAGCCGAATTGATTGGACTGAAAGGCGGTGTCGATGTGGTCAGTCCCGCCGCGCCAATGACCCTGTTTGAGCGTAAATATCAGGAGCGAGGCCAGACGCTGTGGCGGTTCAGTGGGGAATTCTCCAACTAGCTAAGCAGGAGTGACTGGGCTACCCTTCGCCTCCCTGCCATTGAACCCCCCGGGGTGACGGAGCGGCACCCTATGACAGCCACTCAAAGTGACGGCGTCAGACAGATGCAAAACGGTGACCCCATTTGGGAGCGAATCCGTAACGAGACCCGCGAGGCGGCTGCGGCTGAGCCCATTTTGGCGAGCTTTCTGCACGCGACCATACTCAACCATGACGAGCTCGAGTGCGCGCTGAGTTTTCACTTGGCGAATCTACTCGACAGCCCGACAGCACCGGCGATGATGCTTCGAGAGGTCATTCTGGAGGCGCTGCGAGATGATGGCGGTATCCGGTGTGCAATTCGAGATGATCTGAACGCGATCCTGGACCGAGACTCGGCCTGCCACGAACTTTATATTCCCTTCCTGTACTTCAAGGGATTCCAAGCGCTGCAAATCCACCGCATCGGTCACTGGCTGTGGGAACACAACCGACAACCACTGGCGCATTTTTTACAAAGCCAGATGTCTCGACACTTTGGTATTGATATTCATCCCGCTGCACGATTTGGACACGGCATCATGCTCGATCACGCAACCGGTCTGGTGGTGGGAGAGACGGCTATTGTCGGTAACCGTGTGTCGATCCTGCAATCGGTCACGCTGGGCGGAACAGGGAAAGAAGATGGCGACCGTCATCCTAAAATCGCAGACGGCGTTCTGATTAGTGCCGGCGCTAAAATTTTGGGCAATATTCTTGTCGGGGAAGGCGCTAAAGTCGGCGCAGGGTCAGTGGTACTTCAAAACGTGCCCGCGCACACCACCGTCGCTGGGGTGCCTGCCAAAGTTGTTGGCAAACCGACCTCACAATCCCCCGCGCTCGATATGGACCACGCGATTCCAGAGTCTCAGTGGTAAGCGGGCGATAGCTCCACGACTGCATCGACCATAGCGGCAACGTGCTCGGGGTTGATTCCCGGGGTAATGCCATGGCCGAGATTGAAGACATGGCCACTGCCCTCACCGAATGAACTGAGAACCTGACCAACCTCCGCGCGAATACGCTCGGGCGAGGCATTCAGTAGCGTCGGGTCCATATTGCCCTGCAGGCAGACCTTGTCACCGACTCGAGCTCGCGCCTCACCGATGTCGGTGGTCCAATCGAGGCCCACGGCATCAGCCCCACACTCGGCGATGGCCTCTAACCACTGACCACCACCCTTGGTAAAGACAATCACGGGCACGCGCCTGCCATCCGATTCTCTTGGCAACTGCTCGATAATCTCAGTCATGTAGCGCAGAGAAAACTCACGATACGCAGCGTGACTCAAGGAGCCGCCCCAGGTATCGAAAATCTGCACGGCTTGAGCGCCGTGACGGATTTGCTCAGTGAGGTAGACGGCTACCGACTGCGCCAGTTTGGACAGCAGTTGGTGCATCACCTCTGGCTCGTTGAAGGCGAGTGATTTCACCTTGGCGAAATCCTTACTGGAACCACCTTCGACCATATAGGTCGCCAGGGTCCAGGGGCTGCCCGCAAAGCCAATGAGTGGCACGCTGCCTTTGAGTTCTTTACGAATCAGGGCGACAGCATCCATCACGTAACCCAGCTCATTGGCAGCACGATCCGGATCCAGTGCGGCAATCTCGGCAGCTGAAGAAACCGGACGCTCGAACCGCGGCCCCTCGCCCTCCGTGAAATAGAGTCCCAGGCCGAGCGCATCGGGCACGGTGAGGATGTCCGAAAACAGGATGGCGGCGTCCATTGCGTATCGGCGTAGCGGCTGCAACGTGACCTCACAGGCCAGCTCAGGATTGGTACATAGCCCCATAAAGCTACCGGCCTCCGCACGGGTTGCCCGGTACTCGGGGAGGTAGCGCCCTGCTTGGCGCATCATCCAAAGGGGGGTGCGGTCCACGGGCTCGCGCATCAGGGCACGAAGGAACCGGTCATTTTCCAAGCTGACCATGCTATCGACTCTCATTTATTGCGACGTCGTCGCTTTATGTTTGTTTTAACTTCTTACCACGCGAGCCTTTCTGGAATCGCGTTGACCTCTCTTGTGCGCTAACAACCAACACCTCCCCCGGTGTTTTGTATGCCTGCACACGCAGTCTACCTCTGGCTAAGGGGTCAGTTCGACCCCATCTATTCAGACGCCCAGGTAATCGAGAATGCCCTCGGCCGCCTGTCGCCCTTCCCAAATCGCCGTGACTACCAGCTCCGCGCCACGCACCATGTCGCCGCCGGCAAAGACTTTGGGGTTGGCAGTCTGGAACTTGAACGTTTGATGCTCAGGCGCGATCACGGCATCCCAATCATTGCAGGTCACTCCCACTTCGGAGAACCAATCGGCCGGGCTGGGCTGAAAACCAAAAGCCATGATGATGGCATCGGCTTCGATCACCACTTCGCTTCCGGGCACGGGCTCAGGCCGGCGGCGCCCATCAGGACCGGGCTCACCCAATTGGGTCTCAACCACTTTCACGCCAATGGCCTCACCAAAATAGTCCATCACCTCAATCGGCTGCCGGTTAAAGAGAAACTGCACGCCCTCTTCTTTCGCATTCGCGACCTCTCGCCGCGAGCCGGGCATGTTCTCCTCGTCGCGACGATAGACGCAGTAAACGCGATCGGCCTGCTGCCGCACGGCGGTGCGCACGCAGTCCATGGCGGTATCACCACCACCCAGCACCACAACCGTCTTTTCTTTCAGGTCAATGAACTCCTCCGGGTCGCGGGGGTAGTCCATCTTCTCATTGACATTAGCAATCAGGTAATCCAGCGCCTTATAAACGCCAGGCTTGTCCTCACCGGGGAAGCCCCCTTCCATGGCCTTATAAGTACCCATGCCGAGGAATACTGCATCATAATCAGCGAGGAGTTCTTCAATGGTGATGTCACGGCCAATCTCGGTATTCAGCCGGAACTCAATGCCCATGCCCTCGAAGACTTCCCGGCGACGTTCCATCACCTGCTTCTCGAGCTTGAATTGCGGGATGCCAAAGGTCAGCAAACCGCCAATCTCCGGGTAGCGATCAAACACCACCGGCTTGACGCCGTTACGCGTCAGAATGTCGGCGCATCCTAGTCCGGCAGGCCCGGCACCGATGATGGCGACTTTCTTGCCGGTGGGCACGACATCGGACAAATCAGGGCGCCAGCCCATCGCCAAGGCCGTATCGGTAATGTATTTCTCCGAGTTACCGATCGTCACCGCGCCAAAGCCGTCATTCAGCGTGCATGCACCTTCACACAGACGATCCTGTGGGCAAACCCGCCCGCAAACCTCGGGTAGTGTATTGGTCTGATGGCTGAGCTCTGCGGCCTCAAAAAGATTGCCTTCGGCTAAAAGCTTCAACCAGTTAGGGATGAAGTTGTGGACCGGGCACTTCCATTCACAGTAGGGATTCCCGCATTCGAGGCAGCGGTGAGATTGCTCCGCTGCCTGCGTCTGTGTAAAGGGATCATAGATCTCTACAAAGGCTTCCGTGCGGGTGTCCATGTCCTTCTTGTCAGGATCCTTTCGATCGACGTCAAGGAATTGGAATGGATTAGCCAAACGTGCAGTCATGGTTGGTGCTGCCTCAGTCGGTATCGCGCAAGCGCGATAGCAGTTGATTAATGTCAGCCGCCTTGGGTTTCACCAGCCAGAATTTGCCGACGTAATCCTCGAAGTTGGCGAGCAGATGAGCACCCCAGGCAGAGCCCGTCTCATCGACAAACTCCTGAATGTTGTCACGCAGGAAATGCCGGTGCGCCTCCATGGATTCAGCGGCCACCCGGTGGATCTCGACCAGCTCACTGTTGTATCGATCGATGAACGCACGGTCCTCGTCCAGCACGAAAGCCAGACCACCCGTCATGCCGGCGCCAAAGTTGACACCCGTGGCGCCCAGCACGGTGACCAGACCGCCGGTCATATATTCGCAGCAGTGATCACCCGCACCTTCAATCACCGCGTGGGCGCCGGAGTTGCGAACAGCGAATCGCTCTCCGGCGACGCCTGCGGCAAATAACCGCCCACCTGTCGCCCCATACAAACAGGTGTTCCCGATAATGCTCGTTTCGCGGCTCTCGAAGCGACTGCCCTGAGGTGGCGAGATCACCAATTTGCCACCGGCCATGCCTTTGCCCACGTAGTCGTTGCAATCGCCCTCAAGGTACATGTGCAAACCTCCAGCGTTCCATACGCCGAAGCTCTGTCCCGCCGTACCCGAGAGTTGCAAGGTAATGGGGCTTTCTTCCATGCCCGTATTGCCGTGCCGTTTCGCAATCTCACCGGACAAGCGTGCACCGATTGAACGGTCACAATTGGTCAATGCATAAGAGAAAGTGCCACCGCTGGCGGCCTCAATGGCGGGCAAAATCTCGGCAACCATTTGATTCGCCTTGTCCGCGGTATCAAAAGGATCATTGCTCGCGACCTGGCAGAACTGGGGCTGGTCTGACGCCTGTTCATCAACCCACAAAATGGGAGTCAGATCCAGGCTTTGCTGCTTGGCCGTCTCGCCGGGCAGGCATTCGAGTAGATCGACGCGCCCAATCAGCTCTTCCAGAGAACGCACGCCCAGCTTGGCGAGCCACTCCCGTGTCTCGGTCGCCACGAAGGTAAAGAAATTAACGACGCGCTCCACGTCACCAACGAAGTGGGTTTCTCTTAGCTGTGCATTCTGTGTGGCGACACCGGTCGCGCAATTATTCAGGTGGCAAATACGAAGATACTTGCACCCCATCGCTACCATCGGCGCTGTGCCGAAACCAAAGCTCTCCGCACCCAAAATAGCCGCTTTGACCACGTCGAGCCCGGTCTTCATACCGCCATCAGCCTGCAAGCGCACCTTGCCGCGAAGCCGGTTGCCGCGAAGCGTCTGGTGCACTTCGGCAATACCGAGCTCCCAGGGCGACCCTGCGTAACGGATAGAGGTGAGCGGACTCGCAGCCGTGCCGCCGTCGTAACCTGAAATCGTGATGAGGTCCGCGTAAGCCTTGGTAACGCCCGCGGCAATAGTGCCGACACCCGGCTCTGATACGAGCTTCACAGATACCGAGGCATCCGGATTCACTTGCTTGAGATCAAAAATCAGCTGCGCCAGATCTTCGATCGAATAAATATCGTGATGCGGCGGCGGTGAGATCAACGTTACGCCCGGTACTGAGTAGCGCAGACGGGCGATCAGATCGTTGACCTTACCACCGGGCAACTGCCCTCCTTCACCCGGCTTGGCACCTTGCGCCACTTTGATCTGTAGCACTTCGGCGTTAACCAGATAATGCGGCGTCACGCCGAAACGGCCCGAGGCAATCTGCTTGATCTTGGATACCCGGTTCGTACCAAAGCGATTCGGATCCTCACCACCCTCACCACTGTTGGAGCGCGCGCCAATTTGATTCATGCCCATTGCCAGCGCTTCATGGGCTTCAGGGGACAAAGCCCCCAGCGACATGCCGGCCGAATCGAAGCGGCGCAAGATTTGATCGATCGGCTCGACCTCCTCCAGCGGGATCGCCGATTCGGGTAACTTCAACTGAAGCAGATCGCGTAATGCCGCGACAGGCCTGTCATTACAGTGGGTCGCGTAGCGCTGGTAATCAGCGTAATCGCCACTGACCACAGCCGCCTGCAGGCTCATCACCACATCGGGGTTATAAGCATGGTACTCACCACCATGCACGTATTTAAGCAAGCCACCTTGATCCAGGGTTTTGCGCCGGCTGCGTGCACGACTGGCCACCTGCCATTGATCTTTTTCGAGCTGATCAAGGGTGACGCCACCAATTCTGGAGGTCACGCCCGTAAAGGCGACCTCGACCAATTCAGTGTCGAGTCCCACTGCCTCGAATAGCTGCGCGCCGCGGTAAGAGTTCACCGCAGAGATGCCCATCTTGGACATGATTTTAAGCAGGCCTTTGTTGATACCCTTACGGAAGTTCTTCTGACACAACTGGGGATCACCCAGTAACTCACTCCGAGCCAATAGATCTTCAATGACGCTGTATGCCAGATAGGGATAGATCGCGGTCGCGCCAAAACCGAGCAGACAGGCAATGTGATGAGAATCCCGCGCGCTGCCCGACTCGATCACGAGGTTGCATTCGGCGCGTAATCCGACCCGGATCAAGTGATGATGCACCGCGCCAGTGACTAACAAGCTGTGTAGCGGAACGCGAGTGTCGGCGATATGTCTGTCCGACAAAATCAGGATGTTGCGGCCATCCCGCACAGCCGCCTCGGCGCTTGAGCATACGGCTTCCAGCGCTTGTCGGAGATTCGCTTCGGCAGGTTCGTAGGTGGTGTCCACGACTGTTGCGCGGAAGCCATCCTCGTCCAGCGCTGCAATCGTTTGGAATTTCGCCTGAGAGAGGACGGGCGAAGTCAGGCTAATGCGTCGCGCATGCTCTGCCGACTCTTCAAAGAGATTGCGTTCCGGACCGAGGTCCACCTCGAGGGACATCACGATCGACTCGCGCAACGGGTCTATCGGTGGATTAGTGACCTGCGCAAACTTTTGTCGGAAATAGTCATATAGGGACCGCTCCTGTCGGGAGAGTACGGCCATGGGGGTATCATCACCCATAGAGCCCACGGCCTCGTTGCCGGACTCAGCCAGCGGGCGCAGTACCTGATCGCGTTCTTCAAAGCTGACCTGAAACATTTTCTGATACACGTCCAGCTCATGGCCTGCGATGGCGGCAACGGCCTCACCTGTGAAACTGCCTTCAATAAGCCGGGCGTTATCCCGCAGCCAGTGCTTATAGGGCTGACGGGTCTTCAATAACTCGTCGATGTCCTTGGTATGGAGGACTTTGCCTTCTTCGGTATCGACCACCAGGATTTGGCCGGGACCCACCCGGCCTTTCGCGATCACCTGTTCAGGCTGGTATCCGTAGGTGCCAATCTCGGACGCCAAGGTGATAAACCCGTCATCGGTCGTGACCCAACGTGCGGGTCGTAAACCGTTGCGGTCCAGCAGGCAGCAGGCATAACGACCGTCAGTCAACACGATGCCAGCGGGTCCATCCCAGGGCTCCATGTGCATGGCGTTGTACTGATAAAACGCTTTAAGGTCCGGGTCGATGCCCTCAATGTTCTGCCAAGCAGGCGGGATCAGCATCCGCAGCGCCCTGGGAAGCTCAACGCCACCCGTGGTCAACAACTCGAGCATGTTGTCGAGACTCGAGGAGTCAGAACCCTCGGTGTTGACCAGTGGCGCCAACGTCTGGAGATCGGGCAGTAAAGGCGACTGCAACTTGGAGGTTCGAGCCCGTGACCAGCTGCGGTTACCTTCAATCGTATTGATCTCGCCGTTGTGTGCCAGCATGCGGAAGGGCTGCGCAAGCGGCCAGCGGGGCAAGGTATTCGTCGAGAAGCGCTGGTGGAAAACGCAGATAGCCGTCTCCAGCGCGGGGTCATTCAGGTCCGGGTAGAAACGCTCCAAATCAGCCGGCATGACCAGTCCTTTATAGGACACGACCCGATCAGATAGGCTACAGATATAGAAATCGGGATCATTAGCCAGCGCCATTTCGGCTTTTCGACGCGCCGTATACAGCTTGCCCACACAGTGCTCGTGATCAATGCCGTTGGCGTCAACGAACACCTGCTCGATTCGAGGCAACTGATCCAGCGCAATTTCACCGCAGACGCTCTCGTCAATCGGCACTTCTCGCCAACCCCATACGGACAAGCCCTCTTCGCTCAGGGCTTGGGTCATGGACTCTCGAGCTTGTGCCTGAAGCGCCTGGTCACGGCTGAGGAACATCATGCCCACGGCATAGTGTTGCCCCAAGTCCACGTCCCAGATCGCTTTCGCCTCGGCGCGCATAAACGCATCGGGCATCTGCAGAAGTAAGCCGCAGCCATCACCCGTTCGCCCATCGGCCGCGATTCCGCCGCGGTGCGTCATGCACGTCAGGGACTCAATCGCCGTTTGGAGCAGGCGATGACTGGCCTCACCCGTGATATGGGCGATCAGACCAAAGCCACAATTGTCCCGGAACTCTTCGGGGCGGTAGAGACCGCGCGAGGGTGTCGACTGACGCTCGACGCCACCCGCATCTACTGCATGATTCATAGACCGTTTCGCTACTGAACCGGCGCAGAACACCGGCGAAACCGCCCCTAATGGGGCGAGAAAAAAAGGGTGCGTAGTGTACACGCCCGAAAACGGGCGCTCAATGAGCGCAAACTTCGCCGATTAGGCGCTGATTGCGCGGGTAATGTCGGCTTCCGTGACCTCATCCGTCACCACCGCGTCACCCAGTTCACGGAGTAAAATATAGCGAACTTTTCCGGCCGCGACTTTTTTGTCACTGCCCATGGCGTTGATCAACTCGCCGGGGGTGATTGCGGGGGGAGCAGCGACAGGCAAGCCCACGGCTCGGTTGAACGCTTCTAACTGCTCAACGACCATCGGCGCAAGGCTTCCCTTTGCGACGGAGAGACGGCAGGCAATCACCATGCCGGCGGCGACCGCCTCGCCATGTAACCACTCGCCATAACCCTGCAGGCGCTCGATGGCATGGCCAAAGGTATGCCCAAAATTGAGGTGCGCGCGCACGCCACCCTCGCGCTCGTCCTCGGCCACTACCTCCGCTTTGATCCTGCAGCTTCGCTCTATGGCGAAGGCCAGTGCCTCAGCATCCCGGTCTTTCAGGCGCCGCACGTTCTCACCTAGCCACGCAAAAAATTCAGCGTCGCGAATCAATCCATACTTGATCACCTCCGCCAGCCCGGCAGCGAACTCCCTTTCAGGCAGGCTTGCGAGGGTTTCAAGATCAATGACCACGTGCCTGGGCTGATGGAAGGCACCAATTAAATTTTTTCCCATCGTGTGATTCACACCAGTCTTTCCACCCACGGAGGAGTCCACCTGCGCCAATAAAGTGGTGGGAACCTGAACAAAATCTGCGCCGCGAAGAAAGCAGGCAGCCGCAAAACCCGTCATGTCGCCAACAACGCCGCCGCCCAAGGCGATGAACACACTGCGCCGCTCATGCTTGTCCGCTAAGGCAGCATCTAGGATGGTTTGTATCGATGCGAGATCTTTGTGCGCCTCACCTGCCGGCAACACCACTTCTGTCAGTTGCGATGCCGCACCCAGCGAGGC